>Ga0307517_10002359_pt1 | contig 30449 bp, 29 predicted proteins | sample 23_EM_MG_FD_194515 | JGI IMG/M metagenome (GOLD analysis project Ga0307517, IMG submission 194515) | Populus trichocarpa ectomycorrhiza microbial communities from riparian zone in the Pacific Northwest, United States - 23_EM | ecosystem: Host-associated > Plants > Roots > Unclassified | place... | reverse complement strand
GCGCCGAGCGCGATGAACACGCCGTGGCCGAAGTTCAGCACGTCCATCAGGCCGAACACCAGGGTCAGACCGGACGCGATGATGAAGATGATCATGCCCATCGCGAGGCCGGCGACGGTGAGCGTGAACCAGGTGCTGCTCGAACCAATCAGTGGCCACGCGACCAATGCCAGCAAGGCGACCAGCGCCAGCGGCAGGAGGTCGAAACTCGCCTTGGGAATCGCGTCGCCGCTCATTGGTGTGCTCCGAGCGAGAGGCCGAGGAACTGGTGTTGCAGCGACTCGTCCTCGGCGAGCTCCGCCATCGCGCCGGCATGCACGACGCGGCCGTCGTCCATCACCGCGACACGGTCGCCAAGCGCCTTGGCCATCGCGAAGTTCTGCTCGACCAGCAACACCGTCGTCTGGGTGCGCTTCAGTTCGCGCAGCGCAGCGATCAGGTTCTGCACGATCGCCGGCGCCAGGCCCTTGCTCGGCTCGTCGATCAGCAGCAGGCGCCGCTCCTCGACCATCGCGCGCGCGACGCTGAGCATCTGCTTCTGCCCGCCCGAGAGCTTGCCGGCCGGGTAGAGCCAGAACTTCTTCAGCGCCGGAAACAGGCCGAACAGCCACTCGAGCCGCGCCGTGTCCATCTGCTCCACGGTGCGTGCGTTGCGCGCCGCGAGCAGCAGGTTCTCGCGCACCGTCAGGTCGCTGAAGATGCCCATGTTCTCGGGCACGTAGGCGATGCCGAGTTGTGCGATCTCGGGTGTCGTGCGCTGGCCGTCTCGGCCGCCGACGGCCTGGCCGTCGAAACGCACCGAACCTTTCGATGCCGGCCACAAGCCCATGATCGTGCGCAAGGTCGTCGTCTTGCCGGCGCCGTTGCGCCCGAGCAGCATCGTGACCTGGCCCACCGGCACGACGAGGTCGACGCCGTGCAGGATGTGGTACGCGCCGATGTGCGTGTGCACGCCGTCGAGGGTGAGCAAATTCATGCCGGCTCCTCGCTCGTGATGCCCAGGTAGGCTTCCTGCACGACCTTCGACGCGATCACCGCCGCGGGCTCGCCATCGGCCACCAGCTGCCCGTTGTGCAGCACGATGATGCGGTCGGCGAGTTCGCGCACCACGTCCATCTTGTGCTCGACCAGCAGAATGGTCTTGTCGGCCTCGCGCTTCAGTGCGCGGATCAGATCCAGGATCACCGGCACGTCGTCGACGCTCATGCCCGCCGTCGGTTCGTCGAACATGTAGACGCTGGGCTCCAGCGCCATCAGCATCGCAACCTCGAGCTTGCGCTGGTCGCCGTGCGGCAGGCTGCTCGCATGCGCGTCGGCACGGTCGGCGAGCGCAACAAGCGTGACGAGCTCCATCGCGCGGTCCAGCGTCGCGCGCTGGTCCAGCCACACCGACCACAGGTTCAGGCCCTGCTTGCGGCGCGACTGCACCGCGAGCCGCACGTTCTCGATCACCGACAGGTTCGGGAACAGCTGCGTGAGCTGGAACGCGCGGCCCAGGCCCGCGTGCGTTCGCGCCGACGCGGCCTGGGTCGTGATATCGACGCCGTTCAGGTGCACCGAACCCTCGCTCGCGCGCAGCTGCCCCGAGATCAGGTTGAAGTAGGTCGTCTTGCCCGCGCCGTTGGGGCCGACGATGGCCGTGAGCGTGCCGGGCGTGAAGGCACAGCTCACATGGTCCACCGCCACATGGCCGCCGAAGCGGATCGTGAGGTCGCGTGTTTCGAGCATCGGTCGTTCGTGAGTCGCTGAAGCGGTCGGCTACGGGCAGGTGCCGATCACGTAGTAGTTGCTTCCGGTCTGTTTCAGGGTCGTGGTCACGAAGACGTTCCACAGGCCCATGTTCTGGTTCGAGCCGTTGGCCAGCGCGTAGCCACCGCTCTGGTGCGCGCGGCCCGCGCTCGTGTGCGCGTAGTTCGAGGCCGTGAAGCAGACCGCCGCCGCGCCGGTCGTGGTGCCGGTCGCCGGTGACGACGCGGCGCTCTCGGCACCGTTGGCATCGGCCGCCGTCACGGTCCAGGAGTACGTCGTGCCGGCGGCCAGACCCGTGTCGGTGTAGCTCGTCCCGGTCAGCGCCGCGGTGTTGACCTTTGCGCCGTTGCGGTACACGAAGTAGCCCGCTGCGCCGGTCACGCTGGCCCACGAGATCACCATGCTGCTGGCGGTCGCACCCGAGGTCGCGACACCGGTCGGCGCCGGCAGTGTCGTGCCGCCACCACCGGAGCCGCTGCCCGAGGCGAGCCGGTCCACCATCGCCTTGATCGCCGCCGCCTGCGTGCCGACCTTCTGCGCGAAGTTGCTGCCGTACCAGCCGATCCAGTCCCAGCAGCCGTTCGCGTTGGCGAGCGAACCGCTCGCCGAGGTCGCGTGGCTGCTGTTGTCGACCCGGGTCTGCGGAAACAGCACGACGATGTGGTTGGTGTCGGCCCAGCGGGTGTAGCCGGTGTTCTTGACGAACTTGTCACCGACCGTCGCGTAGTTCTGCACGCAGCCGTGCAGCGCGACGTGAATCTTGCAGGTTTCGCCAGCCGCGCAGGCGGCCGGCACGTAGACCCAGCCGGTCGCCGCCATGCCGACGTTGCTCGTGAACGCGGTCTGGTCGAACTCGATGTAGTTGCTGGATGCCGGCGCGTTGTTGCGCGCGTTCAGCGTGCCGTAGAACTTGGTCAGCGCGGCCTTCGCGCCGTCGTAGCCGCAGTTGCTGATGTAGGGCGAGGCGCTGCTGCTGCAGGCGTTGTTGCCGCTGCTGTCGAAGTCGGTCGGAAACACGTGCGCGGTGCTGTCGCGCTTGACGTAGTCCAGGTTCGCCGCGCTCACGCCGTTGGCCGTGTACTGCGTCTGCACGCCGTTCATCGGGTTCACGCCGACGGTGTAGTCGCTGTTGCCGACGAACAGGTAGATCTTCTGGGCCGCGACATTGGCCTTGTTGTCGATGGCCGTGCCACTCCAGTTGTTAAGGTCGGCCTGCATCGTGTTCAGCATGCTGCTGCTGATGCTGGCGTTGTACATGCACGCGGTGTAGTTGCTGTGGCCGGCGCACATGTACGGGCCACCGGCGAACACGCCGACGCCTTTGAAGGTCGCCGAGTACGCGTAGCCGAGCTGGTTGGCCATGAAGCCGCCCGACGACAGGCCCGACACGCTGGTCTGCGTCGTGTCGATGTTGAGCTGCAGCAGCGGCACGGCCGCCTGGACCGCGGCAGCGGCGGCGAGCGCTGCCAACGCCGCGACGCACTTCAATATCGCACCCATGGTTTGTCTCCTGGTTGTCGAATGGAATTGCGCTCGCTCAGCGCTCCGGCTGGCGGCAAGTTGAGCGGCGCGAACGCGCCGTTCGAACGCGTCGAGTTAGGACGGCACCGAAGGTGTCCGTCCTAATGCGCCTTGTTGCGGATCGGCACGTCCATCTCTTCCGGCTTGATCTCGCGCACCAGCTCGGGCACGCCCCAGGCGAACGCCGGGTCCACCTTGATCTTGAAGTGGTACATGCTCTGCATCGCCTGATGGTCTTCCTTGCGGAACGTCATCTTGCCCTTCGGCGACTCGAAGCTCATGCCTTCCATCGTCTTGATCAGCTTGTCGGTGCTGGTGTCGCCATTGGTCTTCTTCAGCGCCTCGACCAACGCGATGCCGGCCGCCATGCCGCCGGCGGTGAAGAAGTCCGGCGGGGTCTTGTAGAGCTTGTAGTGGTTTGCGACCAGCCACTCGTTGACCGGGTTCTTCGGGATCCCGAAGTAGTAATACGTCGCGCCTTCCATGCCCGGGAACTGCTTGTACGCGACCATCGCCGGCATGATGTTGCCGCCGGTCACGATCTCGATGCCGTAGCGCTTCAGGTCGAGGTCGGCGATCTTGAACGGGTTGCCGCCGCCACCGGCCCAGATGATCCAGATCACCTTGCGGCCGGGCTGGTCCTTCAGCTTGTCGATGATGCGCTGCGCACCGGCGGTGAAGTCGGTCGTGTTGGTCGGCAGGTACTCCTCATGGACGATCTTCGCCTTCTTGATCGCGTCCTTGAAGGCCTTCACGCCGTCGCGGCCGAACGCGTAGTCCTGCGCGAGCGTGGCGATGCTGGTGCCGACCTTGTCCTGTGCCACCGCGTTGCTGATCGCGTCCTGCGAGCTGTTGCGGCCGGTGCGGAAGATGTATTTGTTCCACTTGTCGCCGGTGATCGAATCGGCGACCGCGGGCTCGACCAGCAGGATCTTCTTGTACTCCTCGGCGACCGGCAGCAGCGCCAGCGCGACGCCCGACGAGCTCGGGCCGACGGCGATGTCGGCCTTGTCGTCGCCGTAGGCGGTGGCCAGCAGGCTCTTGCCCACGTCCGGCTTGCCCTGGTCGTCCTTCTCGATCACGCTGAGCTTCTTGCCGGCCACGATCATCGTGCCACCGGTGGCGTATTCGAGGCCCAGCATCAGGCCGATCTGCGTCTGCTTGCCATAGGCCTCGAGCGGCCCGGACTTGCTGTAGACGTGGGCGATTCTGATCTCGCCTTTGGGCTGGGCCGCGGCCAGCAGCGGCGCCGCGAGCAGCGCCAACGCGCTCGCAGCAAGGGCCGCACGGCGGCGGATCATCGAGGAACGTGGGGTCATGCAGTCGTCTCCTGAAACCGAGCGGATCGGCGCATCTGCGGCGCCTGGTTCGCTTCAAGGTGCAAGCCATGTGCCAGTACGCACCGAATAAGTGCAAACCCTGACGATCGAGCGCGGCGCGGGCCACAAAGCAGCCTATGCCGCGAAACCAATCCAATCAAACTGACTGATATTCGAACACATTTATAAACTTACTGTTCGTAATTTAGTCAGTGTCTGGATTCCATTCTCAAGGCTGACCTCCGGCCTGGACCGCATTCAAAGTAAACCGGCGCCGTGTTCATCGATGTCTCCGCCACCCCCTCGCTTGAGGGGCGGCCACGAGCCACCTGTGCGGAATATCACGAATTCAGCGCACCACAGGCGCGAGGTCTGTTGCCCGCCCCCTCAGCCGCGGGATGCCAGCACCGAACCCCATCGCTAGCCTTCATGACGTTGCTGCGGCCAACGTCGGCGCACCGAATCCACCAGAGGACTCTCATGTCACGTCGCTCGATTCTCTCGCTCGCCATCGCCGCCCTCGTGTTCGGTGCGGCCTCGGCGCGTGCCGACAACGTCACCTTCAGCAATTTCACGAACGGTTCCCAGACCGTCAACATCGCGCTGTCGGCCCCCAATGTGCCGACCGTCGAATTCGGCAGCGCGGGCGGCTTCACGGCCTCGCTCAACGGCGGCGCGTCGTTCACGACCTACTGCGTCGACCTGTACCAGTACATCTGGTTCGGCGCCGCGTTCGGCGACTACTCCGTGGTGAACGCGTCGGCCCACGCGTTCGCCAACAGCAATGCCGCGGGCGACCTCGGCAAGCTGTTCTCCGAGAACAACATCGTCAACAACTCGGTGAGCCAGGCGGCGTTCCAGATCGCGGTGTGGGAGATCGCGTATGAGCGCTCCGGCAGCTACAACCTCGCCAATGGCAGCGCGACCTTCACCGGCGGCAGCGCCGCGAGCAGCGGTGCACTGAGCTTGGCGACGAGCTGGCTGAACGGCCTGGGCGGCGTGACCAACACGGCCAACCTGATGGTGCTGGAAAGCCCCGGCCACCAGGACCAGGTGTTCGCCACGCCCGTGCCCGAACCCTCGACCTACGCATTGATGGCGGCCGGCCTGCTCGGCATGGGCTTCGTCGCGCGTCGCCGCATCCCGCGCCAGCGCTGAATGGGGCACCCGGCGCCGGAGTACCGGCGCCACCCGCCAAGCGGGCGCTCAGCCGTCTTGGGGCGGCCCGGCGACGTCTGACCCTGGCGCGCTCAGGGCTCGCTGCGCGGACCCTGCTGCATCGCAAGCTTCTCGTACAGCGTCGCGCGCGCGATGCCCAGCAGGCGCGACGCGGCAAGCTTGTTGCCTCCGGTGGCGAGCAACGCGTCCTGGATGGCGCGCGCCTCCAGCTCGGCAATCGCCTGCGGCAAGGGCTTGATCTGCAGCGGCGCGGTCAGCGCCGTGGTGGGCGCCAGCGAGGAGACCGGCGCATCCACCACCGGCGCACGCGGGGCGCGTGCCGGGCCGCTCGACGCTTCGTGCAGTATCCCGGCGAAATGGGCCGGCCCCAGCACCGGGTCATCGGTCATCAGCGTCGCCTGCTCCAGTGCGTTGCGCAGTTCGCGGATGTTGCCCGGCCAGGCATGCCGTGCCAGCAGGTCCAGCGCATCCGGCGTCAGGCTCTTGTGCGGTAGGCCGCTGCGCCGCGCGATGTCTTCGGCGAGCGACTCGACCAGCGCCTCCAGATCGGCGGCGCGCTCGCGCAGCGCCGGCAGGCGGATCGGCAGCACATTGAGCCGGTAGTACAGATCGGCGCGGAACGTGCCCGCCGCCACCATCGCCGGCAGGTCGCGGCTGGTCGCCGCGATGATGCGCACATTGATGCGCTGCACCTGGTTGCTGCCCAGCGGCTCGACCTCCTGCTCCTGCAGCACGCGCAGCAGCTTGCTCTGCAAGCCGAGCGGCATGTCGCCGATTTCGTCGAGCAGCAACGTGCCGCCGTCGGCGATGCGGAACTTGCCGTCGCGCCCCTTGCGCTCGGCGCCGGTGTACGCGCCGGGCGCGACGCCGAAGAACTCGGCCTCGAGCAGCGTCTCGGGCACCGCGGCGATGTTGACGGCGATGAAGGGCTTGGCCGCGCGCGGACTGGCCGCGTGGATGCCGTGCGCGAGCAGCTCCTTGCCCGTGCCGGTCTCGCCCAGCAGCAGCACCGTGCTGTCGGTCTGCGCGACGCGGCGTGCCTGGCGCTTGACCTCGACCGCGGCCGGGCTCGCCCCGATGAAGCTCGCGATCGTGTGCTTGGGCCGGCGCTGCTGTGTCAGGTGCGCGGCGAGCTGTTGCTGCGCCAGCGCGAGCTCGCGCTCGAGGCGCGCGAACTTGCCGATCAGCGGCTGCATCGTCGTCTCGGGGTGGTCGAGCAGCACCATGCCCATCGCGCCGATCACCGTGCCGTGCGCGTCGCGCAGCGGCAGCCGGCTGACCAGGAACGTGCCGGCCTTGTTGCTCAGCAGATCGATCAGGATCGGCTCGCCGGTCTCGATCACCTGCGCCATCAGCGTGTTCGGCACGACCTCTTCGACGCGCCGCCCGACGAAATCCGACTCTTCGTGCTCGAGCGCCGGCAGGAACTGCTTGTAGCCTTCGCTGATCCAGACGATGCGGTGCGCACGGTCCACCACCAGCATGCCCATCGCGGTGCTCGCGAGGGTCTCGAACATGCTCTGCGCGGCGAGCTTGAGCACGCTGTCGGCGTCGGCGGGGAGCGTGATCGGGGGCGAGGACATCCCGCGGAACTGTAGCGCGCCCCCATGGCGCGCACCATCGGGAGTCGGCCAGAATGCGCGGATGGCCGGATCCATCACCTTTCACGCCGCCGCGAGCGACGGCGTCGCCCATGTCGTGCTCGCCAACGCGGGCAAACTCAATGCGATCGACATCGCGATGTGGCGTGAGCTGCACACGCTGTTCGAGACGCTGCAGGCCCTGCCGTTCAGCGACGCCCCGCGCGCCGTCGTGGTCAGCGGCGCCGACGGCCAGTTCGCGTCGGGCGGCGACATCGTCGAGTTCGCGAGCTTTCGCTTCACCGAATCGCGCCTGCACGACTTCCACGAGCACACCGTCGCGCCCGCGCTGCAGGCGATGCTGGACTGCGACATCCCGCTGTTCGCGCAGATCGACGGCGCGTGCATCGGCGGCGGGTTCGAGATCGCAGCGTGTTGCGACATCCGCATCTGCGGCACGGCCAGCCGCTTCGGCGCACCGATCGCCAAGCTCGGCTTCCCGATGGCGCCGGGGGAGCTGGCGCTGCTGACGCAGGTCGCGGGGGCGGCCACGCTGCGCGAGATGCTGCTCGAGGCACGTTTGTTCGACGCGCCGCGGGCGCTGCAACTCGGGCTGGTGCATGCGGTCGTCGCCGACGCGGATGTCGCCGCGCACACGCTGCAGCGCGCCCGGCACGCGGCCACGCTGTCGGCGCAGGCGGCCCGGATCAACAAGCGCACGCTGCGCCAGATCGCCAACGGCGGGCTCGGTGCCGAACAGCGTCGTGCCCACTTCGCCTACGCCGACAGCGCCGAGCACCGCGAAGGCGTGAACGCCTTCATCGAGAAACGTCCCCCTCGCTTCCTGCCATGACCCACGACAACGCCAATCTCTTCTGCGCCCTGCGCCAGGCCTTCCCGGCCGACCTCGACACGGTCGCAATCGAGACCGCCGACGGCGAGCCGCTGCACTACACCTGGCGCGACCTCGACCGCGGCACCGCGATGCTCGCGAACCTGCTCGCCTCGCTCGAGTTGCCGCCGGGCGCGCGCATCGGCGTGCAGACCGAGAAGTCGGTCGAGGCGCTGATGCTGTACCTCGCGGTGCTGCGCGCGGGCTATGTCTATTTGCCGCTGAACAGCGCCTACCAGAGCGCCGAGATCGACTACTTCATCGCCAACGCCCAGCCCAGTGTCGTGGTCTGCGCGCCGCGCAATTTCGGCTGGGTCAGCCGGCTCGCGTTCAGCGCCGGCGCCGCCCACGTCTTCACGCTCGACGAGTCGCGTGGCGGCAGCCTGCTGCAACGCGCCGCCGTGCACAGCGACGTGCACACGCCGGCGCAGCGCGGCGCCGACGACCTGGCCGCGATCCTCTACACCAGCGGCACGACCGGCAAAGCCAAGGGCGCGATGCTGAGCCACGGCAACCTGCTCAGCAACGCCGAGGTGCTGAAGAAGGCCTGGGGTTGGCGCGAAGGCGACGTGCTGATCCACGCGCTGCCGATCTTCCATGTGCACGGGCTGTTCGTCGCGTCGCACGGCGCGCTGCTGAACGGCAGCAAGATGATCTGGTTCGGCAAGTTCGAGCCGCGCGCCGTGATCGCGCGGCTGCCCGAGGCCAGCGTGTTCATGGGCGTGCCGACGCTGTACGTGCGGCTGCTCGGCGAACCCGCCTTGACGCGCGAGGCCTGCGCGCACATGCGGCTGTTCGTCAGCGGCTCGGCCCCGTTGCTGATCGAGACCTTCGACGACTTCCACTCGCGCACCGGCCACACCATTCTCGAGCGCTACGGCATGAGCGAGACGGTGATGCTGACCTCGAACCCGTATGCGCTGAAGGACGGTTTCCGGCGCGGCGGCACGGTCGGTTTCCCGCTGCCGGGCGTTGGCCTGCGCGTGGTCGACGACACCGGTGCGCCTTGCCCGGTCGACACGATCGGCCACATCCAGGTGCGCGGGCCGAACGTGTTCAAGGGCTACTGGCAGATGCCCGAGAAGACGAAGGAAGAGTTCAGCGCCGACGGCTGGTTCAAGACCGGCGACGTCGGTCGCATCGATGCGCAGGCCTACGTGACCATCGTCGGGCGCAGCAAGGACTTGATCATCAGCGGCGGCTTCAACGTCTACCCGGCCGAGGTCGAAGGCGTGCTCAACGAATTGCCCGGCGTGGCCGAGAGCGCGGTGATCGGCGTGCCGCACCCCGACTTCGGCGAGGCCGTCGTCGCGGTGATCGTTGCACGCAACGGCGCCGCGCCGGACCCGATCGGCGTGGTTGCCGAACTCAAGGCGAAGATCGCGAACTTCAAGGTGCCCAAGCGCGTGTTCATCGTCGCCGAGCTGCCGCGCAACACCATGGGCAAGGTGCAGAAGAATCTGCTGCGCGAGCAGCACAAGACGCTGTTCGAGGCATGACAACAAGCGACACCGATGTCTGCCCGCGCTGCGGCGGCGGCTTTCACTGCGGCATGAACGACGATGCACGCTGCGCTTGCTCGACGATCACGCTCAGCCCCGCGACGCTGGCCGAGCTGCGCACGCAGTACACCGCGTGCCTCTGCCTGCGCTGCCTTGCAGAGCTCGCCGCCGATGAAAAAAAGCCGGCCGGTCTGACGACCGGCCGGCTTTGATCGAGGCGACGAGAACGCTCAATCGTTCTTGTAGATGTCCACGTCCTTGGTCTCTTTCACGAACAGCATGCCCACCACGAAGGTGACGCTGGCGATGATGATCGGGTACCACAGGCCGTTGTACATGTTGCCGGTCTGCGCGACGATCGCCAGGCCGGTGGCCGGCAGCAGGCCGCCGAACCAGCCGTTGCCGATGTGGTACGGCAGGCTCATCGAGGTGTAGCGAATGCGGGTCGGGAACATCTCGACCAGCATCGCCGCGATCGGGCCATACACCATCGTGACGTAGATCACCAGCAAGGTCAGGATCGCCACCATCAGCGGCTTGTTCATCTTCTCCGGATCGGCCTTGGCCGGGTAGCCGCTTTCCTTCAGCGCCGCGCCCACTGCCTTCTTGAAGTCGGCATCCTTGACCTTGACCTCGGCCGCCGGCGCGCCGGTCGCGGTGTACGACTCGATCACCTTGTCGCCGATCGTGATCTTGGCCGGGCCGGTGCCGGGCACGTTGTCGTAGCTCACCGAGCTGGCGGCCAGCACCTGCTTGGCGATGTCGCACGAGCTCGTGAACTTGACGACGCCGGTCGGGTTGAACTGGAACGAGCACTCGTTCGGATCCGCCGTCACCGTCACCTTCGAGTTGGCTTGCGCCTTCGCGAGATCCGGGTTGGCGGCCTCGGTCAGCGCCTTGAACAGCGGGAAGTAGGTGAGTGCCGCGATCAGGCAGCCGGCCATGATGATCGGCTTGCGGCCGATCTTGTCGGACAGCGAGCCGAACAGGATGAAGAACGGCGTGCCGATCAAGAGCGCGATCGCGATCAGGATGTTGGCAGTCGCCCCGTCGACCTTCAGCGGACCGGTCAGGAAGAACAGCGCGTAGAACTGGCCCGTGTACCAGACGACCGCCTGGCCCATCGTCAGGCCGATCAGCGCCAGGATCACGATCTTCAGGTTCTTCCATTGGCCGAACGACTCGGTCAGCGGGGCCTTCGAGGTCTTGCCCTCTTCCTTCATCTTCTTGAAGGCGGGCGACTCGTTCATGCTCAGGCGGATCCACACCGACACGCCCAGCAGCACCACCGACACCAGGAACGGAATGCGCCAGCCCCATTCGGCGAACGCGGCTTCACCGGTGAGCGTGCGCGTGCCCAGGATGACCAGCAGCGACAGGAACAGGCCGAGCGTCGCGGTGGTCTGGATCCACGAGGTGAACGCGCCACGCTTGCCCTGCGGCGCATGTTCAGCGACGTACGTGGCGGCACCGCCGTACTCGCCGCCGAGCGCCAAGCCCTGCAGCATGCGCAGGCCGATCAGGATGATCGGTGCCGCGACGCCGATGGAGGCGTAGTTGGGCAGCAGGCCGACGATGAAGGTCGACAAACCCATGATCACGATCGTGACCAGGAAGGTGTATTTGCGCCCGATCATGTCGCCGAGGCGGCCGAACACCAGGGCGCCGAATGGCCGCACGAGGAAGCCGGCGGCAAACGCGAGCAGCGAGAAGATGGTCTGCGAGGTCGGGTCGAGGTTCGAGAAGAACTGCTTGCCGATGATGACCGCGAGCGTGCCGTAGAGGTAGAAGTCGTACCACTCGAACACGGTACCCAGACTCGACGCGAAGATGACCTTCTTCTCCGCTGCCGTCATGGGCTGGCCGACTTTCGAGCCGGCTGCCACTGTGGTTGCCATATTGACATCTCCTGTTGTGAAGGCGCATCACCCCCTGGTGACGCAGGCGGTGATGGTCGGCACCAGCTCTGACCCAATACTTACAGAAAGCTCACACTTCGGGTAAACACCGAGCGCGAGTCAGCGGCCGCGCTGCACTGCGGCACGCGCCGCACCCTCGCGCTCCCACGCCAGCCCATCGAACCAGGCCTCGCCGCGCAGGTAGCCGGCGAGCATCGGCAATGCATCCAGGCCCCAGAACAGGCGCCCGTCGACCTCGACGGTGGGCACGCCGAAGAGGCCGCGGGCGAGCGCCTCGGCGGTCGCGTCTTTCAGCGCCTGCTTGATGCGCTCGTCGTCCGCAGCCAGCGGCGGTGCGAGCTCCTGCGTCAGCGCAGCCAGGCGCGCCGGATCGTTCGCGTCGGCCCCGCCGCGCCAGACGTGGTGCAGCACGAGTTCGCAGGCGCGGCGGTTCGGCGTGCCGCCGAGGGGCGCGGACGCGATCAGCAGCCGCAGCAGCGCAAGCGGGTTGAACGGGTGCTGCGCCGGCGTGTCGATCGGGATGCCGTGTTGGTGGGCGAGCCAGTGGACGTGGCGGAACGTCCACGCGCGCTTGGGCTCGATCTCGGCCGGCCCTTTCTGACCCCAGTGATGGAGCAAGCCGGCGAACAGGATGGGCCGGTAGCTGACCTCGATCGACAAGCCTTCGAGCGCCTGCGGCAACCGTTCGAACGCGAGGTACGCGAACGGCGAGATCGGATCGAACCAGAAGCTGAGCTGCTTCATGACTGCACCTTGTCGGCCAACACCGTCTGGCGCACCGCGAGCTCGTTCCACACCGCCGTCTTCTCGTCGTCGTCCATCGTCGACCACGCCGCGATCTCGGCGAGCGTGCGCGCGCAGCCTTCGCACCAGCCGGTGCGCTCGTCCATCCGGCACACGCTGGTGCACGGACTCGGAACGCCGATAGGAACCGCGCTCACGATTGCACTGCGTCTTGCACCACGTCGTGCACCGGCGCACCGGTGAGCTGCGCGAGCTCGTCCGGGCTCAGCCGGAACACGCCGTTCGGGTGCCCGGCCGCCGCCCAGATCTCGTCGAATCGAAACAGCTCGCGGTCGATCAACAGCACCGGGGGTTCGCGGTGGCCAACCGGTGCGACGCCACCGATCGTGAAGCCAGTGCGGTCCTTCACGAACTCGGCGTCGGCGCGGCCGACCGCGCCGACGAGCGCCGCGACCTTGCGCTCGTCCACGCGCTTGTCGCCCGAGGTCACGACGAGCACCGCCACCTCGTCGAGCTTGCGGCGGAACACCACGCTCTTCGCGATCTGGCCGACCGCGATGCCGAGCGCGTCGGCCGCCTCCTGCGCGGTGCGTGCGGCAACGTCGAGGAACACCGGCACATGCGCATGGCGCTGCGCCGCGAGCAGCGCGGTCACACGCCGAAAGCCTTCGGGCCGATCCTGCAGCGTGTCATCGCTCATGCTGATGCGACCTCCTTGGCGGCGCGCTTCGCGAGCAGCGCGTTGCCGGTGCGCGAGACCGGCTTGCGCCCGAGCACACCGGAGATCCAGCCCGCCGCATCGACGAGCTGGTCGATGTCGACGCCGGTGGTGATGCCCAGCCCGTTCAGCATGAACAACACGTCCTCGGTGCCGACGTTGCCGGTCGCCCCCTTCGCATACGGGCAGCCGCCGAGGCCGGCCACGCTCGCGTCGAAGGTGTGGATGCCCATCTCCAGGCACGCATAGATGTTGGCCAGCGCCTGGCCGTAGGTGTCGTGGAAATGGCCGCTCACCTCATCGACAGGGAAGTGCTTCAGTGCCCGCGCCATCGCCGCCTGCACGCGCTTCGGCGTGCCCACGCCTATCGTGTCGGCGATGCCGCAGTGGTCGACGCCGATGTTCTTCATCAGCCGCACGACGCGCTCGACCTCGTCGGGCGTGACCTCGCCCTGGTACGGGCAGCCGAGCGCGACCGAGACCGCACAGCGCACCTTGATCGAATGCGCATGCGCCGCCGCGACCACCGGGCGGAAACGCTCGATGCTCTCTTCGATGCTGCAGTTGATGTTGCGCTGGCTGAAGGCTTCGCTGGCGGCGCCGAACACGACAATCTCGTCGGGCTTGCTCGCCAGCGCTGCTTCGAGGCCCTTCAGGTTGGGCGTCAGCACCGAGTAGCGCACGCCAGCCTGACGCTGCATGCCAGCCAGCACCTCGGCGTTGTCGGCCATCTGCGGCACCCACTTCGGGCTGACGAAACTCGTGACCTCGATCTCGCGCAGGCCCGCGGCCTGCAGGCGGTGCACGAGTTCGATCTTGACGGCCGCGTCGACCGGCTGCTTCTCGTTCTGCAGCCCGTCGCGCGGACCGACTTCGACCAGAGTGACGTGCGATGGAATCATGACTTAAGTCTCACATTTCATGGCGGCGAAAACGAGCCACGCGGCCGCGCACGGCGCCGCGCCGCGCGACATGGTCTGGTCTCAAGACACCTCCGGCTTCGGCCTGTCGCGCCCGCTCGAGTTGACCGACACGCCGGCCTCCGCCAGCGGCCGCTGGCTCAAGCCGTCGACCTGGCTGCGCCGCAGCCCGCCGCGCATCGTCGGCTGAGCGGCGCCGTTTCACGGCACGGCCGCCATGCGCAGCAGCTCGCCGCCTTCGCTGACCTGATCCCCCACCGCGTACAACAGCTCGGCGATCGTGCCGTCGCGCGGCGCAGCAATCGTGTGCTCCATCTTCATCGCCTCCATCACCGCCAGCGGCTGGCCCTCGGTGACCTGGTCGCCGGCCTTGGCGAGAAACGCGATGACCTTGCCCGGCATCGGCGCCACCAGGCCGCCGGTTTCCTTCGCGCCATCGGCCGAGTGCGCGATCGGGTCGAACTCGTCGACCACCGCCGAGCCCTCGGGCGCGAACACGTTGAAGCGCTCGCCGATGGCGTAGACGTGCAGCGACCAGCGCCGCCCATCCAGCATCACGTCGTGCAGCCCGCGGTCGCGCGCGCGTGCGGCGAACGGCCGGCGTTGCGCCCCTTGCACCAGGGCCTGCGCGTCGCCGTGGCGTTCGAGCGAAAACACGTGGTGCGTGCTCTGCGCCTCGATGTCGAAACGCCGCGTCGCACTGCCGTGCAGACGCCAGCCGTCGCGGCGCGACCACGGGTCGCTGTCTTCGAGCACCTGCTCGGCCGCGAGCGCATGCGCCACGACGCCGGCCGCGGCGACCTCGAGCGGCAGCGGCTCGGCATTGAACAGTAGCGCACGCTCACGCTCAATCAGCGCGGTGTCGAGATCGGCGTTCGCGAATGACGGACTCGCCACGACGCGGCGCAGGAACGCGACGTTGGAGTGCAGCCCGACGATGTGCGTCGCGGCCAGCGCGGCATCGAGCCGCGCCAGCGCCTGCTCACGGTCCGCGCCCCAGACGATGAGCTTCGCGATCATCGAGTCGTAGTACGGCAGCACCGCATCGCCCTCGCGCACGCCGGCGTCGATGCGGATCAGCCCGCGCTCGAAGCTCGTCGACTCGGGCGTGCGGTAGACCTCGAGCCGGCCGGTCGCCGGCAGGAAGTTCGAGTCCGGGTTCTCGGCGCAGATGCGCGCCTCGATCGCGTGGCCATGGATGCGCAGCTCGTCCTGCTTCAGCGGCAGCGGCTCGCCCGAGGCCACGCGCAATTGCCACTCGACCAGGTCGAGCCCGGTGATCGCCTCGGTGACCGGGTGCTCGACCTGCAGCCGCGTGTTCATCTCCATGAAGAAGAAGCGCAGGTCGCCGTCGGACGTTGGTTCGGCGATGAACTCGACCGTGCCCGCACCGACATACCCGACCGCCTTCGCGGCCGCCACCGCAGCCGCGCCCATCTCGGCGCGGCGCGCCGCGCTCATGCCGGGCGCGGGCGCTTCTTCGAGCACCTTCTGGTGGCGGCGCTGCACCGAGCAGTCGCGCTCGAACAGGTAGACGCAGTCGCCATGCGCATCGCCGAACACCTGGATCTCGATGTGGCGCGGCCGGGTCACGTAGCGCTCGATCAGCACCGCGTCATCGCCGAAGCTGTTGATTGCCTCGCGCTTGCACGAGGCCAGCGCGGCATCGAACTCCTCGCTCTTCACGACGATGCGCATGCCCTTGCCGCCGCCGCCCGCGCTGGCCTTGATCAACACCGGGTAGCCGATGCGGTCGGCCTCGCGCCTGAGCATCTCGGGGTCCTGGCCGGCGCCGTGGTAACCCGGCACCAGCGGCACGCCGGCCTTTTCCATCAGCTGCTTCGAGGCGGCCTTCAGCCCCATCGCCTTGATCGCCGAGGGCGGCGGGCCGATGAACACCAGGCCAGCGTCGGCACAGGCCTGCGCGAATTCTTCGTTCTCGCTCAGGAAGCCGTAGCCCGGATGCACCGCCTGCGCGCCGGTGGCCAGCGCCGCCTCGATGATGCGTGCGCCGCGCAGATAACTTTCCTTCGGCGCCGACGGGCCGATGCGCACCGCCTCGTCGCAGGCGAGCACGTGCTTGGCATTCGCATCGGCGTCGGAGTAGACCGCGACGGTCTGGATGCCGAGCTTGCGCGCGGTGGCCGCGACGCGGCAGGCGATCTCGCCACGATTTGCAATCAGGATCTTCTTGAACATCTGAACCCTCACGTCGACGGCTGCGCCGCCCCGAACCAAACCGACACGCGCCGCGCGAGCCGGCGCAAGAACTTCGCCAGCACCCAGATGGTCACGACCATCACGACCAGCGCCACCGCGAGCGCGCCGAAAAACACCGCCGGGTGCGCCCACGACAACCACAGGCTGACCGGCACGACGCTGTCGCCGAGCAAGGACATCGCGATGTTCGAGAACGGTTCCGGCGAGGCGTTCAGCGCCGCGCGCGTCGTCGCCTTCGCCACGTGGCTGGTCGCGGCCAGCGTGCCGCCCATCAGCGCCGCGGCCAGCGCCCAACTGCTCTGGTCGGCGCCGAACACCGCCGCGGCCAGCGCCGCCCCGGCGGGGATGCGCACGAGCGTGTGGACCATGTCCCACAGCGTGTCGACGCCCGGGATCTTGTCGGCGAAGAACTCGATGAACAGCATCAGCCCGCTCGCGCCCAGCATGATCGGGCTCTGCAGCACCTGCAACCCCGCCGGCAGGGTCACCCAACCGACGCTGCCGGCGAGGCCGGTCAGGAACAGCACCGCGTACAGGCGCAAGCCGCTGGCCCAGCCGAGTGCGGCGGCGATCGCGAGCAGCTGCGGCGTGTCCAGCGGCAGGCTGGGCAGGTCGGGCAGATTGATCATCATCATCATCGCGGCGGCTCCTCCAGCCACGTCGGCTTGCGCTTGTTCAGAAAGCTCTGCACGCCTTCGCGGCCCTCGTCGCTGGCGCGGATGTCGGCAATGCGGCGCGCGGTCTCGGCGCGCAACTCGGCGGTGACGGACAAGCCGGCCATGTCCTGCACCAGCGTCTTGCAGGCACGCAGCGCCATCGGGCCGTTGGCGACGAGCGCGCCGACGATCTCGTCGACCTTCGCATCGAGCGCCTCCGCCGCACAGACCTCGTGCACGAAACCCATCGCCGCGGCCTGCGCCGCACTGAAGCGCTCGGCCGTCACGAAGTAGCGCCGCGACGCCTGCTCGCCCAGCGCCCGGATCACGTAGGGGCTGATCGTGGCGGGCAGCAGGCCGAGCTTCGCTTCGCTCAAGCAGAAGTTCACGCCCTCGGCCGCGACCAGCACATCGCACACCGCCGCCAGGCCGACGCCGCCGGCATAGCAGTCGCCATGGATGCGGCCGATCACCGGCACCGGACAGCGGTAGACCGTCCAAAGCATGTCGGCGAGCGCCTGCGCATCGCTGCGGTTGCGCTCCCAGGTGTAGCCCGCCATCTCGCGCATCCAGCCCAGGTCGGCACCGGCGCAGAAGGCCTTGCCGCGGCCGCCGAGCACGATCGCGCGCAACTGCGGATCGGCGCCCAGCGTCGCGAACGCGGCGCCGAGCTCGCCGATCACCTGCTCGTTGAATGCGTTGCGAACGTCGGGGCGGTTCAGCCAGACCTCGGCCACATGGGCCGAGCGGCGAACGATGTCGAGCGTCACGGTGTGTGTCACGGCAAGGTCTCCTGAATCACGGAGCCTTGCGCGACACGCGCTGATGACGTCGTCAGCGCGCGGCGGTCGGCCCTGGTCGGGTGTAGACGACGCGGTCGTCCACCGCGTACACAGTGCAATTCGGGCGTGCCGCGTCCTGGCAGCGCTTCATCGCGCGCTCGGTCGGGTCGGTCGGCTCCATCGGATCGGGCGGCTTCGTGCCCCAGACGCTGTAGAAGTAGCCGTTCTCGGAAATGACGAACGCGCGTGGACTCTTGCGCGTCAGCCACTCGCGGTAGACAGTGCGGCCGCGTTCGCTGACCGGCACCGCCTCGACGTTGTCGATCGCCACCGGCACGGCGTTCGCGACAACAGGCACCGGCGTCGACAAAGGCACAGGCGCGCCGGTCGGCGCCGGCTGCGGCGGCGTCGACGCGACCGGCGAGATCGGCCCCGCGCCCGCGCGCGGCGGCATGATCACCTTCTCGAGTTCGGCCGCCGCCAGGTCGGCGAATTTCTCGTACATCCAGTTCATGCGCATGCCATCCTGCCCGCCAGCCAAACCGCCGAGCGCATAGCTCGCGTGGATCTCGAAGCTGCGCAGCGCGCGTCCCGCCGGGTCCACCACACGCACGCGCCCGGTCACATGGTCGTCGCCGGCCATGAAGCCGAACATGATCGCGGTGAACGCACCGCGCACGCGGATGTCGGTCACGACGATCTCGACCCGGTGCATTGCCGAGGGCGCCGTCAGTCCCTTGGCCTCGAGCCGGTTCCGCAGGCGCAAGGCGATCTCCTCGCGGTTGAACTGCGGGTTGTCGACCTGCTGCTTGGCCGCATCGGGCGACATCATCGCGACGACCTGCGTCACGCCCTCGAGGCGCGAGACATCGCCGTTCACGCGCGCGTCGTGCTTGACGGTCCCCGCGCAGCCCGTCAGCAGCACGAGCAGCGCTGCCGCAGCCCAGCCCGTCGCGCGTCGGATTCCGGAATTCGGTGACTGCATCACGCCCTGCTCCCTGGTTGTCAGGGAGCCGATCGTAGGCAGCGGCGCGCGGCGCGCTCGTGCGCGCGGCAGCGGCGCCACGCGTTCCTGTGCAATAGGTCGCGCGTTTGCACGCTGCGTCGTGGAACCGATCGTCGGCGGGCCGCATCGCGTCAATACCTCTTCGCCACTTCATCGAGCATCACCTCGGTCGCGCCGCCGCCGATCGCGAGGACGCGCGCGTCGCGCCAGAGCCGTTCGATCGCGGTCTCGCGCATGTAGCCCATGCCACCGTGGAACTGCTGGCAGGTCTGCACGACTTCGTTGACGAGTTCGCCGGTCAACGCCTTCAGCATCGAGACCTGCTGCACGACATCGTGCTGCTGCGTGACGCGCCACGCGCAGTCGTACATGAAGGCGCGTGCCGCGTGCACCTTCGCGTCGAGCATCGCGAGGCGCTGGCGGATCGCCTGCTTGTCGAACAGCGGCGCACCGAAGGCCTGGCGCTGGCGCACGAAATCCAGCGTCATCGCCAGCGCCTGCGTGCAGTGCCCGACCGCCATCGCCGCGAGCGCGATGCGTTCGGTCTGGAAGTTCTTCATCACCGCATAGAAGCCCTTGTTCTCTTCGCCGAGCAGGTTGGCCGCGGGGATGCGCACATCGTCGAGCACGAGCTCGGCCGTGTCCGACGACAGCCAGCCCGACTTCTTCAGCGCGCGGCCGACGCTGAACCCCGGTGTGCCCTTCTCGACGATGAACATCGACATGCCGTGACGCGCATCGCTCGTCTTCGCCGCGATGAAGTACAGATCGGCGTGCACGCCGTTCGTGATGAACATCTTCGTGCCGTTGAGCACCCAGTGGTCGCCGTCACGTTTTGCGGTCGTGCGGATGCCGGCGACATCGGAGCCCGCGCCCGGCTCGGTGATGCCAACCGCGGTGATCGTGCGACCGCTGATCACGCCGGGCATGTACTTGTCGAGCTGCGCCGGGCTGCCGGCGTGGTGCAGGTGCGGGCTCGCCATGTCGGTGTGCACGAGCACCGTGATGATGAAGCCGCCGAAGGTCGATTGCGACAGCGCCTCGGCGAACACCAGGTTCGTCAGCGCATCGGCCTCGGCGCCGCCGTAGGCGCTCGAATACATCAGGCCGAAGAGGCCCGCGTCGCCTAGTCTGCGCAGCACCTCGCGCGGCGTGCAGCCGGCCTCTTCCCATGCGAGCGCGTGAGGCTCGACCTCGCGCGCGATGAAGCGTGCGACCTGCTCGCGCAGCAGCTCGTGTTCGGGCGTGATGTAGATGCTGTCCATGCCGTGCTCACATCACATCCGGAACACGCCGAACTTCGCCTCCGGGATCGGCGCGTTCAGGCTCGCCGAGATCGCCAGCGCGAGCACGCGGCGGGTGTGCGCCGGATCGATCACGCCGTCGTCCCACAGCCGTGCGCTGGCATAGTACGGATGCGCCTGGTGCTCGAACTGATCGAGGATGGGTTGCTTGAACGCCGCCTCCTCGTCCTTGGTCCAGGCACCGCCCTTGGCCTCGATGCCGTCGCGCCTGACGGTCGCGAGCACGCTCGCGGCCTGCTCGCCGCCCATCACGCTGATGCGCGCGTTCGGCCACATCCACAGCATGCGCGGCGAATACGCCCGCCCGCACATGCCGTAGTTGCCGGCACCGAAGCTGCCACCGATGATCACGGTGAACTTCGGCACCGTCGCGGTCGAAACCGCGGTGACCATCTTCGCGCCGTGCTTCGCGATGCCTTCGGCCTCGTACTTCTTGCCGACCATGAAGCCGGTGATGTTCTGCAGGAACACGAGCGGGATCTTGCGCTGGCAGCACAGCTCGATGAAGTGTGCGCCCTTCATTGCCGACTCGCTGAACAGCACGCCGTTGTTCGCGACGATGCCCACCGGCATGCCCTCGATGTGCGCGAAGCCGGTGATCAAGGTGGCGCCGTAGCGCGCCTTGAACTCGTCGAACTCGCTGCCGTCGACGATGCGCGCGATGATCTCGTGCACGTCGTAGGGCTTCTTGGTGTCGACCGGGATCACGCCGTGCAGCTCGCTGGCGTCGAACAGCGGCGCGCGCGGCTCGGCCAGGCGCTGGCCATGGGTCTTGCTCCAGTTCAGGTTCGCGACCGAGGCGCGCGCGATCGCCAGCGCGTGCGTGTCGTTCTGCGCCAGGTGGTCGGCCACACCCGACAGCCGCGTGTGCACATCGCCGCCGCCGAGCTCTTCGGCGCTGACGATCTCGCCGATCGCCGCCTTCACGAGCGGCGGGCCGGCCAGGAAGATCGTGCCCTGGTTCTTCACGATGATCGATTCGTCGCTCATCGCCGGCATGTAGGCGCCGCCGGCGGTGCACGAGCCCATCACGACGGCGATCTGCGGAATGCCCTGCGCGCTCATCTGCGCCTGGTTGTAGAAGATGCGGCCGAAGTGCTCGCGGTCCGGGAACACCTCGTCCTGGTTCGGCAGGTTCGCGCCGCCGCTGTCGACCAGGTAGATGCACGGCAGGCGGTTCTGCATCGCGATCTCCTGCGCGCGCAGGTGCTTCTTCACCGTCATCGGGTAGTAGGTGCCGCCCTTCACGGTCGCGTCGTTGCACACGATCATGCAGTCGACACCGCTGACGCGGCCGATGCCGGCGATCAGGCCGGCGCCGGGCGCGTCGCCCTTGTACATGTCGAGCGCGGCCAGCGGCGCGACCTCGAGGAACGGCGTGTCCGGGTCGAGCAGCATCTCGACGCGGTCGCGCGGCAGCAGCTTGCCGCGTGCCAGGTGCTTGGCGCGCGGGCCTTCGCCGCCCCCTTGCACGACCTGCGCGAGCTTCGCGTTCAGGTCGGCGACGAGGGCGCGCATCGCACCCGCATTCGCCTTGAAGTCCTCGGAACGGGGGCTGAGCTTGGAGGCGAGTACGGGCATGGTGGCTGTCGCGGCGAAGGCGTCTGATTGACGTATACGTCAATTGTAGGGCTTGGGCCCGCGCCAGCTCAGAACGGCCCCTTCTCGAGCCAGCGCTCGATCTGCGCGCGCCGGTCGTTGCCCCAGAACGGCTCGCCGTCGATCACGAAATACGGCGCGCCGAACACGCCGGCGGCGATCGCGGCATCGTTCACCGCCTTCAGCCGCGCCTTGCGCTGCGGGTCGCTCCAGGCCGCCTCGGCCTGCTCGGGGTCGAGGCCGAACTCGGCGCACAGGCGAAGCAACGCCGCGTTGTCCGACAGATCGACGCCGCGCGCAAACAGCGCGCGCAGCCCATGGCGCGCCCACGCGACGGCACGCTCGGCGCTCTCGTGGTCGTGCAGCCACCAGAAGATGCGGGCGGCGTTCGTCGTGGCGATCGGGAACTTCTCGGGCATCGTCAGCGGCACGCCGGCGAAGCGCGCCGAGCGTTCGAAGTCGCGCATCGAGTATTCGCGCTTCAGCGGGTACGACACCGGCGTGCGGATCTCGGTGACCTGAAACGACGCGCCCAGCAGCATCGCATTCCATTGCACGGTGCGGCCGTGGCGCGCCGCGAGGGCCTCGATCCATTCGGAGGCGATGTACGAGTACGGCGACGAGAAGTCGAAGTAGAAAGTGATCGGTGCGGTGCTCATCGAACCAGAGTACTGCAAGCCCGCGCGCCGTCGAACTGGTGTTTACGCAGGCCGCAGCGTGCCCGGATAGAGCTGCGCCAGCGCCGCGCGCGCGGCGCGCGCGAGCAGCGGTTGCAGTGCCGCGGTCGTTGCCCCGCCCTCGTCCGCATCGCCGCGGCTCGCCCACACGATGGCCAGCGCCTCGCGTTCGGGTTCGAGCGCGCGCGCGATCACGTCCTTCCAGTGCGGCGGGGATTCGCCCTGCACCCAGTCGCCCCGACCGCGACCGAAATGCGCCACCGCCAGATAGCGCAGCAGCGCCGCCTCGACCATCTGGTCCAGCGCCTCGGCGTTCCACGCGATCCACGAACGATCGGTGCCGCGCACCAGGTTCACGCAGCGCGCCAGGCCGGCGGCGCCGAGCGCACCGATCAGGCCGCCGGCGAGCAGGCCGCCGCCGAGTGTCAGCCCGCCGCTGAGCAGATCGGCCTTCAGCCCGACGAGCGCGCCGGTGACCATGCCGCCCCACACCGCGGCCTTGCCCTCGTCCATGCGCAGACGCAGCTCGTAGTGCGTCGCCAGGCGCGTCAGGATCTCGCCCTGCGCCTCGCCGCCGAGGCCGTGCAGGTGGATCAGCGCGAGCGTGTTCGCGCGCACCTCGGCGTCGAGCGCCTGCGCCAGCGCCTTCTGCGCCACGGCGGCCGGGCTCGTCTCGTCGGAGGCGCCCCAGCCGACGCGCTGCGCGACCGCCGCGCCGACGCCGCGCAGGCGCGCCGTCAGGCCACGCGCATCGCTGAGCAGCTCCTTCGTGCCGGCGATGCGCGCGAGGCTGTCGGCGAGCGAGTGCATCGCGGCCTCGAAGGTCTGTTCGCGCTGCGCCTGCCACGCGTCGCGCAACCGGCCCATGCGCGCGCGCGGCTCGCCCGCCAGCACCGACTCGATCGCGCGCAGCAGCGTCAGCTCCTGGACCCAGCACCGCGCGAACGCGTCCAGCGGCAGCACCGCGCGCACCGGCGCGAAGGCCTGCAGATGGGTGCGCCAGCGCATCAGGTCGGCCTCTTCGAGCGCCGGCTCGCGCGGCGCGCCGAGCTGGTTCAGCAACACGATCACCGGCTTGCCGACCCAGCCGAGGATCTCCATCTCGGGCCGCACATACCCCGCGGCCTCCGGCGTCTCGGCGGCGTTCACGAGGTAGAGCATCACGTCGGCTTCAATGCGCACATTGCGCAGCGCCTGCTGGCTGGCCCAGAACGGCCGGTCGCGCCAGCGGTCCCAGACCGCGCTCAGGAACCAGCCCAGCGGGTTGGCGCTGTCGCGCAGGCGCTTCGCGAGCCGCACGCTGTCGCCGAAGCCGGGCGTGTCCCAGAGCTGGAGCCGGTCACCCTGCGGCGTCGCGAGCATCGTGAACACGTCGGCGAACTCGGTCACATGCGGCGCATCGCGCACGACACCGACATCGCGGCCCAGCAGCGTGCGCGCCAGCGTCGTCTTGCCGGCGTTGGTGTGCGAGACCAAAGACAGCGAGATCGCGCTCATCCAGCCGCTCTCACCGGCTGACGCATCGCCAATGTCACGCCGCCTGCCGGGGCCGCGTCGCGCGTGGCGCTGTTGACGAACACCGGTGTCGTCCCGAGTGCGGAGGCGAACTCGCCCCAGGCGTCGCGCCGCTGCGCGAGGCGCGCCGGATCGGCCTTGAAGCGCTGCGCGAACCCGGCCTCGTCGACCACCAGGATCGTCGGCACGTGCCCCGCGAGCCGGCGCGCGAAACAGCCCTGGTTCTCGGCCTCGGGCGTGGCCGCCAGATCGAACAGCGCGACCGCCAGCGTCGTGCCGACCGGCGGCGGCACGAGTGCGTCCGCCTCGCTCTCGGCGCCGAACGCCATGGTGGCGCCAATCTCGATCTGCACCGTGTCGCCCAGCACGTGCGCCATCAGCGCACGCAACACGACACCGGCCTGCGCGCCCGGCGTGCTCGCGTACGGCGCGACGAACACGCGTGCGACCTCGCCCTGGCGGGCCCGATCCAGCTGCTGGAAGTACGCGCCGGCCAGCGGCACGGCCAGATGCCGGGCGCGCCACTGCGCACGCGCTGCGGCGCCCAGCGCGAGCACGCTGCGCGGCAGCACGACGACGATCAGCAGCGTCAGCGCAAGCAGGTGGATCCAGGGCGCGGCCGGCGCGCCGGCCTGCGCAGCGCCGTGCACGCTGCGCATCGCCTCGAAGCCCGCGGCGTCGGGCAGCGCGATGCCGGACAGCGCCGCCGCCGGCGCGAGCAGCGCGGCGAGGATCGCGTGCGCACTCGCCGCATCCAGGAAGGTGCTCTCCCACGCGGCACGGTAGTCGAGCACCAGGCCGCGCAGGTACAGGCCGGCGATCAGGCCGAGCGCGAGCGCCGCGGCCGCGGCATGCAACATGGTCGCGGCGCGCGCGGCCGAGAGCGGCGCGCTGATGCGCAGCCACTGGCTCGCAAACCCCTGCAGCGCCTTGGCGCTGCCGCTTGCCGACGCGCTCACCGAGCCCAGGCCCGGCAGGCTGCGGCCGATGCGCAGCACACGCTCGGTCAGCCTGACGAGGCTGCCGGTCCGGGTCTGGCGCATGAACAAACGCGCCACCCCATGGCCGAGGAGCAGCAGGTAGACGATCAGGTTCCAGGCCAGCACCGCCCACAGCGGGGGGGCCAGCAGGTTGATGCGCTGACTGCCACCGATGCTGTCGGCGAGCAGGCCGGCGGCCAGCCCGGCGAGCACCGCCCAGCCGATCCAGTGCCAGCGCCACAGGCGCCGCGCCATCCAGCCTGCAGCCGCGGGCTCGCGCGGGCCGAGGCGCTGCAGCGCGTGATGCGCCCGGCGCGCGATGAAGGCCTCGGCGCTGCCGGCACTCGGATCTTCGCGCGCGAGCCGCGTCGCCCAGGCGCGGTCGTCGTCGCTCCAGCTCGGCGGCGCCGGCTGCACGGTCTCGAACGCCTGAACCAGCACGACCTCGCGCGCGGTGGCCTCGTTCATCGCCGATCGCCGGCTTACGCGCCGAGCCGGGTCGCGAGCGCGTTGAAGTCCGCCGCGGTGATGTCGAACACCGCGCCCTCGCCGACCGGATCGCGATGCCCGCCCTCACCCCACTCCAGCGGCCGCGGCACATGGGCGGTGCGCAGGCCGGCGCGTTGTGCGGCGACGAGGTCGCTCGGGTGGGCGGCGACCATCAGCACCTGGTCGCGCTCGACCCCGAGCAGCCGCGCCGCGCCCTGGTAGACCTCGGGGTCGGGCTTGTAGTGCTGGAACAGCTCGGCCGACAGCACGCAGTCCCACGGCAGGCCGGCGTGCTTGGCCATGTTGACGAGCAGCGCGACGTTGCCGTTCGACAAGGTCGAGATCACATGGCGCGCCTTCAGCCGCTGCAGGCCGCTCAGCACATCGGGCCACGGATCCAGGCGATGCCAGACGCGGTTCAGCGCCTCGACCTCGGGCTCGCTCAGGTCGCCCAAAGCGAAGCGCGGGCGGATCTCGTCGAGGATCGTGCGGTGCAGCCCGTCGATGTTGGTCCACGCGATCTCGCCGCGGCGAGCGCGGTCCATCGCGGGCACGTAGCCGGCACGCCAGGCGTCGGCGAACGCAGGCGCGTCGACCCGAGGCCAGGCCGCCTGGACTTCCCGAACGATCGAGCCGCGCCAGTCGACCACGGTGCCGAACACATCGAACACCAGCGCTCTGATGGGTTTCATGCGAGGGCCCGCCCGATCAGGATCTTCTGCACATCGCTCGTGCCTTCGTAGATCTGGCACACGCGCACGTCGCGGTAGATGCGCTCGACCGGGAAGTCGCTGACGTAGCCGTAGCCGCCGAAGACCTGGATTGCCGCGCTGCAGACGCGCTCGGCCATCTCGCTCGCGAACAGCTTGGCCATCGCGGCCTCCTTCAGGCACGGCACGCCGGCATCCTTCAGGCTTGCCGCGTGATGGATCAGCTGGCGCGCGGCCTCGATCTGCGTCGCCATGTCGGCGAGGCGAAACTGCAGCGCCTGGTGCTCGAAGATCGGCTTGCCGAACGCGACGCGTTCCTTCGAGTAGGCCAGCGCCGCATCGAACGCCGCGCGCGCCATGCCGACGCTTTGCGACGCGATGCCGATGCGCCCGCCCTCCAGCCCCGACAGCGCGATCTTCAATCCCTGGCCTTCGTCGCCGAGCAGGTTCGCGGCCGGCACGCGGCAGTCCTCGAACAGGATCTGCGCGGTGTCGCTGGCGTGCTGGCCCATCTTGTCCTCGATGCTCGCGACCGTGTAGCCGCGCGTGGCGGTCGGCACGATGAACGCGCTGATGCCCTTCTTGCCCGCGGCTTTGTCGGTCACGGCCATCACGATCGCGACATCGCCGTTCTTGCCGCTGGTGATGAACTGCTTGACGCCGTTCAGCACATACGCATCGCCGTCGCGCCGCGCGCTGGTCTTCAGGCCATCGGCCTGCGAGCCGACATGCGGCTCGGTCAGGCAGAACGCGCCGAGCATCTCGCCGCGCGCCAGCGGCTTCAACCACTGCGCCTTCTGCGCGTCGTCGGCCCAGGCCATCAGGATCGAACACACCGGGCAGTTGTTGACGCTGACCACCGTCGAGGTGGCGCCGTCACCGGCCGCGATCTCCTCGAGGATGATCGCCAGCGCGAGGTAGTCCAGCCCCGCGCCGTCCCATTCGGTCGGCACGGCCACGCCGTAGCAGCCGAGCGCGGCCAGGCCGCGCAGCTCGTCTTTCGGGAAGTGATGCGTCTTGTCCCACGCGGCCGCCCGCGGCGCGATGTGGTCCTGCACGAACGCGCGCACGGCGTCCTGGACGGCGCGGTGGTCTTCGCTGAGTTGCATGGCAGTCTTGCCGCGCGCTCACCAGGCGATGGTGGCGCCGTCGTGGTTGATGAAGCGGCCATTGTCCGCCGGTGTGAGCGCCGCGGCCACGCGCCGCAGATCGCTCGCGCTTTGCTCGGGCGCGAGGTCGCCGTCGGCGCCACCCATCTCGGTCCGCACCCAGCCCGGGTGCATGCTGACGCAGACGCAGCGGCCGGCGAGCACTTGCGAGACATCCTTCAAGACCGAATTCGCCGCCGCCTTCGAGGCGCGGTACAGCCAGCCCTGGTGTCCGGTGCGCGGGCCGATCGCCCCCATGCGCGACGACAGCAGCACGAGCTTCGCGCCGGGCGCGAGGGCGTCAACGAGCGAAGGGATCACGCGCATCGGGCCGAGCACGTTGGTGTTCATGACCTCGGCGAACTCGACCTCGGTCGGCGGCTCCAGCGCGGTCGTGCGCGGGCCGTAGACACCGGCGCAGAACACGATCACGTCGAAGGCTTCGCCATCGACCTGCCAGGCCAGACGCGACACGCTCTCGGCGCTCGCGACATCGAGCGCGATCGGCGTCGTGCCGAGCGCGCGCAGCGCATCCAGGGCCTGGGTCGAGCGGGCCGTCGCGGTGACGCGCGCGCCTTGTTCACGGTACTGCCGCACCAGCTCCAGCCCGATGCCGCGCGACGCGCCGACCACGAGCACGTTCATGCTGGCACCCGACTCACCAGCATCGTGCCGCGTGCGATCACCGCGGGCGTGCCCCGGACCACCCAGGCCTGCCCGTCGAGATGCGCAATCATGCCGTTGAGGGACTGGTTCCACGACACCGTCGAGACCCGCCACAGCAGGTTCATGTCCTGCCCGGCGTGCACCGGCGCCTTGAACGCGAAGTTCATGTTCAGGCACAGCATCTGCCGCGCCACGCCGTCGGTGCTGCGCGAGAAATGGCTGGCGATCATGCCCATCAGGATCGCCGAGGTCTGCTGGCCACTCGCGATGATCTTGCCGAAGCGGCCGCGTCTGGCCGCCTCTTCGTCGACGTGCAGCGGGTTGTCGTCGAAACTCATGCGCGCGAAGGCTGCGATGTCGTCGGTCGAGTAGCGCACCGTGCGCGCGATCTCCTCGCCGACGCTCACCAATCGTTCGTTGTCGTCAATCGCCACTCAGCACAGCTCCAGTGCCAGCGCGGTGGCCTCGCCGCCGCCGATGCACAGCGCCGCGACACCTTTCTTCAGGCCGCGCTTGCGCAGCGCACCGAGCAGGGTGACGACGATGCGCGCGCCGCTCGCGCCGATCGGGTGGCCGAGCGCGACCGCACCACCATGCACGTTGACGATCTCGTGCGGCAGCTTGAACTCGGTCATCGCCGCGAGCGTGACCGCGGCGAAGGCCTCGTTCACTTCCCACAGGTCGACGTCCTTCGCGGCCCAGCCGCTTTTCTTCAGCACCTTCTCGATCGCGCCGACCGGTGCGGTCGTGAACCAGTTCGGCGCCTGTGCGTGCACCGCATGCGCGCGGATGCGGGCGAGCGGCGTGCAGCCCAGCCTCTTGGCCGTGCTCTCGCGCATCAGCACCAGCGCCGCGGCACCGTCGGAGATGCTCGACGAGGTCGCCGCGGTGATCGCGCCGTCCTTCTTGAACGCGGGCTTCAGGCCGGCGATCTTGTCGAGCTTGGCCTTGAACGGCTGCTCATCGAACTTGATCACGGTGTCGCCGTTCTTGCCGGCCAGCGTCACGGGCGCCATCTCCCAGTCGAAGCTGCCGTCTTCGTTGGCCTGCTTGCTGCGCTTGGTCGAGTCGATCGCGAACTGGTCCATCTGCTCGCGGCTGAACTGGTACTTCGCGACGCACTCCTCGGCGAACACGCCCATCGCCTTGCCGGCCCCGTTCGGCAGCTTCTCGTACGCATCTTCGAGCCCGTCCAGCGCCATGTGGTCGTACAGCGCCGCGAGGCCGTACTTCACGCCCTTGCGCATGGGCGTCAGGTGCGGCGCGTTGGTCATGCTCTCCATGCCGCCGGCGATCATCACGTCGGCGGTTCCGGCGTTCAGCATGTCGTGCGCGAACATCATCGCGCGCATGCCCGAGCCGCACATCTTCGACAGCGTGACCGCGCCCACCGATTGCGGCAGCCCCGCGCCCAGCACCGCCTGGCGTGCCGGCGCCTGGCCCTGGCCGGCCATCAGGCAGTTGCCGATCAGCGCCTCGTCGACGGCGTCGCCGGTGATGCCGGCGCGCGCGACGGCGGCCTTGATCGCGACGGCGCCGAGCTGGTGCGCCGCCAGCGAACTGAAGTCGCCCAGCAAGCCGCCGATCGGCGTGCGGGCCGCGGAAACGATGACGATGGAATCGGACATGGTGGCTCTCCTGTCAATGGGAATCAAAGGGGCTGCGGACGCCCCGACGCGTGCTCGAAACGCTTGGCCGCGTCGTACGGGAATACATCATGCACATAGCCGGCCAGAATGCGCTCCTTGTGGCCTTGCCAGAACGAGGCTTCCAGCAGATCGGCATGGTGCTTCATGAACACGCTCTTGACGCCGGGGTTGCCGAGCAGGAACGGCGCGAAGGTCTCGGGGAACACGTCCTTCGGGCCGACCCGGTACCAGACCTCGCCGGACATCTCTTCCTCTTCATTGCGTGGCGTCGGGATCTTGCGGAAGTTGCAATCGGTCAGGTACTCGATCTCGTCGTAATCGTAGAACACGACCTTGCCGTGGCGTGTGACGCCGAAATTCTTCCACAACATGTCGCCGGGGAAGATGTTGGCCCGCACCAGGTCCTTGATCGCGTTGCCGTACTCGATCACCGCACTTTCGATCTGCGTCAGCGAGGCTTCCTGCAGGTAGATGTTGAGCGGGATCATGCGGCGCTCGATGTAGAGGTGGCGGATCACCAGCTGGTCGCCGTCCTCCTCGAGCAGGCTGGGGCAATAGTGCTGCAGCTCGGCGACCAGCTCGTCCTCGAAGCGCGCGCGCGGGAACGCGACGTTGCTGTACTCGAGCGTGTCGGCCATGCGCCCGACGCGGTCGTGCTGCTTCACGAGCAGGTACTTGCTCTTGATCAGCTCGCGCGTCGTCTCCTTCTGCTCCGGAAAGAAGTCCTTGATGACCTTGAACACATACGGAAAGCTCGGCAGGTCGAACACCAGCATCACCATGCCCTTGATGCCGGGCGCGATCCGAAAGCGGTCGCTCGAGTGCTTCAGGTGGTACAGAAAATCGCGGTAGAACGCGTTCTTGCCCTGCTTCGCCAGGCCGAGCGCGTTGTAGATCTCGCTGCGCGGCTTGCGCGGCATCATCGAGCGCAGGAACTGCACATAGGCCGACGGCACTTCCATCGCGACCATGAAGTAGGCGCGCGCAAAGCTGAACAGCAGCAGC
>Ga0307517_10002358_pt1 | contig 30466 bp, 42 predicted proteins | sample 23_EM_MG_FD_194515 | JGI IMG/M metagenome (GOLD analysis project Ga0307517, IMG submission 194515) | Populus trichocarpa ectomycorrhiza microbial communities from riparian zone in the Pacific Northwest, United States - 23_EM | ecosystem: Host-associated > Plants > Roots > Unclassified | place... | reverse complement strand
TCGCGAGGTTCTGAACAGAGACATCTGATGCTATCGTGTGGTCTCCGAGGAGGCACTCCAAGATTTCCAATCGTTCGCCCTCGTTCGGCGCCTGTGGCAATGTTCAACTTTGATAAGCCAATAATAAAATCGACTGACCTCGAACGCGACTTCCTGCTTAAAGCAACTCAAAAGGTTTGCAGGTACGCGGCCACTCTCGCTCGTCGTTCCAAGCACAATCACCGGATATCCAGTTAACCTCCAGCCATTTTGTATATTGTCCAGTGCTTCCTTTAGGACGCCGACAATGGCAGGTTCTGCAAAAAAGAAATTATTATCTAAACTACCACAAGTCTTGGTCTCCATACCTTTACCAGGCTCAGCGGCCTGGGTCGTTTGCGACAGGGCCTCGAGGTGCCTCATGACAAGCAAACAAGGTGCACACTCCCGAGCTTGTTCCAGCCGAACATGGAGAGTCGCTTCGGTCTTGACATCATTCTCTCCCAGGATATCATAACAATTAATCTGCACAAACGAATTGATATTTCCAAGAACCAAAAGTAACATTCATTCACGCACCTCGAACAGGTGCAGACCCAGGTATTGCGCGACCCAGGAGGCGACTGTAAACTTTCCAATGGACCGCCCTCCTTTCAACAGGAACGAAAGCTGGAGATCGTAGTCAACTGCGCGTTGAGAGAGTGAGGCAGAAGCCAAAGCGACAATCTTTGAGAATGGACTTTTCGGGCCCAGCAGATGCGACGAGGGCTGCCCAGACAACTGTGTAAAATAATGTATCCCTGGAAAATCTTTCACATCCTGTTAACTCAAGGCCATATAATAGATATAAAGGGACCAACCGATATTCATGTACGAGCAGACGCTTGGAACCCTTGAGTGCTCGACACCCGTCTGAACCATTCGAGTAATGGAACTGTCTACCCAGCACCCCAGTTCCCCAAGCACTGACCCTGTATACATATCTTCTACCGAGGAGTTTGGGCGAGCCATCACGTCATATTCGATATTGGTCACCTTGAAAAATACAACCTCATTCCAGCGAACCTCGTCAAATCTATTCCGAAACGGTCAAAATATGTTACGCTGGAAAAGGTAGATAAACCCACCTTGGTCCTACGTTCTCTTCCTCGTGCGACTCATCCGCTGTCGTGGCCCTACGAGAAAGATCTGTGTCGATGGGCAATGCGACAAGGTCGCCTTGTTTCATCAGTTTTTTTCCAGAGTCAAAGTAAGTCTTGAGTGCGTCTATGCACAGTTGTTGATACTGCCGGTTGATGGAAATGGGCGACGCTATGCGAGCAACAGTGATACTCCGAGCCGTCGGTATCGCAGGATTGGAGGAACCAAAAGGACTTGGACGAATATGAATGGCGGGTGGAGTTTGAGAAAAGGCCTCGGCTTCATCAGCAAGAGTGTTGTGCATCAATAAAGGTGATCCTGCTACAAAACCTCTGAGAGAATTGAGCTCCAGCGGGGCATAATAATAAAAAGTGATGGAAACTTACTGTGATTTGACAATGTCATCATTCGCGACAACCCGAACGAGTCGAGAATTTGACGACCTTATCCCTGCAATGGCCTGACAAGGTCATACATCAGAAATTACAGTGCAAAAAGTTCACCCACCCAATCTCCACTAAGGATTCCGAGTTTTCCCAAATCTGGCGGCCGGACATAAAATGTACAATGATCTTCCGATATGTTGAAAGGTGTACCCAGGTACTGGGAAACATATCCTACTGAAAGAGAGCCGTCCGAAGAAAGAGGGGGTTGTTCCGACTCCTGATCACAGGATTTAGGACGCGAAGATTCCGAAGGCATCGAGAACGAGCTAGCAAGGAAGGATTCATCTATTTCAACCAAATCCTCCTCGTTATCCTCTAAATCTGCGACGTTTTGCGGTGTCGATAGCCCGTCTTGAGAAGCCAGCAAGATAATTTTTGTTTCGTCGCGTCGTGCGTACCCTTGCAACACGGGTTCAAGCATTTCAAGCCGGTATTGAAGGGGCTGAATTCCATTGCTTTCTTCTGGGGACAGTTTTGGAGGAACCTGGAAGATATCCCCCTGACGTAGAATGAATGGCTCAGCTGAGAACCAGGCTTCCAAGGGTGACGCTTCGCCGGAAGCCTGAAAGTAGGCATCGCTTGAAAGCGCAGTCACAACAATGACTGTTAACGGAGTTGGAGTCGCAGCTTTTATCAAAATTTCATTGAAAGGCGATGGTTTGAAAGTAGAGGGGTAGGCTTTCAACCAGACAGCCGGGATGGAAAGGCCTTGATTATCTACCTGGGATGCAGACCATTAGAGGGCTGCAAAATAAATCGGCGGTTCAGACTGACGTCTTTGTCCAGAGAGGCCCAACACACAAGAATACTCTGGCCATCTAGTTTCTTCTGAGAATCAACGGCCGTCAGACCGACACAGATGCGGGTTTTGTGTTCAACAGGTGAAGACAGCAAATCCCAAATATTTTGGCTGAGCAGAACTGAGGAATTTCCTTCGCCTGAAAGCTGTTTGGAAGGACTCCATTTTGCACGAATGTTCTGGTGAGCGTTGAAGAAGAAAGTCATGGTGCTGAGATCTGAGCACGAAGAATCATATTGAGTGCAAGCCGGGCCTACATTTGCCGGTAGGGCTTGATCCGCGTCTGAATCTCTCCTTCACGACTTATCTCATGACATGTCCCCCCCATCGCTCAAAGACCTCATCGATCAATGGTTGCTCCTGGACCCGGTAACTTCTTCCCTTGAACCCAAGAATCCACCTGACCTCATTGCCACCAGAATTCCGAGACTCGAAATGAAATCCAGTCCCTTTGGGATCGGAACGAACTCGATGAACTTGAGAGACGGATGAGGTATTGACCTTTCCAAACTTCATGATACTCAATTGAGCCAAAGAAAAAAAAAAGGCCGCGTATCGAATTTGGTACTGCTGGTAGGTGAACATTCCAATCCCAAGACGACTTTTATTCATTATTTGGCAAAGGTCTTCGAGGCAGGATGGAAGCGGGTTGGGCTCGAATGAATGGTCCGAACCCGTTTTCTACCGTGTAGAGAACGTAGATGTTGACTCCCATCAAGATATGATCATTATCCAGGCATCTCAGGTACCATTTAACCAAAAGGAAAGCCCTCAACCCGTAACGTGTAAACACAGGGACTTGCTGCATATGTGTTGCAACATGTCGAAGGCGCGATCACTCGTGGTCTCGTCGTTGGACATGATCATAGACACCATTCAGAACGTTGGGCCCACTTGACTGCCCAAGTATTCCTTGCGAAGAACATCAAGGTTTATATTCTTCGTGGGCTGAACCATACGCCAATGTGAGCTTCCTATTTCGCCGAAAAACTACATATGGGATTAAGAAATCTTGAAGGGTGCCTTTCAGTGTCAAGGAATTAAATGCAGCCTGTGGAGTGATGATTACAGGTAACCCGACCACTCCTCGTACTTGTTCGCAATCCCTCTCACATCGAACCATCCAGCGAGTCACAATCCCAAGGTTTGCGGCCTCCTCATGATCTCTGTTTAGACTTTATTTTTGACACCGCTATCGCGAATTCTTGCAGCAAGACAACGGATATAAGGTATTTATGCTTGTCATGTGGCGTTTCTGCTTTCCTGTGACCCAATCCATAGGTGTACTGGGAAAATGGGGTCCAGGTAAGCCAGGCTGGTCCCGTGCTAGCTGATTTTACTAACCCCCCATTCAGATTATTGCTCCCCATGATGAAGGCATCTCACAGGCGATCCAATTAAATCTTCAACCTCAGAAATATGATCCATCTTCATCTTCTCTGTGTGTGGACCTCACAGCCTCACTTCAAAAAAAATACTTCGAATGCTTGAAGCTGTTGAATCGAACTCGGTATGCCCATAACTTGCCCATAAGCGAGTTTGAATTCACTTTACAAGGGATCTAAATGCAACCTTAGAACATACCTTCGTAAATACCTCCATGCATGGCGTCAGTGATGCATTCGTGAAGCAGGCGTTTGATACTTTCGGATTTCCGCCTTTTACACCTGTGGTGGAACAACAGAATCCGGACCCCGAATTTCCTACCGTCTTATTTCCGAATCCTGAAGAAAAGGGTCAGTCGGTGGCATTCCAGCGAGTTTTAGCTGACGTTCTTTAGGAGCACTGGTATAATTTTTGTGCTTGGCTCAAACCCGCCGTCTTACGAAAATTATTTCAAGAATTTAGCCATCGAAACTGCAGAAAAAGCCGGTCTGGTTTATGTGTTGGCCCAGGATCCAGATTCTGATAGGTTCACTGCGGCGGAGAGAAGGTGCAGCAACCTATATTTCTTCCTTTTCTTTTTTTCATCATCTCAAACTTCCATTTGAAGTGAAACCGGAGAATGGACCCTCTTTACAGGAGATCAACTGGGAAGTTTATTCGCAAGTCGAGTACTGGACGCCTACAAGGCGTCGAATAAACCGGTGGAGAAGTTGGCTATGGTCGCATCCACCGTAAGTTCCAAGATGATTGAAGCCATGGCAAAGCTAGAAGGCTTCAAATTTGTGGAATGTTTGACTGGTTCGTTGTCCGTCTCCGTTCTCACGTCGTTTTAAAGTCCGCTCCTTCCAGGTTTTAAGTTTATCGGAAATACTGCCTTGCATCTGGAAAAGGAAGGTTATGATGTTCCATTCGGCTACGAGGAAGCCATTGGTTTCATGTTTGGTTCACAAATCAGAGATAAAGATGGTGTTGCAGCAACAGTTCGCTATTCCAGTCTTGCGGCAAGTAACCATTGACTCAGTGTGTTTCCAGGTAGCATTTGCGGAGCTTGTCGCCTCGCTTCACGAGCAAGGCAAAACTGTCAATGGCCATCTTCAAGAATTGTATGAAAGGTGAGTATTTTACTAGTATCCAAATACGCAAACACAAAATAGCAATCAGATATGGTTACTTTGAGGTGGGTACACAGGCATATACCCACTCTAAATCACAATGCTAATAAGCCCCAGACAAGAAATAGCTATTTTATTTGCACCAATTCCCAGCTAACTGATCGTATCTTTGCCTCTATTCGGAATCGAGAGGTGGGTTTCGAAGTCTTGGCACCTGAATTTAACTCACATTCTGATACATTAGCCACATCTTACTTCCGCGTCATACCCCAAAACTCTGGCGGGTCTCAATATAAATAGGATCATTGATTTAACAACTGGGTACGACAGCGGCAATCCGCCAGCCTATACACCCTCTCTCCCACTTTCATCTGGACATATGATCCAGATAAGGGCGGGCAGTCAAGCACTTGGTACGAATCTGGTGCTGACACTGAGGTATGAGCTATTGGTGCCCAAGAGTAAGCAGATCTGACGTCCTGCTTTTTATATATAAATTAGGACGAGTGGAACTGAGCCAAAGGTTCGCCCTTGTCATTTCAGTACGATGGTAGCCCTCATGTTATCTTCAGATAAAATATTATCTCGAAGGAAGTGGAAAGGAAGTGAAGACTGTAGATTCGTTGCTTTCTAAAGCGGTTGCAGATATCTCGGAGAACTGGGTCCAAGCTGACAGGCATGGCATTTGAAAAGCATAAAGCAGAAGTTCCTTTTCCAGAATCTATATTATTATCCATCGTTCAATACTATTATGAAATCTCCTTCATCGTGAGCTCGTCCGCGAAAACTACAGTCGGCAACGAGAAGATATCTATTCGTTGCTCTGAATTGTCGGGTCGACCTTGATTCAGCCATATCCACTTGTATCCGGAATGGTATGAGACTGCGGGGCCCCAACGGACAGTTAAATCATTAGAAGGATCTAACCAGCCGGACCACTCCATATATATTGGTGTGCCATGCAAGCAATTACTGTTTGTGTGCTGTAAGTCCGACCGCCATGAAACTTAGGTTAAGATAGAGTGGACGTACAAATGAAGAAGCTTTGGAAGAACAGCAATACCCTACACACGAAGGCAGGTCAGGAAACTAGTTGATGAGGGTGAAGTTGAGCCGGAATTACCTCCTGTGGCGTGTCCTTGGTGTGTATTTGATGGCTCAGTTCTTCCTCGACTGTCGTCAGTTCATTTCCCAGACCCGTTAGGTATGTATCAAGAAGACAGCTGGTGACTTCAAAATCGTAACTCAGTGGTTCAAAGAGATCGGGACGATGTTCCACTATAGCCCACCAATAACCTTGGTCTCCCAGGCGAACGTTATCATAGCGTCCATTTGTTTGTGGCAAGCCGTATTTGGCTTTAAAAGCCTGCGGGGACAGGGCCGGGGAATCGTCATGTTCGCGGTAAATGCTTGAATCCATCAGGCGCATGTGCCGCAGCTTCTCCAAGTCAAGAAGCATAACGCATGAGCAAATTCTGGAAGCATGATGCCATTCGGGTGAATTCTGGTCTGGGTGACTAGCCATTACAATTGCGGTTGAGGGTTGCAGAGAATCAAATACGTCCCATAGCAATGTTGGGTTAGCAAGGAACAGAGCATCGGTGTCGATATAAATAGATTTTTTGACAGTTGGTGGCAAGATTTCATGGATGAAGAGCTTCATAAGTCCCGCTGCAAGGGGGTGTCTAGGAGGGTTTGCGGTAGGAGCAAAAAAGGCAGACTTACGGAGGCCAGCTGAATGGTCTGTCTTTATCGAACCCTCACGTTCCACCCGATCCAACATGCTCTGCCATGTAGGTTTATAGAACCAGACCCTCACATGTTGTAAAGGGTTCTGGACCAAATCAAGCCGAGAATGAAGGAGACGTTCGGCATTATCGTCGCAGATAATATGGATGTCGGAAGGTCTAGTATTGTACATCAGGATGGTCTAAATACGATAGTTCTGAGTCAGGCGAAGAGAATTTGAGGGATAAGAGGAGGATCAACCTTCAACAAGAGAGCACCTTCGGCTGCAGCATCTTCTGACCACATAATCAAGGAGAACACCACCGGCTCGGTTTCGAGTTTGAGGGGAGGGTAAGGTGCCAAGGTTTCATTTTTGGTGACGATAGATGGGTGAGGGTGGACAATGCCAGGTAAGGGGAGGAAAAGCTCTGCGAAAAGGAGGAAAGAGATGGTGAATGCGACGAGAACGAGAAGGTGGAGTCTACGCCTGCGATTTGCGCCAAAAAGAACAGCAAAGAGATCGTATTGAGGTTGGGAATGGTCAGGACCTGCCATGGGATAAATAAGGGCTAAAGAGAGTTGTATTTTAGCCGATTTCACAGGTGGCCCACGCTTAGCTCCACAACTGCTCCACACTTGTACATAACAAACTATTGATTACTCCAACAAAGCACGCTAATATCCTCCACCTTCATCTGCTGTTCGGTGGGAGGCCATTTGTCGCCGTTGCGCATCTTCCAACTTGGGGCAGTTTGATATGCCATGTCCGAGTCCTGCTCCAGTCTGAGTGATAGTTCTGATAAACCAAACGTAAATACACACCTCCACAGACAGGGCAACCGGTCAATGAGCCTCTTTGTGCTTGTGCCGCTCGAGGGTCATCGATGGTGGATAAGAACGGTGGCACCCTGCTCAATCAGGTTATTCAAAGCATCATATATCCTCAATTAGTTTACTCACTTTTGTCCAGCTTCCATTAGAAGATATTTCAGATCTAAGAGAGTTTGCTCCGGTGTGTTCATGTTCACAAATGTCGTCGCGATACCAGTTTTTCCGCTTCTTCCTGTTCGACCAATTTGATGGACGTAGTCCTCGATTTCCTTTGGCATCGAGAAAATAATGACATGTTGGATTTCGTTGAAGTCGAGACCTTTCGATGCAACTCCCGAAGCAACCATCACATCCTTGGCCCCAGATTTAAACGACTTAATGGCGTATTGTCGTTCCTCTTGAGCTGCAGAGAAGGATCAATGTACAAGTTATTAGCAAAAGAGTCTGTGACCAACTCTTCGACCCATGAATGGCAACTGCTTCAACGCCTTTAAGCAACAAATACTCTTGGATGTCTGAAGATGGTCAAGACATGTAAACATTAGTTATTGCACATAATGTAAGGGAAATCAGGTACCATCAACCTCGTTCTTGTTTTCACTAAAAATGATAACAGGAGGAGGAGTTTTCTGGAGACATTCCAAAAGGTAGACCATCTTCGCCTCTTGCTTGACATATTCCACCACTTGCAGGACATCCAAATTCGCCGCGCCAGCCCGACCGACATTAACGAGCACAGGCTTTATTAAAGAATCTTGAGCGAAATCTTGAATCTTTTTTGGCATTGTAGCAGAGAACAGCAACGTTTGCCGTTGATTCTAGACGAAATAAGCACAGATGCAACGTGTAATGCAACAAGTAGTACCTTGAAAAAGCTCATGATGTTTCGGACATCGTCTTCGAAGCCAAGATCGATCATCCTATCCGCTTCGTCCATGCAAAGATATTTGCAATTGTTGAATGTAAATCGCTTTTTCTCCAGCATATCTATCAAGCGGCCAGGAGTCGCGATCACGATGTGAAGTCCTTTGTTGAGTACGTGACTCTGGTCGTTCATGGATATACCTCCAATACATAGCAATGCATTCAACTGCGGATACTTGCCATCTTTTGCCATGGATGCACACCAGGTAACGACATTATCGTATGTCTGAGTGGCCAATTCACGAGATGGGCATAGGATGATGCCCACTGGACCTTCACCGCGGACAAGGGGGAGTTTCATTTCCTCCTCGAGAGCCATCATGATTAGTGGAAGGCAGAATGCAAGGGTTTTTCCTGAGCCAGTAAAGGCTATGCCAATGATATCCCGTCCTGAAAAGCTAAATAATTTGTTATGGGGTCTGGAGCTTGCTCACAAGGAACATACGCGACTGGAATTCCTTGCAACTGAATGGGGGTAGGGCTGACGATACGTTTTGAACGCAAGTATTCCAAAATGGGTTCCGGAATCTTCATATCCTGTGATTCCATTTAGCATTCACATAACTTTCATAAATATAAAACAAATGAAAATACTGCAAAATGTTCTATAGGTGGTGGAATATCGTCGCCTTCCACAAGTATGTGGTACTTGTCACGAAGTTTCTGGTGTTGGTAGGGCGTTCTCTCGCGAATATACGAAGGAGGCCTCCAACTGACATCGAACGTAAGTTCTAGATAAAAGGTCAGTAAAGACTTAGTAGTGCTTACCTTGACTGTAAAGGTTCCGTGTATTGGATGCCTTTCGCTAATTCCATATCTGAGGCAAGTTTCCTCCGGCTTTTTAAAGCTTCCAAGATTTCTGCATCAATTTCCTGGGCCTTTTCATCTGCCGTCTTCTTTGAATCTGAGGAGGAGCGGAGGGTTCAGTCATAGAAAGATCAAAATAAAGCAGGAATTTGTACCTTCGGCCGCTTTCTTCAGGTGCACTTCTTGCGCTTCAGACAAAAGTGTTCGCTCTTTGCGCGCCCTTTCTCTCCTCGTCTCCTCCTCTCTCTGATTGTCTTCACGTTCATCAAAGTCCTCTTGCAATTTCGTTGAGCTGTCTTTCTCCGAGTTTAATCCCAATGTCGACAACTTCGCCAATTTTTCCTGCCTCCGTTGCGCAACGGGGATGTACGGCTCGTATGAGTCATCCGCATCATCAAATTTGTATACTGGAGACGGAGATCGAGCTCGTCGTCGTTTAGTAGATTCCATGTGTAAATGCGTTCAACATTGAACAACCTCGGAACATTTGTCATTTTGCTAATAACTGCGTCACGTGATGGATTGGAGGCCCCATCTACTTGCTTGAATTCACAAATGTTCTAAAGCCACGGTACACTACTAGTTGCAATATAATGGGAGGATCGTAGGAGGAATGTTATTTTTCGTTGTACTTATGACCATGTTCAAGTAGCCTATACACAAGATTAGACATACAATCAGGAGACAGAAAGGAAGGAATAATTGACCAGTCAGGCTCAATCTCAGTAAGGATTCTTATCCTGAAAATGTCCGTTATTTATCATCAGAGCTCGCAGTGTTTGGAACAACATACTGGGTTTTCTTTGTCTCTTCCATTTCGTGAAATATGATCCATCCAGTCCTAGGTTTCCGTGTAAAGAGAACCGACGTTGGGTGGACAGACAAGACCTAGCCCCATTCGTCAGATTTTAGAAGACAACTAATCAATGACTTGTCTCTTCACCATATTCCCTCGGACAGAGCGATAGGTCCCATCTGCAGTCCATCGAGCGCCATTGCGCCAGTAACCACTGACAAGGCATTTGGCCAATCGTTTTGAATCACCTTCGCAGCTTTCTGTGGGCAAATTAAAGCGTTGCATGTACTTTTTCAACTGCGATCGGATGGAGACTGCTCGAGACATTGCTCTGAAGGATAAAGCGTGCGATTTACACCACCCTGAAGAGCGGCCATATGTTGTAAAGGCATTGTAGGCTGATGAAAAGTGAGCAATTTGACGAAGATATAGTCAGAGGAAAGTCTACCATTTAACAATGTGAAATGGTCCTGGAAATCGTACATAAGTACGTGAATCTAGAACGTGGGCAAGCTGCGTACCCCTTCCTCTGCCGTAAATTTTCTTCTTTCTAATTCTGCCAGAGCTCCAGCAGCCCCGTCCGGAATCACGAAAACATCCTAATCTCACTGGTAAAATGACACATGTAAAGCGTGGGGATAAAGTAAGCACACCTGGATGGCGGTCATCGCGGCAATCGTGAGTATTTCTTCCCCGCATTTGTGGTCCTTGGAATGAAACAACTAAAGAAATGAAGTCCGAAGCTAAAATGAGGTAAGATATCATCATACCATCCTCGCAATTCCAACCTCAACAGGACATTCAGAAACTTGTTCGCCAATTACAGTTAGTCTTCCGTGTTCGTCGATCATTCCCGCTGCAAGTAACCCTTCGAGCGCTCTCAACACAGTTTCTGCTGGAGGTGCAGAAACCCAGTCGAACTTCATAAGATCGTCGATCCCAAGCGACTTCAGTTGTAAAATGGGAGTCGTCATATCGGTGCGCGTAATTTCGGGAGAGGTTGTAGAAGGCAATGTCGTGAAGACAGACATAGGATATAGCCGATAGCAAATGCCAGGGGATGTACGCCCAGCTCGTCCTGCGCGTTGAGTAGCCGAGGCCACAGAGACCGGAACCGTTGCCAAAGAAGCGAGAGCCGTTGTTGGATTATATACACGAATCTTCCCGGATGTCATACGCAAAATTCATTGGCTTTGGAAATCACCCCTCTCACCTTAACATAACCACTATCAACCACGAATTTGACTCCGTCTATCGTGACAGATGCCTAGAGGACATGAGATATTGACATACTTTTTGAGTTGAGCTCTCGCTTACTTCTGCGATATTAGTGGAAATGATTGCCTTTCTCGTTCCTGGGGCGGCCGGTTGAAAAATTTGCAGTTGCTCTTCCGTTGTAAGACCAGCGTGGAGAGGCAGCGGGATCAAGCGTATTGAACGAGAAGGTAGCCTACAAGGAGTTTAATATGATCATGTATATGAGCAAGGATTTAAAATTTACGTTGGCAACATCTGAGCCAACTCCTCCAGGCATCTCTCGATATCTTCGCGACCTGTCAGAAAAACAAGAATATCACCAGAATTTTGCTGGGCGTTGGTGAGAATTGCTCCGGAATTGCTTTTCACCCATTTACCTGTAAATTAATATCCCACACGACTTGGGCTGCTTCACGAACATAGTCCGAGGTTGGTTCCTTCAGATACGCAACCTCAACGGGAAACATGCGACCCTCGAGGCTCACAATAACGGCGTCATCCTGAGACCCGCCCTGTGAAAAATAATCGAGGAATTTTGTGGCATCTAGGGTTGCAGATGAGACGACAATACGAAGGGATGGTCTTTTCTTGCGAATTCTAAGAATTTACCAAATTAGAGCCAAGGCAGCGCAGTAAGGCAGCACAGTAAGGTGACTCACTTTCTCAATATCCCAAGTAACAAGTCTGTGTAAACGCTTCGCTCATGAGCCTCGTCAACCTTGCGCATTTGCTTACCATAAGTACATTCAATAATATTTATAAGCAAATGCATACCATTATAACGCTGTATCGGCTCAGTAAAGGATCAACCAAGGTTTCCCGGAAAAGCATCCCATCAGTCATATAAAGAATGCGGGTCCTCTCTTTGCTACTAACATCCTCGAAGCGGATGGTATACCCGACCTGATTAGGTCGCCAGTGAGTGAAATTATACACACATGAAAATGGAAGTCGTACCTCGTCCCCAAGCTTAACTCCAGTTTCATTAGCGACACGCGCAGCCACGGACGTGGCAGCAATTCGACGAGGTTGGGTACATGCAATGACATGTCCGCCATCTGCCCAACCAGCCTGTAGAAGATATTGAGGAAGTTCTTGCAAGTATTTCGGATGATATACCACTTGGAATCGGAAAATCAAGCCACCTACGAGTTGTTTTGCCACAGCCAGTCTGCCCCACAACTATAGTAGCTCCATATTTTTCAACGCAGTATAAAAGTTTTTCCCCTTTTTGGAGATAAAAATTTAAGGATGTGAATGGCAGGGAGTCACACTCACGATGTTTGGAGATTGGGAGTGATAAAGGGGAGTGACCAGGAGCATATGGGATGATATTTTCTTCTACTTCCGTAGCTCTATCGAGATTGCTACCAGGACCTACGGTCCCAGGCTTCCAAAAGGTCAAGGACGCGGACATGGTGGGTGCATGCCAACAGTTTCCAATTACCCGATATGGACGTTCGTGTCGTCAGCAAGTATAATCTTATAATTATTAGAAATGGGGTCCAGTCCCCCTTCTGCAGACCTTCATGCATGTTCCTTGACGACAGGTGAGACAAAACAACAGGATTTCACGTTTGGGTAGTAAACTTGATTGTTATGTAGTAGCCCAAGAATACAGATGGGTGACAAATACTAAATTCCAAAAGAGCCCATCTCCTCAGGCTGGCTATGAGAGACTAGCCAAGAAGCAAAGATACATTATATATGTAAACTCAGAATGAAGAGGATCAAACAAATCCTCTTCCACCCCGTTTGGCGTCAATTTTCTTGAATCTCTCGTCTTCTTGTCTCTGCAAGCCAGGTCAACAAAACGCATGGGGCACAACATGATTCGTCATACCTTCTTGATAACACAAAGCGACGCGAGCAAAAGACACAGCACAATTGCCATGTAGCCATAAACCTAACAATAAAATGAATCGCGTGAGTATCTATCACAAATCTAACAATGTCAAAGGATTGTACCGTTCTGGAAAGAGTGGTAAGCAAATATATGAGGCGGAGATTTTTTACTCACGTAAATACATTGTTCAAGGTGACATCAGCAAATCCTGTAACTGGAGTAACACAGAAATTTGTTGTTACATTGGAATCGAGCTTGTTTATGAAGTCTTGAGATTCACAGAAACCGCCAATTTCTGCTAGATCTGTGCCATTGAAGTAACCACAACATTTGAACTGAAAGAAGTTAGGGAGATCCTCCGGAGAAAAAGTTTAAATAAGGCAACTGACTTGATCTTGAAGCGTCAACCTCGTAGTAGGAGTTGCGTCTAGCCACAATTTATGGAAATTGGCCCGTTCTTTCAATGTGAAGAACCAAACGAAGGTACCGATGATAAGAATGCCGATGGCATCTATCAATAATGCATAGTTCAGAATAACAAGCCCGATGGTAACGTGTTTCCGTTGAACGATCGCCGCGACGGATATTACGAAAGTGACGATTAATGCAACACCCAACACGGTGCCAGCTGCGAGGGTGTGAGTTCTATTAAAAGAAAGTAACCTGATGATGTCGCACCAGTCAAGTCAGCGGAAGATAGCACCATATTCATCAGGATGTTTGGGGCGCGCCAGACGATCGACAGAGCCAACGCGACTGCACCAGCGGCAAGGAGGAGAACGTCAAGTGCCGCCCAGACACCCATTAAAACTTTGGAAACCATTGGGTCGAGAGAGGGACAGCTGAAAAAACAAGCTGATTAACATAGGTTTGGGGCAACGGAGCGATAGCGACATACGATTTGAGTTGGATTTGAGGGGTGGTGTTAATGAGCGCTCTTTCAAAGAGCTGTAATAGAATAGAGAAGAAAAGGAAAGAAGACGTTCTACGCCTTGTTGCGCTAGCGCTTGAACCACGACAAAGGTGAAAAAAGAAAGGGAGAAGAGTTAAAGAAAGAGTGGCCTCTTTGACCGGTAAAATCACAACGGCGGTTGTCCAGGATACATTGAGGTGGGAGTGCTAGATTATGTAAGCTTAACAATTGATCGGTGTCACGTCAGCCTCGAGTCAGTGGGCACAGCTTTAATAAACACCCACCTTTTTCTCAAACCACCACCATCACCACCACCACCAGCAATAATGAGCGACGACTGGGATAGCAAGACGGTCATTGGCTTCAAACGCCAAGTTGCTAAGGTCACGAAGAAGGACTCGGACTTGAACGGTATGTAACATGCCCTTGTCGACGCCTCCACACTCATCCTTCAATTTCTAGCTGTAAGAACTCAATTTATCGAAATATTTTCATTCATAGCTCATGTTTAATCCAGGCTCGCAGAACGGGTGCTGTAGTCGCAACCGACAAGAAACTTACTGCTGGGGGAAACAAAGCTCATCAGGGTGCGCGGAGCTGTGAACGAAAATGAGCATTGGGATTAACTAAATCACTTAGGGACCGATCACCAGCGCATAGCCAAACTAGACAGAGAGAATGAAGTTGCCCCACCCCCCAAGATTGCACCCTCTGTAGGCAGGGTGAGTTTGTCCGTGCCTCCCACCATTCAGGGTTGCCATTAACGTGAGAATAATATGTCAGGCCATTCAAGACGCTCGCCTCGAATTAAAACTCTCGCAGAAGGATGTAGCCCAGAAAGTCAATGAGAAGCCTTCAGTAATCCAGGACTACGAATCAAGTAAAGCCATACCTAATCCCCAGATCCTTGGCAAGCTCGAGCGAGTTCTCGGTGTCAAGCTCCGAGGTTTGTACATTATCTTATTGTGGTACCTATTTCTCAAATCTCACTGCTCACTGTTCAGGCTCTGACATTGGGAAAAAACTGGATGGACCGAAGAAAACGTAACCTTCATCCCTTTGTACCCTGCTGTTGACTGTCACCCTATAATAGACGTTTTAGAGAGGTAGAGAATACGTTGAACTCACATTGTGTTCCCGTTCCGAATAAGACCAGAATTTGTGGAAACTCACATTGTTTTGTCTATGGAGATTAAATGGCTCATTAAGAAAGTGATTATATAATACAAGAAAGGAGCCTCTTGGTCGGTTTATGGCACCTGTTCGTTCTCGCTGCCCTGGAGGGAAATTAGAGTGGTGTGGAATGGTTTGCAGCGGAACCACCACATACGTATGTAATATATTCAGGACTTTCACAGGCTTTGTACTCCTTCAATAGTTCCTCACACGTTGCCCTGGTTCAAGCATGTGTCAGGACGGGTTAAAGGGGGATGCAACGTTCACTAGCCTAGCATCATCGAACTCTTCCAAGCCATTTTCAAACAATTTTTCCTTTTTATACTGCTCGAGGAATGCATTTCGCCTGCGAAGCCGATCAAACTGATCTAACATGCGTTTGAAAAGCTTCCAAAAAGTGATGAGGGAGGAAATGGCGAAAGTGAGGGATAAACAGGCTTACAGAAGCAATGCTAGTGTGATTGGCTAACATTAACCCACTAACACGGTGATTGGTTGTTATGTACGGTGATCTGCGAGTTAATGCAACTTGTATTGAAGCAGGTCCCCATGGTATGAAATTCGCAAGTTGGCGTTCACGAATTCGGAGAAGTGATTGATGAACCTGGGTTAAAGTTGAATTTATTAAGGCATACTTTGAGTGAAGAGGAGTAAACTAACGTCAGTTGGATCAACGTCTCCTTGAATGATGTTAAGGATAGAAATATAACAGGCGGTTTTACTGGGTGTCGTAGAGACCATTCGATTCTTCGGTTGAAGTAAACGCCGCATTACATCCAGAACTGTAGTTCGCCTGATGGGTTTTGCCTACGAACTTATTCAGTTACGACACTGAGGGAGAAAAAATGAAACCCACCTTATCAATTTGGTCGCTTGTGAATGGGGTATAGGACGTCATCAAAAAATGGCATCGGGGGGTCGGTATGAGAGATGCAATAATTCCAACGAGATCGTTATTCATGTAGCCAGGGTATCGAAGGGTCTGAGTACTTGCAGCCATCACAGTGGACACTAACTGATTGGTCTGATCAAAGGAGGGTGTCTGGACGTGAAGGCGATCTGCTGATATTCGTGCAAGGGCACCGTTATCAAGTACCACAACGGAATCAGCGTGGTTTACCAAGCGTTTGAGAGTTAGTAACGAATTATATGGTTGCACAACGACGTCTCCTTCCTGGGCATTCGGGAACACACTGTATGTCTGGATAAGCTTTTTTGGAAACTTATCGTTGAGCCTTTCGAGGAGGAATGAGCCCAGCCCAGATCCTGTACCTCCGGCAATCGAATGCATTAGCATGAAGCCCTAAAAAAGTTGAATGTTACCCATGAAATGACATTGCAAGTTTGCCTCTTGCCTCGAGAGAATCACTGCCCTCAGCTTCACGGTCGATCATTTCCATAACTTCTTCGTAAATCCGTTCCCCAGCGGAATAGCCCTGAGCCCAATTGTTACCGGCACCCCCTCCGTCCTTGGAGACGAATATATTTTCTGGATTATAAAGATTTGCGTGAGGTGAGGCCAAAATATTATTGATCACCTAAACATAAGTCAATGAAATTGACGTTGATCACTTGCTATGCAGTGTTAACATACCCTAGGTTCAAGATCAACAAGTATAGCACGGGGGATATAATGTTCATCATCTGCCTGGTAGAAGAAGACATCTTTACGGTCCCCCCCTTCTGTGGCCCACTCCTCCAGGATGCCGTCTTTACTGATTCCATGTTCCGCGCAAAGACGCTGCCAGAAGACGGATCCCACTAAAATACTTCACTTAGAATGCATATAAATTCAATTCGCAACAAGACATACTTTGATTGCCACATTGCCCCAGCTGCACCGTGACGATTTCGCGGGGCATGATTGAAAGGACCAACCGCGAACGTCACACGTTCACGGGACAATTGTCACATGCATTCACAGGCAAAAACTCAATTTCAAAAGTTGTTCAAAAGTTAACACAGAATTGTTGTTACAATACAGTAATGCAGGTGGTAATAAGCCCAGATAGGAATGACAGATATGTGCGAAGATAGCGAGAATTATAACGACAAAGCTTCTACTGTTGGAAAATTGATCGCGCCACCTAAAGATAGATGTCAACAATTTCCACAGAAAGCAAGGGAAGGACAAGACCTACACTCTCGAGCAGCGTCGTAACTTCTGGTCCAATCCGGATGAAGTCCTTGCTCCAGAAATCATATTTTGGGTTGCGTAATAGTTCAATAAACGTCACGAGCGCTCCCCAAGGGTGTGGGCGGTGAACGATGAAGCGCTCAAGTAGAACTTTGGTCATGACCTCACGGAAGCGATCATCGTTGACCTCCAAGAAAAGGTGGAGGAGGAGAGAACTAAACCAATGCGTATGGGCGTTCGGGTAGCGAAGATGAAACACTATCGAAGTCAGGAGGTGGTGTTGACCTGATAGATAGTCAGCGATGAGACAAATCACAATACGGCATGGACAAACCTTCCACATCGAGGTTCATAGCCAGATATTGAAGTGCAACAACCCCAGGATCACTTGAAACAAAGAGTGACGAACCGCTTCTCGCCTTTGCCTGTGCAACGGACGAAACTCCGATGTACATTACAAGGGAATTGATCAAAGAAAGATTGTAGGATTCGTTGGGATCATTGCCCTTCAGCCTCAACCGATCCTTCAGTGAGGGAAGAAAGGAGGTTGTGCCTCGGTTCAAGAGGTACTGATCAAGGTAACCGCCGAGGTCACCGCTCTTCAGGCCTGAGGTAAAGTCAGAAAGGATGGGTGGGATTGGGCCCATTTCCGGGATAGATTCAAACTTGACGTTTCGGAGATGAGGGTCGGGAAGAATAATGGCAGGCGGGAAGGCGCTGAGGATGATATTACGCAACTGAATGCAGCGTGGGGGGATGGCGTCGCACAGGGTGAAGTAATATTCACTAAGGAATTCGGGGAAATCGTGGAGGAGTACGAGAAGAAGCCTGAGCGTCCCGCGATAGAGGTCTCGAGCTGCTATTTGTAGATCGGCGTCATTCAAAAATGGATAGAGAAATTTGAACAAGGACAACAGCAACTTGTGGAACGCAGACCATCCCTGAAATTCTATTAGAGGAGCATCATCCAAATGACGAAGAGCACGAACCTCGCGATTTTCGTACAGCAAAAGCTTCGGCATGAACAATCGGTGTGAGATGAGACACATCCAGGAGAAGGCGAACCCTGGAAAATATGTTGGCTGTAACGAGCTGTACGTGTCACTTTGCTTCATTGTTAGAAAAAGTTAATCTCAGGTTTGGAGGTTTGCTTACCTAATGGCAATTAGCAACTGAAAATACACAGGTCCAAGATGGCTCTCCAGGCTGTGCAAATCGTTGACTAGACTGGAAAAGAAGCGGAAGAATGGTTTTTGTTGGAAGTTCGGGCCTTGTTCTTCGTGTCGACTGGCAAGCACAAGTACGAAGATCGATAAAATCTTCGTGAAGTAATGGACTTTGGCATGGTCGTTGTTGACGCCAGATGCATCACCATGGTATTTGATGATGTAAACGATGAGTCTCGACATCGCATCCAAGGACTGGAATGCGTAACTATAATCACCAGCAGCCATGCACTTGATGTAACTCGACACGCTCGACTCAGCGCAGACGCGGAAGAAGAACGATGAAACATCCTCCATCTTCAATATCCCCTGCTTCGTCAATTGCGTGATGAAGGGAACGAAACTCTTTTCCGGAGTCGAAGATCTCTGGAATATATGAATCCACTGTTGAAACCAGATGAACAACTTTTCACGGAGTTGCTCGTCTCCGGCGGTGCTCTGAAGTTGAGTAGCAGGGGCTGAATCAGAAGGAAATGAAACGGAGACTCGTCGAACGCCACGAAGGTCGTCGAGTAGCCGGTTGACCCTATCAGGTAAGCCTATCAGTTACATCAAGAAAAGATATATTTAATAGGGTTGGCATACTCCTCGTTGGACTTTCCTTGCTGGGCTAATTGATTAAGAATTTCAATTGAGTAGACAAATTGACCTTGAGTTGCAACAGGTGGGTTGGAAGACAAGCATTCTCGAATGAGATTAGCGGCAAAGTTGAGTAAAATTGGACGGGGATCCTCGCATAGCAGCTTTGCTAGTTGTTCATCTTGCAGATTTATGTTGACGAGGCCACTGCGTAATAAGGTAACAGTGACTGGCACGTTGAACTTCCGCTGAAAATACCATCATGAATATGCATGCTTTCGAGATTGCTTGAAGCACTTGTGCTCATACCTCGTCTTCTGCATACAGTAACCACGTGATAGCCTCCTTCGCGACATCATCAAACGACCTGCATAACTGATCCAGAAGAGCGACGTATACTTCACGACCAAGCGGGGAGTTTGTCTTGTAAAGTAACTGGACAATCTTCTGTGACATCATTAGGGGGGTACGTTCTCTATCAGCAGCCTCATCTGCGAGAAGCATGATTTGGCGAACAAGGTGGCGAATGTCATGGTTGGCAGGTAGGCTAACCAAAGACTGGTTGGGGTATTGAAGCATGACAGCCTCCAAGTCTCGGGTCAGAGTCTTTTAGGAGTAGTGCATAAGAATCAGGCAAAAAATCAGCCAATATCGGAATACTGAACATACCGTAAAGCGTTCCATAGCTTCCTGGTGATTGTGAAGACTTTGATTGAGTCCTTGTTCCAATGAGGGGGAGTGCGAGTACGGAGCAGCGTTGTTGAAAGAAGCAACGGACGCCGGTCTACTGTCTACCCGTCGCTTAGCATCTACAGCTGAAGTGGCGGTGAGCACCTTTACGGATATCATACAAAGGAGCCAAGTTACCAAAGTCTTCATATACGATAGCTTGATGGGGCTGGACGCCAGATGGTTTGATGCGAAGGGGATCAGGTAAACTCGCTGTGAAAGTGGAGTGAGGGACAGATGGATCCCAGAAGACTTGCGCATTTCGGAGCTACCATAACATAGAATTAGCACATTTTCAAGGTCAAATAAGGAAAAAGAGAACCTCTCGATGGCGTCTCCGAACGTCATAAGAGGTAGTAAAACCCTCGTCCACGTCGCTCACTGCACGCTCCATGGCCGCTTTCTCGATAGCAGAGCAAGCAATGTCGAGATTGTCTTGAACCAGGAGTGAAATTATTTGATCAGGAACCATCTGCTAACGAAGGAAGAACGAAAATAAACAAGCAAATTCGTAATGAAGTGAGAGCACAAACTTCATTAAATCCATGGTCAATTAGGAATTGTCGTAGATGGGTGGCTAGATTGCTCTTCAGAGGTTCTTTGCAGGTTACGAGTGCAAGGCTCCCAGCCAATTTCTGCGCCATTAGATGTCCTGCTCGTCGCAATTTCTCTTCATTTGGTTCTGTGGCAAAATCCTTTGCTACTAGCTCTCGAGTTGAAATGCCTGCAATAGTGACGGATCGCTCAACAACGGGAAGAATAATCTGGAAATGAAATGAAAAATGACGAGTACGACCAGTAAAGAAAAACAATACCTCTCGTACAGCCCGATCTACGGCCATTTGAACTGCGCGTTTGAACGTGGGATTCCCATACACGGGAGAGAGTTGCGGGCTGATATGGACCAGATGGACCAGATTGGTGAGGATGGATTCAATGTGGGTTCCAAGAGCTCGATGACTTTCTGAACTCTGCGCACCGAGTACCAAGACGTGGGAATCGCCAACCTGGCTGCTTGAACTATCCATAGGCATCGAACCAATATCTTCAGGATATTCGGGAAGAGATGGACCTGCCAAAGATTCCAAAGGTCTACTTCGGAGAATGGTCGCTGGCTCAACAGAATCGAGGTTAAGATCTAGGCTTTTACACAAAATCTCAATGTCAAACTTGAGGTTCAACTTGATTTCGGCGAAATGGTAAAGCTCCGCAAGCAAACTGATGACCGCCATTAACCAAGGATTTGGTGGCTGAAAAACTTTCGACTTGACGCAAGGTTCGAGGGTTTTGCAAACAAAAGGGATAGCGACAATGAGTCGACCGTTGTCATATCCTTCAATGAGGAGGTCTTTGAAAGAGAGATTCTTGTGCTTGATGGGCTGGTCACGGGAGAGGGTAATTGTGCCCAACCAAGTCCCAACATTTTTCAACGCACTGCGGTCTGTTCCAGAAATACTTTTGTCCGAATTGAGAAGGGCAGCGGCTTTTATGAATGTCTCTTGAAGGATGAGTTTCGAGAGCGGTCGAGAATCCAATGCATCCAAGAAGCGCAGGTAGAGGGGATGATTATTCGGCTCAGTGCAAATTCGCTGATCAACAAGGTAATTGGCGAACCATCGTGAATATTGATCCACAAACTGTTCGCGCATTTCCTTCACTTTCAAGTCAAAATTGCTGGGTGCGAGGTTGTTGACAATAAATAGGATGCGATCAGACAGGTCTTCGGGAGGTACCTCAAGCGGTTCGGAGATGGGGTCGGGTTGGATGGCTGTGAAAGGGGCGGGCGGTTCATAAGGGGAATTGGATGAGATAGGGTGTGATTCGGAAATGTTGTCGCCTTGGGGTCCAGGTGTGTTCAAAGCTCGTTGGATTATGCTCACCAAGTCCTGTCGGGCTTCCATGAGGTGGGGTATTCTAATCAGCGCTTCGCACAGTGGCCGCCATTCAGCCAGTCGAAATTCAAATCGACTGAGAGCCTGAGTACCAAATTTGAAGAGATTGGTCTCGGGCGGGCAGTTCAGCGCGTCCAGAATATAGCGCATAGCAATACCGAGAGGAATATACTCTATGAGGGAGTGTCGGATGAGGGAGCCAAACAGGTAGCCTGTCATCGCAAGTTCGCGCGCGGGATAGAAGGACTGGAAGAATTTGTATTCGTCGAAAAGGAAGTGAATCATGCAAGAGAACACTTCATGATCGCGAGGATTGCTGGAATCCTTGTAGCGCCGGAGCATAGCGATAACCTCCTCAATTGATGTGTTTTCGTCATACATTTGCTTGTAGATTCCATCCACCTCTGATTCGATTTCGTTGGAGTAGGTGACGACGGTGAGACCAGATTCAACATCCGAGTTAGGTGTCAAAGTCATAAGCCGAGGATGGACTTGGAGACAGGTATTTCGGACCTCGATACAAGCTTCCACATCGTTCGGCTCAAGGAGGGAGGAGCTGGGTTCAAGAGCATTAATTATTATATAATTTAAAAGAGGTTCAGATTGTGACTGACTTGTTTCGAAGAACACGGAGGATAATAGTAATAGTTGTCGGATTTAGGGACATCGTTCGATTTTCAATGGCGGGGTCTGAAAGTCTGGAGGCCTTCTCGCTTTCCATTTTCAGCTCCAGGAAACGGATAACGGAGTGCAAGAACTCGGCGCCATAATTCACAACGTTATCCGCCAGCCATTTATCAAGGTTCAGATACTCTCGCCGCGAGGCTAGCGCAGCGACATCGAGGGCAAATGTAAATGGACGAACCTCCAATAGAGATTCAAGGATCTACGATTTGGATGAGGATGCCATAGTGAACAATTGAGAGGGAAAAAAACTTGACCTTCAAATCTTGGGCGACATCTAGAATACGAGTTATATTAAGGGGATTTTCATCGTAGAAGTCGCGGAAGGCATTGGTCAAATAAGAGGGTTCAATTTGCCAAATCCTCATGAACACTAGTTGGTGGTTGGGATGTCCCGCAAGGAACATGCCTAGAAGTTTTCGCGAATATTCCAAACGGATGTCATTCCAAGGCAAATCCTGTAAGAGTGTTAGCATAATTGGAACTGGGAATCTAGGATAAAACTCACCGGCACTTGTAAGAGTCCCATATGAACGATCTCTGCACTAATCTTGATAGCTTTGTCTAACATCTCCCTTACACAAGTACGAATCTCGACCGATTCAGACCCAGCAAGGCGAACTAAAACTTGAAATAATTCAAGTGAATTCCAAGTCTGGCCCTGAACGTTCGCAGCGAGAGACTTGATAGTAGGGCTTGCAATGGAAACGTCATCCACAGTGACAATCCGCCGGCCGGGCAGCTGCACAAAATTGAACGTATCCGCTGGAAGGGACAGTAAAGCATCGAGCAGGCGGAGTTGATACAATGGGTTCGACCAGGTTTCCCAAAAACCGGTGACGGCGTGGGGTTCAGCATCACGAGGAGAGTTGAGCAGGATGGCGATCAACATTTTCAAAGTCGCAGTATCAACACCAAGTCTGTCAGCCCAGTCAAAAGACTTGATGACGCTTGTCCAGTTGAGGTTGGCATTCTGAACAAAAAGTTGAAAGTTAAACGGCAGAGACAGTCAAGATAAACGAAACTTACGTAGCTAACAAGAGCGCGAACGAGTGATCCAATATCACAAATAACACTTCCTTCGGCTGCGACCCGGGATAATGTTGAAATAATTTCAATCACTTGAACATCGCGCGGGGGGGTTGTGTCTGTGATCCCAAACCGTTCTAAAAGTGCCCTAACCACCTCCACGTCACCCGTGATGTCTGGGCCCAATTGAATCAATACTTCGACGAGGGAAGTATTAGGCGGAAGGCTTAAGGGGAGAAGTTAAGAGTGACAGTTATGTCGGATAGCGACAGGCGTACCTTAGCTTCGTGAATATGTGACGCAGGATAGGCCCCATGGCCTCCTTCCCTATTTTTGTTTGAGCAGCAACGACGAGGGCTTGCCGCTGGGTAGCATCCAAGACAGGGGCATCTTGTGGTACATCTGACAGAAGATTTGACAAAAGTTTCGTAAGTTGATTCTGGGCGAATTCTGCGTGTTCCAAAGGAGGTGATTGGCATAACTCTAACACCGCGTTGTCAAACTCCGTGCGAATGATGTTTGTGGCTTGGGTAGTAAAATCTTTGCGTGACTGACCCCCAACAACAGCTGCTGCGAGGACGAGACGCTCAAGAGGACGCAACCCAACGCGATCGACAAATCGTCCAAAGTCAAAATTCCTAAAGCTGTCCCCCTCCCCAAGTCCAACACCGTCCCGGAATCTATCAGCAAGGAATGGGTCACGAGAAAGACGTTGCGTTTCTTGAACGAGAAGACGGAAAGTGAGGGAAGTTGAAGAGTCGAAGGCGGAAGCTGGGGGGTTCGGAAGAAGGCGCGGTGTAGAATGAACGATGAGGCGTCGTATGAAGTGCAGGTATGTGTCTATTCCATGTTGTTCCGAGAGCTGTAACGAAAAGAAAGCGATTAGAATCTAATTCCCGGTAATAAAAAAATAAAAATAAAAGAATGGGGGCTGAGCGTACAGATCGTATTTCCATTTGATTCCTCTCGTAGTTATCGTCCGTGAGGGTCGAAAGTAAAAAGACTATTTGAGCCTTCACGATGGTGTGTATGTTTGTCGCCGGCGGGTTGTCCATGTGGGACGACCTGGATGGAGTCACCGAGCGCCGGGCAACGCTTCCAGGTCCTGTCGCCGTTTTGGATAGTGTTTGGAGGGTAATTTGGGAATATGAGATGCCACCCCCGACACGGTGCGTGGATGTGTAGAATGGCAGCAACTCGCAGCGAAGCAGTCTGCGCTTCTGGCGGTCACATTCAATCTCCGACGATGCTGTCGTTCAATTATCAATCTCCGATAAACCACAAAGTATACGGCTATAAATGACTACTTATAGACTCTGAACAGCACGAACACTGACAGCGCGAATATAACGACAAATACATAAAAGACAAGACCTTCCTTGTACTGATCCCCTCCTGATAAAAAATTCCGAATTGGGAGAAATGTAAGAGCAACGGAAAAATTGACAACCCCTAAATTCACATAAAACTTCACACAAGGTTCATTGCAAGCATGAAGAAACTTACAGTTCAATGAAAGAGCCACAGAAGATAGAGCTGATACAGCCTAACAAAGATAGAAAAATTAGCTTGAATCGATCTTTCCAAAACCTGAAAAATGTACATAAGGAGGAGAGACTTCGGGGATCATGACAAAGGGTATAGGACCGAGGCCTGTAGCAAAAGACCTAGGGAAGTCATGAGTTTTTGGTGCCTCTGCTTTCTTTAGTTACTAACATAATAAAGATAACAATGGCGATGCTAGACAAGGTTGAGGCGCCAGAATTTAAGCTGTATCCCAGTACCGAGAGGGACAACAAGGCACCGAGGGACGATATTAGCAGGAGAGACCTTCTCCCCAACCGCTGAAAAAAGCACATTGAAATCTTTTATTCAAGAAAGCTGAACAATTACTTACTTCAATCAAAAAAATGGGAGGGAAGGTCATGATAACATTAATGACAGTTATACCCAAAGAAATGTAAGCCCCAAACTCGGGTAGCGACTTCGCAAGTATGTCATTACTGTAGTAGAGCACTTGGGGGATGTAAGTTACCTCGTTCACATAGTCCCAAAAATGGCTACAAGTGCTCACCAGCGTTGATACCTACAGAGATCAATATGCATCAAGATTCGTTAGTCCTAACTCTGCGGACAAGCCAAGAAATTTTACCGCAAATTTGTTGAGCCAACATTGCGAAGCTGACAACCATGAGTGGTTTGCGTAACTCATTCGCAGCAAAAAGTTGAGGAACGGAGAGTTTTTCTTGGCTGGGTTCCGGGTCCAAGTCTTCTGACTCATTCAACAGAGCTTCTTCAGCTTGAGAATAAATGTGTCAAGGGGGGAGCTTGTTGTGGATTACTAGGGTCTTACATGCTAGGGACAGGATTGTGTTTCCCCACAATCTCCTTCTCGCAACTTTGTGGTCTTCCACCCTGTTTTTGTGAAGTAAAAATGCGGGAGACTCGACGATCTTCGGGGCAAAAAGGAGTTGGAAGAGGGCAAGACCAGTAGATATAAAAAAGACATAACGCCAATGAGAGGTCATTGCCAGATTTATCCCAGCCACCTGTGTTAACATAATTCCAGAAACAATGGACAGCTGAGTGAGAATGCCTATAAATAGGCATCAGAAAATGCAGAAAGAACCTCAGGAGACACTAACCGACGCTCCCACTAATTCTAGAGGGGGCGATCTCTGCAAGATGGATCGGGGCGACACACACACCAATCCCAGAGCCAATGCCAATCAAAACCCTGATGCAGGATGTGAACTGGCAAGATGTTGGTATGGCGGATGTTTGCTTACCTGCCAAGCAAGAGGAGAAACAAGGAGTTGGTGGCGCCCATGAGAGCGGCGCCAATTCCAATTATAATGGCGCATATTTGATTGGCTCCCCGCCTCCCCCACCTATCCATGACGAGGTTGGCAACGAGACTGCCAGCAAGGCCACCGATGGTAAATATGGAGGTAAGGATGGAGAAGGTAACATCGGACATAGGAATACAGTCAACAAGGATGCGAGAGAAGGTGGTGGCGAGGAGGGGTTCTGGTGTTATGGATTTGCATGTCAAGACAGCCTGGATCTGATTGAGAACCGAAATGTGGTAGCCATACTATGGGAGGGACGTTAGCATGGTGGAGAGTGATTGGCAGATGTAAGTACCTGGAAGACACCGACAAGAGACCAGAGGCAGACAGTCCAGCCATAAAACGTGAACGATGACCCGTTGAGGATGAGCCTGGCCATGATGGGAGAGAAAGTACCAAGGGTCACATGTGACTTTGTGTGACCACTCCATAATAAAACGCCGACGGCGACAAAGCGCTCAAGCTAAATCGAACGACGTACACGATGAACGGCGACACCGAAGTCTTGCTTAAATTCAAACTTAAATGCTAGCGGCTTCCAATCTGATGTCCTGTTATTGAATGGCTCTCTGGAATCTCCCGGTTGGTTACACCTGATGGGAACCACCTTGACATGTGGACCCAGCCAAGCATGCCTGGAAAAACTTGGGAAAAACAGTCGGAACGGCCCTCATAAACTTTCTCTGAATATTACGGTCGGCTTTCGTCGTTCTCGCTTCTAGCAACCTTGTCCCCGCGCTTCCTGAGTCTATCCTTCAAGTCCACACTCCTTACGCTTTGTTATTTATCTATACCCTTTCACCTTCGTGCTCAATGAAGTACTCTTACCTTTCCATTCTCTCTCTGGTGCCCTCTGTATTCGCCGCCACTGCCGAGCAATGGCGAGGCCGTTCAATATACCAGTATGCATCTCATCCTCCGCCATCCAGGCCTCTACACTTACACGCGCCCTAATTAGAATAATCACGGACCGCTTTGCCTTGCCAAATGGTACGGACCCGAATATCTGCGACCCTGGTCAACAGACCTGGTGTGGCGGAACCTGGAACTCGTGAGCACATCCCTTCCCAACTCAAACGTTAACTACATACCCTTTTCTTCATGTAGGATACGAAGTAATCTGGATTACATACAAAACGCTGGGTTCACTGCCAGTTAATTACATTTGTCCTTGTGCATCATGTCTTGTGCTGACCAGAACCCACCCCGTTAGTCTGGATCAGTCCCGTCAACCAGAACTACGAGGGCCCACGTTCCCCTTATGGCGATCCCTACCATGGCTACTGGACGGCTGATATATCAAAGCTCAATAATCGCTTTGGAACAGCTGACGATCTCAAGGCTCTCTCAGCCGAGCTCCATAAAAGAAATATGTATGCGTCAAACACCGCCCCCTGACTCCTCACATCTTTGTCCTCAGGTACCTTATGGTCGATGTGGTCGTTAATAATGTCATGGCAACTTCTATTACCCCCGATTATTCCAAATATTTCTTCAAGGATGCAGTATGTGCTTTATTTTTCACACTTCCATCTTGATTTTTATAAATTATATCAGTCTTTCTACCATCCTTATTGCCCTGTACAGTGGGGTAACACCACTAGCGAACAACTTTGCTGGCTGGGCGATGAGAAAGTCCCCCTACCAGACATTGACACGAAGAACCCGACGGTCATCACCCAATATGGAGAATGGATTGCTGCGCTCGTGAAGGAATATTCAATTGATGGCCTTCGTATTGATGGTATGCCTGTTAATCTATCCCATATATCAACGCTGCTGACATTTTTGGTTAGCTGCTAAGTATGTATATGCCTACTCGCCCTTCTGCCTGAAGCCTCGCAGGATCCTCCGCATTAAGAATATGGCATAACTAACGGTCATTTCAGGCATGTTCAAACGGATTTCTGGCCCACCTTCTGTAGCAAAGCTGGCGTTTTCTGTATGGGGGAAGTCTTTGGGGGTCAAGAAGTCGAGTAAGTGGTACCAAACCGTAAGCTTTCGATTTGAGGCTGATGTAATTTAGCCCGATTGCGATGTACCAAGGTCCTGGGGCCCTGGATTCCGTTCTTAACTTCCCACTATATTCTGCCCTCGTATCTGCCTTCTCTATCCCTGGTCCCCAGAATATTTCTGCTCTAACAGACGTATTTGAGCAATCCAAGGCCAAGTTCAAGGTGGGTTTTCGATATTATTCCTCGTTTCACACATTCACGAGGTTGCACAGGATGTTGGTTTGCTGGGCAACTTCCTCGAGAATCAGGATTTACCCAGATGGCATAATATCACTGTTGATCCACAGGCCTTGTAGTACGCGTGGCTTTCTGTCACTTTGGGGTTGTGCTAACATTTTCTGTTCAGCAACGCCATGACATTTACCTTCATGTCTGATGGCATTCCCGTAGTGTATTACGGCCAAGAACAATATTTCAGTGGGCACTCAGATCCGGTAAAGCTATTGAACTAGGACCTGGCTACTTGCTACTGACTCGCCACTCGCAGTTTAATCGAGAAGCACTTTGGCCGTCAAATTATGAAAAGACCGACGCATACAAGTTGATGAGCACCCTTAACCAAGTCCGTTCTCCTATGTGTTAATTACTGTCTCTAACCGATCTATCAGTTCCGAAACTTCCTCGTAAACACAACAGACTGGGTTAAACAAGAAGCCCAGATCCTTACCACCAGTCCTTACGGAGTTGCCATAATGAAAGGTCCGGTTATCTCTGTTGTTACCAATATAGGATCTCCTGTGGGTCACGAAATCTTCTTGGAAAGACATTCCCATTCCAATTCGTATTGCTTTAACAGCCCAGAAATGATACCCATATCGCAGTCAGATCACCATACGCTGCGTCCACTGCATTGATTAAGTTTGTCTTTTCCTCTGCTTCTTTTTCGGGTGCTAATCTTCCCCCCCGGGCTTAGTATCCTCACGTGTCGACAATGGGCTGTGGGTTCCAAAGGGATGATCGAAGCGCAATATACACTTGGCGGGGTTCCCAATATTCTCATACCCAGCGCTATGGTTAGCGGCTCGGGCCTATGCGGTGCGGAGCTCAAGACCACTGGTGACAAGGGGGGTAAAGCTGCGGTCCTTAACTCGAGCAAACACCTTTCACCAATTCCACCTGGCGCCGGGATAACATTTACTCTCTTTTGTTTTCTATTTGCGATGGTGACTTCGGGGTTTGCGATGTTATCATAACGTCTTAACGTATTGTTGTACCATCCCTTTTCAATGTACAAAAAATAAGAAGGCCTTAATGAACTACCTGTGCACGACGGGGTATGCGCGGCTTGTAGAAGGTGAATTACCTCGCTTACTACATAAACCTCGTTAACGGCGAAACCAGGTCATGGCCATACTTAACTTCCAATCGTTGTCCCACACGCTTCCACCATTTCGTCAGCAATGAGGAGATCGTTGATAAAAACTAGCTTACCCAGCGCCTTCTATCCCGGCTGCTCCTAAGGTATCCATCATGGACCCGACGACTACCCAGTCTGGGACAGCCACGCCAGTGCGGAAGGGAAATAAACGCACGGCTCGTTCAAGAGCAGAATCGTCATTGTAGAGGATGAACAACAATAAAGAATTAATCTGCGATGGGTGAGGGTGTGAAAACATGACGGCTGTAATGCACCATGATTTTTTTTAAATCAAGAAGATATCATCATAGAACATGAACAAACCTTGTCCGGGTTTCTGGAATTTCCTTGTCCCAAGATGTATCGTTGCGTCAATGATTCTAACTGACGTTTTTCGCTGCCCGAGAATTCCCTTTGCGAATGGTGAACGAGGTTGGCCAATAAATATTATATTTCCACCGCGCCAAGTATCACATGCGGTTCGGGTGTGCGCCTCATCCTCAGCAATAATTTCGCTATCCAGCCGGTGATAGAGTTGCAAGACGTGAGCCAAGCGCAGCGCTGCCCAATGATCGTTCCCGTTCGACTGCCCAGATGTTATTATTGTAACAGGACCCGGACTGGACAGAATTGACTGGATACGGCCAGGCGGCCGTGAAGCCATGGAAACCTGGGGTTTCCTCGTCTGCTTTTATAAGCTATTTGGCCAAGATGGGATGGATAATTGTACGAACCTCCCATTGCCCTGAGTCGCCTTCGAGTTGGCGGATCTCCGTGGCGCTATCGACACTCATGAAGGACAAAATACTATTTTCCACGAAGAGCT
>Ga0307517_10002357_pt1 | contig 30475 bp, 40 predicted proteins | sample 23_EM_MG_FD_194515 | JGI IMG/M metagenome (GOLD analysis project Ga0307517, IMG submission 194515) | Populus trichocarpa ectomycorrhiza microbial communities from riparian zone in the Pacific Northwest, United States - 23_EM | ecosystem: Host-associated > Plants > Roots > Unclassified | place... | reverse complement strand
TTACCTAATATAGTCCCAAAACTATGGGTTTTTCCCGAAAAATGGTATGGGTTATTGGTTATTGAGGACTTATGGGTTATGGTATGCAAATCCCCGCCCACCGAGTTGGTGGACCAAAAAATATATGAGATTTCGAGGTTTATGGGTTATCAAAGTCATGGGTTATGAGGGTGTCAACTGTATTGATTATTACAACATCGGATCCGATAGAATGCAGTCATGAAGATCCTGAAGGCGTAAATTTCGGTGCAGACATATCTCTACCACGGTTATCATAGCAAGCATCCTTACACCCCTGGTTGACTTTATGACAGGCATAAGGATAACGTGGCGCTCGGCGATAGTGGTCACAAGCGCATGTGTGAGTATGTACGGTTGCGAGGAGAGGCAATTTCCGATATCATATGGAATAACCGTTCAATCTACACCACGTTAAGCAGGCCGTTTGGGTGTTTCTCGTTCACGGTAGGAAAGCGGTTCGATGATGGCAGGAGTCCATTGCCTGTACAAAGGCTTTCGGAGAATCTTCCAGATTTCACACCAAATCAGGAAGACAACTGACATCCCAACCACGATGCCCCACTCCCAGCTTATTCCACTCTGGTAGAAGACCCTCGTGTTGAAGTTAGGAATATAAATGGCTGGAAAAGCAATGAAACATGTCAGAGAATGGTGGTTGTTGATGAAACTCGAAACTTACGTAAGACAACGCTGATCATACCGGCAATGGCTGACCACAGTAGGACAGGGTTGGCCAGAAGATCTTTGATAAATGATTGCCCAGGGGTTAACGAGAACAAGGACCGATCGACTGTGAACATAACGATCAGCGATTGACTTGCAGTGTATTCAAATTAACGGACAGGATTTCAACTCCAAACCATATAACGATATGGTGAAAATGAGAGTGGCAAATGCCGTTGACCGCCCCCTGAATACCACTCGACAGATTTCCGTGGCGTTGTGGTTACAATCTCGTCCAAGATCTCCGTTACCCTTTCCATATACAACAACGACGAACTGTTTTCAAAGCTTCAATAATAAATCAGGGACTGTAATAACCGAAGTCCTACAGCTGCAAGCGCGGTGCCACCCATGACAATGCCATAAGCCAGACAATCGATAATAATGGGCCAGGAGAAAACACCAGTTTTGATAGAATGAGGCGGCCTTCTCATCAAGTCCGAAGAGGCTTTCTCGAGACCGAGACCGAAGGCAGGCGGCGAACTCGTAAGCTGTTTTCAGATAGTAATTAGAGCAATGAAGATGCTTTTGGTCTAACATGTGACTCACCATGTTTACCCAGAGAACACCAATGGGGCTCATCGGGAACACACTTGCATTAGTTTCGTCCAAGAAACAAAGTCCAACAATCAAAAGAACGACCTCAGCAACGTTGGTGGTCAAAAGGTGCACAATGAATCGCTGGATGTTCGTGAACAAGCGACGGCCCTCGCTAATCGCGGCGACAATGGAATTGAAGTTACTATGTTCATTGAGAATGATAGACAGATCTCGAACATGAATAAGACTCACTCGTCCGTCAATACAAGATCGGAAGCATCTTTGGCTACATCTGAGCCTGCCATACCCATGGCGATACCCACCGGTGCGAGCTTCAAGGCAGGAGAATCGTTGACACCGTCGCCGGACATTGACAGATGCTTTCCTCTGCGCTTTCCAGCATGAATCATCCGAACTAATTCAAACGTAAGAAAGATCGAAGTTACGCAAAAATTAGTGGACGCCAAACCTTTTGTTTCCGGAGCACACCGAGCGATAACCAGTGGTAATTCCGGGAGGGCATCAATTTCTTGGTCAGTGGATTTGTCGAATTCCGTCGCCTCATGGGTAGAAATTTTCAATACCAATCATATTGTATTCATGTCCAAATGCTTACCGTCACGACGGCGCTTGCGGGGGCGTCAGGGGAAATAATTTCAACCGCCTCGGCAATTGCTCTCGCTGTCGTAACATGATCACCAGTCAGCCTAAAAGACAGATATCAGATTATTATTCGGAGAAACCTAAATGGAGGACGACTGACATATGCACCACAATGCCAGCCTGCTTGCAAGAGCGAACAGCCTCGAGAGTCTCTGGCCGAGGTGGATCAAAAATGCCGGCCAAACCACGGAATACGAAATCCTTCTCTGCGTCTCCTCGGGAAATACCCTCGAGTTGGCTTTTGAGGATAGTTCGCGATGCCAGTCCGATAACACGAAGACCTTGCGAAGCCAGTTCCTCCGACTTAACCAAAAAGGTGTTCCGAATTTCTTCTGTCAACAAGGCAGTATCGTCAATGTTGCCCTCCGGCGACCGCGCATAGGAAGCTGAAGCCTCAAGTACACGCTCCGGCTTGAGAATATGACATGAGACAATGGAACACCATATGGATGGATTTACGTACTGCGCCCTTAATAAGAACAAGAGCTTGTTCCTCGTCTTCTGTGTCGTAGTAAATTGTGGTCATGCGCTTCAATTCGCTGGAGAATGGATATTCAACCTTTAACTCAAATCTTTTTAAAGAGGATTTTTGTGTAGATTTTTCGTCTTCGAAGCGGACTTTCTCCTCGATGATTTGACCCAGAGCAGGCCGTCCCCTCTTTTCATCTGGTTCAAAAACATCAGAAGTCAGGCTTGCACGGCCAAGTCCCAACTTCGTCGCGAAAACCTGAAGAGCAACCTCCGTTGGATCACCAGTTGATTTCCATTCTCCCTTCAAGTTTTTGTGGATCCTGAAGAAAGGTCAAAATTCTGGCATTGAACAAACAGCTTGAAATTGGGCTCACGTCGCGACGTTACACAAGGCTGCAATACGAATTGCCCGGGCCAGTCCGTCCTTGATAGCAGTGGGTTCGAGGATGGTGTCATCGCTGTCCCGGCGAACAATTCCTTCAGGTTGAAGGGCGTTCTGGCCAGTTTCAGCCGTGAACTCTGCTGAGTGCTGAGGGTCGGCGGCGAGCCAAAACTTCCGAACTGACATTTTGCCTTAAAAAAATGCATCAACAGCTGTTCAAAGCCACGAAGCAGAAATGATATTTACCCAGAGTGAGCGTTCCTGTCTTATCACTGCAAATATCCGTAACGCCTCCAAGATTTTCCAAGGCGTCCAATTTCCGAACAATGACATTCTGCTTCGCCATGTGTTTTGTTCCAACTGCCATCGTCAAAGTCAGAACAGCAATTAGCGCTTCAGGGATAATGGCAATAGCGACTGCAATGGCATACAGTGCTACTTCTTTCGTGACATTCCAGCGAGCCACAGAGAAAACGATGATGGCTAGGATTATGGCACATCCCAAGAGCACAAAAGCCAGCTTGGCCAGTTTGATTTGCAAGGGTGTTCCAGAACGAAGGCCGCTGGAGAACATGAGATATATGCGGGGATGTCGTTCTTAAAAAGACCCACAGGAATTCGAATACTTTGTTGATGGTCCGTTTATACCATGGTCGACGGTCGACGACAGGCTCCCCAGAAGCAGTGGTCTTTCCACTAAGGGCAATGGCTATTCTACCAATCTAGGGGCAACATAAATTTGAGGTCCACAAGAGAAAACGTCGTGAATGTTACCTGTGTGTTCATGCCTGTGGCTATGGTGATACCGGTGCCACGCCCCTTTGTAACTACCGTAGACGCATAACATAAGTTGAGACGGTCACCAATAGGAAGATCCATCTCTTTCTCTCCGAAAGTGTCTGTGTTCTTCGTGACTGGAAAAATCAAAGGCGGTCAGAGAGGAAGTAATTACTAGATAAGGGAACCATAAAACCTGGAATGGATTCGCCGGTCAACAACTGTTCCGAAATCTCAAGGTTAGACACGCTGATGAATCTCAACTGTTTCAGGGGATTAGACAATTGCACGGCCAAGGCTTGACAGGAGAAGGCGAAGGACTTACGTCGGCAGGGACGACATCGCCCGCTTTAATGAGCACAAGATCGCCTGACACATGACTGGTGAAGCGACATCCATGATGCGAGTGCAAGGACGTACCGGGTACTACATTCTTGGCGGGAATTGGAATACTCTCTCCATTGCGAATCACGAAAGCAGTTGGGGAGGAAAGCTGCCGTAAAGAATCCATGGTTTTCTCCGCACGGTATTCTTGTAAGAATCCGACGCTATAAATTGGATCAATATTTACAGTGAAATTACAGGGGAGAGCATACGTAGTGTTGAGGACAATAACTGCTGCGATGACAGCACCCTCGACGAAATCTTGAACGCCAAAGCTCACTGCAAGGGCAGCAAGCAAGACGAATGTCAGGGCGTTGGCTGAAGGAGAAATTAAAGTTATTGCCGGCAAGGATGAAGTGGTATAAATGCATACCGAGCTGGCCCAGAAGTACTTGCCACGCTGAGATACTAACCTTGCCCTGTAGCAGATTCTCCCCACAGCTTTCAAGGCGGCGGGCAGCTTCGTTCTTGGACAGACCGTCATTTCGTGAAACACCAAGATCTTCTAAAATTTGCTGGGGAGTAAGGGTGTGTGCAATGGGGACGACCGAGGAAAAGTCTGGGTTTTGGGGCGGAAGGGTGACTGAAAGGGTTGTATCCACACGACTGCTGAGTTTGAGGTCCGGATTGCGACGAAAGAAATTCATCATGAGTGGGGAACAAAGAGGAGGTGGGTGCAATGCCTGGCTTATATATTGCAGAGTGAAGCCCAGAAATAACGCCAAGCCAGGCGATCGCATTGGCAAACATTTTTTTACATTACGCTGAGTCAATACCAACATCCCAAGCTTTATTGCCCAGAGCCCCAAGGCCACATATCCGCTGTGAGTATGAAAAGGAAGCCAGGTTGGCGAGGGTTGGCGAAAGACGAGTAAGTAAGTATGATGTCAGAACTTTCTTGTGTGAGTGACAGTAACACATTCGGCTTACCGTAACACCCCGACCATCCACACCACCACCAACCATGTCCTTGTCTATTCTCGCTCGCTCCCCTGTCTTGCGCCAACAGGCCATTGTCCGCGCACGCGCCTTCCACGCATCCGGTCCTGCTCGCTCCGCGCACGGCGACTACCACGTATTTTCGTGTTTTCCTATCTATTTCCTCAGAACTAACCCTTTCGCAGCATCTGCCATTCGCTTGGCCAGGGAACAAAAAATTCACTTTCGGCCTCAAGGTTTCTGCCTACCTCACCCTAGGGTTTTCTCTACCTTTCCTTGCTTCTTTGTACCAGCTGTTTGTCCTTTCTTGTGCTGACTTATAACACCTCACTGACGATTCATGCAGGAAAAAGAATGCTGGTAGTTCGGATTAAACTCATCGCAGGAGAATACTAGATTTTTAAATGGAAGAACCATATGTTATTCAGTCCTCTTGTTTCATACTATCCTTAGCATCTACGTGGGAATAGTTCTAGTGGTGAGGTGCTCAGATCAGTCCCTCGAACCTCCGTTCATCAATGTCATGATCACCCTCATCTTTGTTGGCTGGAGTTGCATCATCTGCACCATCTCCCTGGTTGCCTGTCAAATCCAGTCCAATCCCCAGCGCCCTTTCGAACTCAAATCTTTCCCGCACCTTCTTTTCCTCTTCATTTTCGCCCTCTTCATCTTCTGCCAAGCCTCCGGCAAATGCTTCCTCAAGCGCGCGCTCGAAATCGGTCTTATTTCGGAGCTTCTTGTGTGTGAGATGCGTTCTGCAATCGCATGTTCTCGTCATGAAATCTGCATCTCCTTCCAGCGCGTCCAACGCCAAAAGCGACGCCATTCTTCCTGCAGATGTGGGCGAAACGTCTTCGGCACTTGCCAGTATAACTTCATGCACCAGAACTAAAATTATTAAATCATCAGTCAGGGTATGGAGAGATGTCTCCACAGATCCTTACCATGCGAATGGGTTGTGTTTTCATCCTTGTCTTTCTCCTTTGTGATTTCGAACTGCTGACAGCCTTGGGCCTGGAACAGTTCAAACAGAATCTTTGTAGGATGGTGAGCAAGTGTCTGCAATGTGATGTGCTTATCGTAGAAGGGTTTGAGCACATTGTCGAATAGTGATTCGGCTCCAACGGGAGAGAAATTATCCGAGATATAGATTGCCCCAACGATGGACTCAACCACATCAGATAGCGCCTGCAGTCGGGGGGTTTAGCATCTATTGATATTGAATGAGAAATGAGGCTTACCTTGGGTGGTTCCGTATCGAGCCAATACTGGCCTGGGGATCTACCCTCTTCCGCTGCCAGTGCGTACTCCTTTTCTTGCCGTTCTTTCAATTCATTTGCGTAGGTCTGAATACTATTCGAGAGCTGGTTTGATTCGAACAACAAATACTCCTGCAGTCCAGACCACACGCAAACCGCAGCCAAGGCAGAGTTCGATACCATCGCTCCCTGACAACGTGGCAAACATGTTTTCAGTACCACGCGACCTTCAATAACCTTAACCGTACACACCTTCAGCATGGTCAAAGCCCCAGGAGATAAGTGTTGATCGCGATCGAAGATATGTCGTATAACCACTGCATTTCATATATGGTCAATTATTTTTGTTAAACGCATTTGGGCAAAGGGAGGACGCACTAAAGTCAAGAATGGCATCCCCAATGAATTCGAGGCGCTCATATGAGGTCGACTCATACCCCTGGATTGAAGAATGGGTCTGGAGCAAAAAATTATTAATCTCGCTCCAGGTTTAAATTTACAAAAACACAAACCATCGCTTGTCCAAGCAGGTGAGGTCGGTTGAACCTGTGACCAATAATCTTCTCAATAGCAGCAATAGACCCTGGGCGAAGTTTCGCTGTCATATTAGGCGGAGGAGTCAACACCTTTCGCCCAAAGTCCGACCAGCGATCGATGTTGGAAAGAGGTATTGTTAGAGCTTTCGTTGCTTGTAAAGCGGTTTCACGACCCCCTGTTATGTACGCAGCCCCAATTATTGCTTCAGCTACATCTGCGATCGCCTACGGAACAAGTTGGCTTCCATCAAATTCTGGGACAATATTGAACACACCTTGTCACCAAGCCATTGCACGCCTTGGTCATCGGAGGCCGTCTTCTTCTTCTTACTTTTGCCCTTTTTCTTCGAGACGGTGCTTGTCTGTTTCCGTGAAAGTTCCGTGTTGTGTGGAGGCTGGGGGTGAATTGCTGGTGTGTCCGGGCAACTCACAATATCGGGGTCTGCGCCAGCTTGCTCTGAGAGTGAATCTTCCTGATCCGCAGATTCCGTAGGCTGTGTCTGTGAAGGATACAAAGGAAGAATTCCATCAACCAAAATAGGTGAACTTTCATTGACGATATTGGAAGAGGCGTGGTCTTTTGGATTCGTATCACATATTGCTTCTGACAATGCACCCTTGGATATATCCGTGCTAGTCATTCCGCCATTCTTTGCGTCGCCAGTCTCGGAACCCTCAGCAGGTTTATTCTCAATCTCTTTTGGCGTTTTGAGGGGTGTGTAGACTCGAAAATTAGGTGGGTGCCATGACTTGTATGGGAAGACTTTGGATTGGATGTATGCTGGCAAGCCAACACGAGTTGAATGCATCAGCAAGGACTTGTTGCTAATGATTTTTTGCCGGACCACATGAAGCGAGCCCTCGCTGAGTGATGGGTTTGTGACGAAAACGTATATCGAAGACAGGTACTTTAAAAATGCGTCGCCTAAAAAAAAAATTAAACATCAGCAGAGGGTTGTGTGTAAAATCTTACCCAGGAGTTCAAGACGTTCGTAGTCATATTCGAGGCCCGCAGATGGTGTGCAAATGGCGTTGTGTAAGAGATCTTCCCTCACCGCATGATCGAAGAAAGTTGCGTCAAGTTCTTTTACGAGGAGAAGATCATCTATCCTCTTCATTATCGAGGGTAATAGCATCGCAGTCCACAGGGTACTGAAAAGTTAATGTCAATCATTTTCACACACAAAAAAGGCTGGATTTAATTGCCTCGCAGGTATCGTGAATTTTGCACACAATTCCGGAATCAAATCTTGGAACACAGTGAGTATGAAAAGTAAGCAGAATTAAATGACACACATCTGGCGGGCGATTTGGAGGTGCTCGATGGTGGCTTCGACGTTGGGTTGAGGTGGTTGAGAATTGGCTGAACCTTGGAAACTTCAATGATAGGTTGATCGAAATTTGTCAACGTTTCGAGGCCTTTTCGTTTCGCTTTGCAAAACTCGAACAAATTTGGATAGTTAGATTCACGCTGAGTGAACAGATAAGCAAGTGTAATGTTCAAAATGATGGTTAAACATACAGGACTGTCGGTGGGTTTGCTGAGGGGTGTAAGGTCTGTGCGGAGCTTCGCTACCTTGTACCGCCGTGTAAACTCAATGAAACGATCTTGCACGATGGCGTCTTGAAGGTCAGTCACAAGGTCGTCTGCTGAGGTACGCTTGATGGGCACGGCCCAATGCTGACCCGCCAATGAGACGAGGTCCCATGGAATGGTTTCGACAATATCCGGGATTCCCATGTTATTCTCGAGAGGAGGTCGCCAATCGGTTGGTAAGGGAAGGAAAAAGTATGCCGCCTCCTCTAGATAACAGACAAGTGCCTTATTCATGATGGTTCGGCATATTCGGACAGTATATGCATGGACGTCCTTAATGCGTGCCTCATCGAATTGAATTGGCAAAGCTTTTTGAAAATGGATATGGATAGGGATGCCAGAGAAAAAGAGTCTGAAGGGGTGTAGACTAGGAAGAGGCTCTCTGGTCAGAATAACGATGGGCCCAAATGAATTGGAGCCCTCGCTAGGAGACGCGGTGTAAACAATAGTTGGATACAAGACGGATGGGATGGTACTGAGGGTATTTTTCCAAAAAGTTGGAAGCTTTCGGCGGTACGATCTTGTTCCAGATTGCTTGATTTCCGGAAAACAATCCTTTTCTAAATTCTTGTTCCGCTCGTATTCATGCTGGGCACGCAGATTGTAAGGCAGAGGCACGAGTTGACAGTCCAATAACCCGAGTTTGTACAGTTTTTCGCAAGCTTTAAAGCAAGCGGATCGCCTAGCTTCAGCTTTAGACGGGAGAGCATCTCCGGACACCCCATTAATCGGTGTGCCAGGAAGATCGATACTGCAGATGTGTGCTCGAGGAATCCCAAATTCCTTGTGAATATCTTCGAATTCAAACAGTCTCCGGTTAGTTGTACTCTTCGACTGCATCCTTGATGCGTAGCGATATATGACTGTCGTGGCGTCCTGTAGATATATGCGGCCACCCATGGTCGGATCTTGGATGTATTCACCAGAGGTTCCTCCCTGCTCGCCTTCATCCTCGCCATCACTCTCAGAGTGATATGGATTGATGGTTTCTCGCAGACTTTGAGGAGGAGCAGAACTTCCGGGGGAATTGCAGAGAACTTCGGTCCATCGGAGCATTTCGGCATCGAGGTTTGTGATCCGTGACAAGATGCGTCGATGTATATCGTTGCCCCGTTCTACCATGTGAACAAGGTGACTTTCTCGACCTCGAGTGCGGGCACGTACATAGGCATGAGATATTTGGCTCTCGAAGAGGTCGTACCTGAAAATAAACTTATTATTAGGAAATCGATATAACCAAAAAAAAACATACCGAATGACCACTGAGGCCTTCGGAATGTCTAAATCCTCGATAGATTTAGTGGCAATAATTAAATTGCATACCCCCGTTGCGAAATCGTGGAAGATTTTTTGCTAATTCTAAATTAGACAAACGATCTGAAAGAACGGAGAACCACTCAACGTAATGTGTTGAATCATTATTGTAATGGCCGGATCCGACTACTGCTTGAGGACGTAGGAACCCAATACGGTCATCAAGGGTTCGTAGAAGATCCACAAGAACTAACGCAATAGCTCGTCTTTGCACTAGAATTAAGTTAGACCCTCGATTCGATTCGAAGAAATGGCCGCGACAGACCAAAAATAATGCCACGAAAACCTTCACCATAAGACTTGAATGTCCTGAGAACCTGAATTAACCTCAAAAATTTATGGGATACATTAAACCCTTTAGAAGAGGCATCCAGATTCGGCATGGTAAAACTCCAATCTTTTAATATTTTATATATTTTCACTTTAATGCGGTCGGGTGCTGGGGTTTCGGGATCATCCTCGTCGATATCTTCATGCCCAGGCATCAGGGTAGCTGTAATAGCTTTCAGAGCCCTTCGCCAGACCAAGTCAGAGGCACAAGGTCCAACTTCTGCATGAGCATGCTGTGAAGCACGATAATGGCGACGAAAGATGCCTTCCGTAGGATCAACTTGGTGGAGCTGTTTGAGGAGGCGAGTTTCTGAGGTTCTTCGACTGGTGTCATACAATATGACGATCTCATTTGGGCGATCAGGCAAGGCAAGTATTTCAGCTCGTTTTTCCTCTGTCACCCCAAACACCTTGGCATCCAAAGTCAACTCGAGCTTCAACATTTTGGAGTCAAAGTATGACCGGCGATCGGAAGGCGGAGAAGCCAACGCAAAAACTCGAGGGCGCGAGAGTTGGTCCGTTACGCGGTAAAAATCATTCATGATCTGAACGATAGGCATCGAGGAGTGCGAATCTTGATTTTTTATACTCTGTGCATCGAGAACAACCATGAAATGGAGTTGGGTGACAGCAAGGGCGCCCCGTAGGAGCGATTCAAGAAGCAGCTTTACGGTTTCGAGCATGAGTAAATTTATGGAATGCGAAACGGCACAAATTACATGTGAAGGGGCCATAACCACGTCTTTCTTCAAGATTTCGGACCAAGTTTCTAATTCAGGGCGGTGGATTTCTTCGGTGTACTTGCCGACAGAGACATGAACTGCATCGGTCTCGAAGGCGCGCGAGTACTTCTCCATTATAGATAATTCCCTGTAAAATGGCATCAGCGGTACCCCATAACCAAAAAAAGGTTTTCTCACTCAACAATGATTAAAAGAGTTCGAGCCTTTGTAGTGATATTCTTTGGTCGTTGTCGCTCCTGCCCGACGGCCCAAGTTACCAATTCGACGACAAGACTTGTAGAAGCTTAAATAAGAACGATGAGAGTTAGGAAAATCATAAAAGATGCGGCCTTCACATTTTGCAGGGGGAAGGGCAGCAATGGCTTTCAGATGAAGCGTAAATCACAGGCAACAAGATCGAGAAGAAACGCATATTCACTATTCTGATGCTTTGCCTGTTCAAAGACTTGTTCCTTCAGGGTCAATATAGATAACTGAGGCTCATTTTCTTCACGTTCGCGGAAATCTAGGATTTCGGGAAGGCGATTTCGAAGCGAGTCCGGATTTCCTGTCTTGAAGAGTTTCGCAGGGCGCTCAGAGAGAGTTGGATCGTTTAAGTCTGGTTCAAATGCATCTCGCGTTCGCTTAGGGTGAGATATAAATGGGGATTCGATGTCCAGGATAATTTTTGGAGTGTCATCGTGAATGTGAGTATTTTCAAGATCTGTGTTGGGGGAAGAAGGGGTGGTGAGTGACGGTGCCGGGCTAACTTGAGGATTCTTTGATAATGCCTCTTCGTCTTTCCATGTTTTTTTCAAAATCTTCAGCATAAAGAACCGGGAGTAGATCGAAGGGTCGTATTCGATACTAAAACGTAAAGTTGGAGACGGATATGCGAGGAGGTATTCGACAACTTCAAACAAGAGTTCAGCATGAATCGCACGATTAGGTAATAGAAGCTCTGTTTCTGGCACTGCCAAACGACGCTTCGACCTAATACAACAATGCGTTTCTCCGCGTTCTTGCTTGCTCTGGTTATAAAGGATTCAGCGTAACCCACAGCTATTCTTATCTATTCTGTTTGTGTTTGAGCCAGTATCTGAGCTCCCCTGAATTTTGATACAGGCCTCAAATCTTCAATGAGCTTCAACAATTCACCACTTATAACTGCACTCAAGCACGATGTTGAGACGCTGCCACATTCCAAAGTCATTAGATTGCCGCATCCGCGAAGGCGCGTTGTTTCAGAGCCGTGTCTGCCTGAAAGGCTTCCAACATCCAGTGCGTTTTTGCGCTGATACATTATTGCTGACCCGAAATTTCGATCTTAAGGATTTATACAAAGAGAGGCAATCAATCTCGCCCCGAAAGAGCTTTTGAGGCAAAAGCTGAAGACTTCAATGGAGGAAACTCTCCAGAACGAAGACACAGTGCAGCAAGATCGTTTCGATGATACTCGGCGGAGCTTGCCACCATCCCCGCGGTCTGCATCCTCGATAAGGTCTTTGGTTCGGTCTATGGTTGGCCATCGTGCAGGGCGAATGCCATCCGCAGGTTGGGAAAATTTACAGGTATGAATTGGGTATGAAAGTACTACATTTCTGTGACATCTCTCAATGAATCCTTGGCCTGCCTTTGAAGCCTTATGAAGTGATGAAAGCAGTTGAGGAAAAAGATATCATATTTTTGATGGAGATCAGGGATAAAGCATTTCCGGTCAGTTCAATTCTTATATGGGGTGTCCAACTTCTTTAAATTTCCAGAAAACCAGCTTTTGCTACAGAGTTCTGGTGGGGAAACTCCTCTTGTACATGCTATCCGCACCGGAAACAAAGATGTTGCGATCGTCCTCCTCGGTGCATTTTCTCGATGGATTAACTATCTTGAGGATGCGGATATCCGGAAGGCACAAACTCAATCGTATCTAAAGACGCTGCGTGAGTATCATCGTGAAGGTTTCTTCCTTAATTCAACGCTTGTTCAGGCGTTGGGCTCAAACTTGCTATCAATGAGGGTTTGGCAAAATCTCAGAACGACCTTATCGCCTCGTTCATGCAAACTCTTGTCATGAGTGAGGGTGATAAATGGGTCTATTCACAAGCATCTACCGTCTCTAGGGCTCTGAACGCTGGTCCAGAAGGTACACCTGTCCGAGTGGCTGGAGAAGCGGTGCGAAGGTTCGCAACCAAAGAGCTCGGAAAAGCAGATTTGATCGCATCGTTGGAGGATTAGTAAGTTTTTCACGGCCCTCTTGAACTTCTTGGTTGACAAGTCGAATTCACAGTGTGGCCAATGCTACTGCGTGAGATTCTCTACTCCCCATATAGAAAGATACGCAGAGCTAAGTATGTCGTTATAGAGATTTACTGATGTTCGGCGCATGGGCCAACGCTTTGCAAACAATAAAAGGTGCTACTATGCCTGTAAGCCTTACAACGCACGACTATTCCTCGTTAAATTAAAACATTCCCTCATTTCAGTCATATTACTTCGCACGCGACGACCGGGTTTACAAGGCCTTCACGGAGCGGTTGGATACCCATAAAGCAGATATCAAGCGCTCATGCAGTCGACGCCTCAAGTGGCAACTACAGGTCCTGAGGGACGGATTGGAAGGTCGATCAGTTACGTATAGGGTACGTCCACGTCAACTCGTGGAGATAATCAGGTACTCATTCGCGACACATCGTAGAAAAAAATTGAGTTATTGGCAAACAAACTTCATGAAGGCGAAGGCATATGACATGGTTATAACCCTGAGACTATTGTATACTTTCTAATGACACTTTCATCATTGGGGGCATACCAAATTGAAGTTTTTCTAGTAACAAAGGACGCAAAGCATTATTTATTGCTCGATAAAGGTGCCGTGTTGGGGAGAGATCACACCCAAATCACTGGCGTATGTTCGAGCACAAATCAAAAGAAAGGTCACTGTTGCAGTGGTTCAAATCCGCCACCCTAGGGATTTGAATTACTGTAGTCTGTTCGGAATCGATTTGATTTTGGCCTGCCTCTAGGAGGATACATTATACTTGAACTATTATATTTATGTGTATGCAGGTATCTAGCAAAAACAGTTATTGCAACACTTTGAGGTCCTTCCACCTGACGAATGCACCGATGGCAAGGAGGCTGAGAACAGCAGGCGCCAAGTCGAGCTGAACAACGGTATATATCCATAGCGTGGCCAGTGGAGGACACTGAATATCGCCAAGTCAGATTGTAAAAAATTTCTGCCATCTTCGCACTCACCTGCTTCATGTTCACCAGCCAGGATGCATTGTTCAAAAGAAAAATCATCCGGCTTCCCACTGTGAAGGAAATGACAAAAAGGAGGGCTTGCATTCTTCGGTCTTGCTTGTACCGAGTCGCTGGATACAAGGATGAAGGTGACCATCTTTTAATAGATGAGCCCTTTATTACGCACTGTAAAATATAAAAAGGGAAAGGACTGCGAGCGTAAGTTTAACCAGGATATATTGCACAGGCAAAAAATCATACTGGGAACGCCCGGAATCATTCTGTCCATAATGACCTCAAACGAAGCAGTCTTGCCATATTGGTGTCGGATAAGGCTGCCAGAACAGCAGTCAGAGAGAAGTAAGTGGCATCGGATAGAACGCGAAGTACATCTCCATCAATAGAAGAATCGCAGAGAAAGGTATGATTAACAGGATAGCGTTGAATATTTCGTCAGATAGTGGTGTAACCTCATCCAAGACTTCTGGCGCGGTCTCCCCAGGACGCAGAGTCATGACGGACGGCGATTCGAGGGCAGCATCCTGTGAGTCGAGGATGCCCGATTGTTTGATAAAACGCCATGTTTCATCATCTGATATTTCAACAAGAGGTTTGCTGAGCTGAGGACGAGGTGATGCTTGCGAGGGTGGAACGAGTGGAATGGATGCCGAATGCTGCACTTTGCGCTGGCGAGCCATGGAGGGTGAAGAAACGTTATGACGTACTCGGTCACAACTACGTTCCGACCTACTACTTACCTGCAACTACCTGCAACCTAAATGTCCGCACAGGATGAAACCACTCGCCTACTCAAGATTCTCGAAGGCCATGGCCAATCATTCTTGGATTCTTTCTCTTCGGTAGACCACGAGGAGAAAAAAAGAAAAAGCACGTCAGGTAAGTCAACCAGCCCGGAGAAGAAACGGAAAGTGGAGGAACCCTCGTCCGATGAAGAATGGTTTGGCATAAATACCTTAGAGTTTGGAGACCAATCTGGGGATGAAGAAGACTGCGGTCAATCTGGCAGTGGTACGTCTCGTACATAACGACGTTCTCTATCGACGTTACTCTGAATTGTCCACCCTTCCCTAGAATTTGAACACACTGATGATGAATTCACTACTGTCAAAGTTGACGACAAAGTTCTGGTGTTTTCCGACCCAAGTGCAAGAGACATTGCAACCCCAATTGACCATACCTCTAGAGCACAAATGAAGGCCTTCATGGTGAAATTCTACATATTACTTACTTCGATGACAAGCTGACAATAGGGTTTCAGTCATCTAAAATCTCGAAGTTGACGTCGACTTCCTTGGGACCTACTAAGTCAACCAAAACACCAGCTGAAGAAGAAGACAGGTATTTATTTGATGAAACTTGGTTCCGTTATATTGAATACATTGCAGAACAAATGCCCAAAATGATGCTCTTCTGCACAAACTAGTTCATACCAAGCTACTCTCTGGCTCATTAACTACGGAGTTGGATCTTTCTCCGGCCATGAGGAAGAAGGCGTTAGCAGGGAGAGTCTTGGAATTGACGGGCGAAGCCAAGTTAGGAAAAGGGGAAAAATCAGTTCGCAACGCAGAAAAGAATAAAGCGGCAAAACGAGTCCGGGAGGGGTTATCACACAAACAAAAAGTGAGAGGGAAGAAAGAACTGGAAGAGGTAAGTGCTACCCTTTGGATCTCGAACAGCAGACGTCAATGAGAGATCAGGCGAAAAATTTGGGCAACTATCATCCGACCTTGAAGAGAGTCTTCGAAGCGACAACATCGCGTCCAGCCACCCGGAAACGTGAAAAAGGACTGAAGATGGGTGTTGGTAAATTTAGCAATGGTTCACTTCGTCTCAGCCGCGACGATGTCGATACAGCTATGGGCGGGTTTGGCTCAGGATCATCAACACGAGGAGTAGCTCCGCGAAGTGGACGGGGACACTTTGAACGACGGAAATAATCTGTTGAGTGAGGCAACCAACCTTCTCTTTCGTATGTAAACGCGAGTTTGCAAAGCAGTTAAATTTCCAAAAGCAATTTTCGAACCTGATGTCTGCACTGTCCTCATGGCATCGTATGATAGATGCGTATTCTACATATGCTCGATTTGCCCATGGTAGCTGACGTTCCAAAAAGGAGAGTGTTTCAAACGTCTTTGGCTTTCTCGATGGACACTGGGCAACTTTCTGCATGGTTCCATCAGTCAAAATTTTTGATGTTCATCCACGTCGACATACATTGGAATTTGGTTCCCTCTCTCATCAATCAAAATCGTTTTTGTCGATGCAGACGAAGTCATACTGGCTGGGGAGGATAGCCAAGGTGGTTGGCTACCAACAGGTTCAACTCAAGCCGCAGGTGGCAGATCTTAGAAGTTAGGAATCTCACTTAATTTCTCCTAAATCATGTGGAACTGTGTTTCCCTTAGTCCTGCGGCACCACCAACTCAGAATGCTAGCAGCCAAGAGGAAGGGAATGACTGCACGTACTCTTCATGAGACATGTACGGCCCGTTTCTAAGTCTTCCGTGTTTGTATGTGTGATCTCGAGTTGACGTTGGCGACTGGTCTCTAAGAAAGATACGGCGAAGGTGAGGCAATTAACAAGTCGAGTTTAAAGTGGTAATACCGATATAGTTCTTTCCCAAACTCATCGTGAACAACAATTGGCGCGCTCTTTCCTGTGTGACTACCCTGACCTTGTCTTCCCCTCTTGCCGACTCTGTAATTTTATATAACAATTAACGAACGCAAAATTACTGGGGGGTAGGTACCTTGTAATCTCATTCCCGTCTTCATCTTGAAAGACAACATTCAAGCCAGCGGGGACGATGTAGTGGTAAACTTCCGGTTCTGAGTCTCCGTCGTTCCAGATCTCATGTTCACGTATCGCAGGCTAACATAGGGTCAGTATCCCTCCGAGTTATACACTGAGCGGACTACCTCGATAGTTTCTGGTGGATGGTCGTCCCACTGGGACATCCGCCTTCTGCTTACATTCTCATCTTGCCGTTTCAGGTTCGAAATCGATTTCTACCTCAAACCTCGGTTCCGAGCAGCTCTGAAAAAAGATGGCAGGTTTTGACACACCTGGCTCTCTGGTTTTGATATTCCTCCCATTGAATAATCGATATAGGTTCTTTCCTGTGAGTTGATGTTCGACTCTTTCCTCAGTGTTGGAATCGCCGTTGCATCGTTGTAGAAGTCTCCATCCAGTGCAGGAACTGCATGATGCACGCGGTTCACCCAACTCCTCCCTTCGCTTCCATAAAGGTCGCTCCTAGATGCTCCTAGTTCGGAGTCATCTCGAATTGACTCCCTGTGAACTGAAGGGATGGGGCTCCATGACCGAGTTAGGGCTATTGGAATCGTTGCTGGAACCTGGGAGTAGCGATGAACACTGGACATGTATTGGCTAGCGACTGGTGTGCTTTGGGGGATCACAGAATTTGTTTCTCGATCGATCTCGTGTTTATGGTGCGTTAAATGTGATGGAGGGGAGGAGTGATTATGCATCTCCACACGACTTTGTGTCGTACCATGGTATGAACGGTTCGTTGGCAACAACTGAGAGGTAGGAATTACAGGAACGGTAAATCGAAACTGAAGAACGAATTTAAGATTAACGCCTGACCTGCGTCGGAGACACTGATCGGTTTTCGTGCTGATGAAAAGTTCGAGGATTCCGATCCTCAACGGTCTCTAGATGGGCAGTGGTAGAAGCATATGGTGCCTGGTGATGTGTTTGGCTTTTGGCAGACTTCGTTAGCTTGCGTCTCAATTTATGCGCTTTGTCGGTTGCGGGCTCAGTGAATGCTGGAGGCTTTCCATTTTTTCCGTCGTGTTTATGGAAGTTCTTTAGGAATGTGAATGGAGGGGGCGGCATCGTAGAGAAAACGTTCACGGGGGCTCGCTGTATGAAGGAACATTGGCGATTTCTTTTTATACCATACAAAAGGGCACGAGGGAGCCATGTGTGTGCTCTATAACCCTAGATCATAGTAGTAGTAGACGGGTGTAGCCGTGGCTCTGCCACACCATACGGTAGATTAGATTAGATACGTAGACACATCAGTGGCTGTGCACGTCCAGCACGTCGCATGCCACACCGTACGGCCCCGTCCGACGCGATTCCACTTGGTTCGCCGCCTCCTCCTGCCAGATGAGCCGTGTCCAACGGAGACCCAATTTTTACCACCATGATCATGACTACGACTTTGTACCCTCGGTGAGCTTAGACAACTCTCATTACTGTGGAGGTCAATAGAGTTGACATCTCTCACTAAAAGGAACAAGAAATTGAAAGCGAAAATGAATAAAGAGTTATAACTGAGTAATAGGGTTCCCATGGATTTCATTTGATTGTAATTGCCGTATTTGAGCGAGCGCTTGTGCAACTTTGCCAATAGCATCGGCTGTGGCGCCCACAGAAACTGGGTCTAGGGCGTTGGAATTTGACGAAACGGATGTAAGTCTTCCAGAAAGTGCTTGAAGAGACGCTTGTAATGCTCGAGATGTATCATCTAAAACTGATCCACCCAAGGAATGGGTGGGTACAGGGTGTGCATCTTGAACACTGGGCTTTAGAAGATGTGTCGAATGGGATGACTCCTTAAGGAGATAAGGATAAAGGAAATTCGTTAGAAAAAAAAAAGCGGCCCACCCCTTCATTCGAGTGGCGTCCAAAAGATGAGACAAAAGGTAGTCGATTTGGTGGCTATAACAAGGACTAAATTGGATGAATTCGTATCAACCAATGCTAGCACGTACTGGAGAGGTGATTTGGCCAGCTTCGCTGTGCAAAGTATTGGGCTCTATCTGGACATTACTTTCAAAGGGGAGAAGGGTCTCCCTTCCAGCCCAGTCGACCTCTGTGGTGTAAGTATTGCCACAAATCACGCATTCCTGTGTTAACGATCAATTGGACGTTAACCGATGAGGGCTGAAAGACATATCACACCTTCCTTGGATCCTTTTCCCCACCCGATTTTGGAGGACGAATAAGGGGGACGCCATAGCACGAGTCGTTCGGGCACTCATCACCAAGCATAGCCCACCCTTGCAAAAGTTTCTTTCCGATCGCTGATGAAGCCTGATCGGACTGTTCGCGGCGGCGTCGGGTTACTTCTGTGTCAGCCAATGGCACAAATATAGGGGATTCCGGTGCCGCTGAGAATTCTGTTGGCGGGGTTGATGATCTGGAATCAGGAGACTCTGATGAAGCATTTGAGGTGGAGGAGATAGCTGGCACAATATTTTCTGGATGGTTTTCTCAATCAATCTACCAGGGCGTGAAGTGAGCCAATGTACCTTGTAATTTACCCCCAGTGCACTTGACACAGAATGTAGTGATTGGTGTCTTGCCTGTGGGGGATCTCAGGAGAGGGACAGAACAGCCCACTGTTGGACACGATTGGTCAGTCAGGACCTAGAAATATTGATGCTCAGATCAATTTTGCGCCAGGTAGTAGAACCTAACTGACCCATCCCCTGAGCATATAGTCACCAAGTTCTTGTGAAATATCGGCGATAGTTGTCATGATGTATACTTACTCTACGAAGACTCGGAAAAAGCAGCTTAGCGCGTCAGATCACGTGTGAATATTGTTACAGTGCCACGACATGACACTATGGATTTCCTTCTCCTCTCTTGGTGCACTTTCAGGTCGGCATTTAATCAGGCATTGCCCGCCATTGTCTCATGAAGTGGGGCAGCTACTGGCTAGAATGTCTGCTGGCGGCTTCTGTTCTCGCTGTTAATGGCTTTCGGTGGTTTCAAGCAACGGATGCCTCAAGTCCACTCAAGCGTTCCTCGGGTTGGACCCCGCAGCGGAAACTTGCCGCTCGGTGTGTATCAAACTTCTTTCAGAGTACCTCTCTCTCCTGACGTGAGATAGCGAGAAGACGCGAGAACTTTGGTATCACGGCTTCGACAACTACATGACCTTCGGTATGTTTTTGGTTAGATCCCTGATTTTACTAACCAAATTACCCGGCCTAGCATTTCCAATGGACGAGGTTTGGTCTATCCATACCATTTTTCACTCAAGCTCACGTAGTTCTTGAAAGCTGACCCCCATATCGTGTTCCGGCCAAGGACCAGACTGGGGTAATCCGTGAGTATGCATTTGTTAACCTTGTACTTACACATTGTTGACTAGGTCATTTTCAAGAGCCAATATAGCTGCGAATGATGTTGCTGGCAACTTCTCATTGACTCTTATCGACATCCTGGATACTCTCGTTGTCCTAGATGACCGTCAAGGTTTTGAAACGGCAGTCCGGAATGTCATTGATTGGGTGTCCTTTGACGTCAACACCAAACCTCAAGTCTTTGAAACTACAATACGTGTCCTCGGTGGTCTCTTATCTGGACACATATTTTCCAATCAGACGGGGCAGCCGTTTTATTTGCCATGGTACAGAGGGGAGCTTCTGTCTCTTGCACACGACCTCGGGAAGCGATTGTTGCCCGCTTTTGCTACACCTACAGGTCTCCCATATGCTAGGGTACTTATATGACACCTTACCTTTAATTTCATTAATTTTATCTTTGTTTCTCAAGATTAATCTTCGGCACGGTGTAGCCAAGGGCGAAACGGTGGAGACATGTATGTCAGTACTTCTTGTTGGCTCAAGCAGTGTGATTTGACCAAAGTTAATAGGTACTGCAGGAGCAGGCTCTTTGATTCTTGAATTTGCCACGCTCAGTCGCCTAACTGGCGACGATCGCTTTGAGAAGGCAGCTCACAAAGTGTGACCCATCCAGATATCCCTTTTGTGCTCCTCGCTCATCTACAATAGGCATTTTTCGGTATTTGGAACCGAAAGTCAGAGATAGGTTTAGTTGGAAACACCATAAACACGCGAAGCGGGGTGATTCAGCTTCTTCGTTCTGGTTTCGGCTAGAAAATCTGAACTTGAGCATGACAGGCTTGGATGCACCCTGAGACAACAGGAATCGGGGCAGGGATCGATTCTTTTTATGAATATGCTCTCAAGTGGTATATTATGAGTGGTTAATCTTTCTCTAAACTATTTATCTTGCCCTTTCCTCACGCCGTGTGTTGCCTAGGTGAAATCGAGTTTCTCGATGTCTGGGACGATGCTTACGCAGCCATTATGCGATACTCACGAGCCAAAGATGGATATTGGGTAAGTATTTATGAACTACCTATCAAATTCAAATTTCTAACAGTAATTCAGTATCGAACAGTCAACATGCACAGTGGTGATGCAGCATACTTGACTGTTGATTCATTGTCGGCCTTCTGGCCAGGGCTACAAGTTTTAGCTGGGGATGTTCAAAATGCAATTAAATTGCACATGATCTGTGAGTATTTTCGTCGGTGGCTTTGTTTATCCCTACTTATCCGTTAAGTATTCAGATTATAATCTTTGGAAACAACATTCTGGTCTGCCTGAGGTCTATGATACAAACTACAAGCAGGCTACCTCCCATCAATACCCTTTACGACCAGGTATTCTGACATTAAATTGCAATTGGCTGGCGCAAGTTTCTGATAATTTTCTCAGAATTCATTGAATCTACATGGTATTTATATCGAGTAAGGACGTTTTCTATTCTAAACAATATGCTCTTCTTCTAATTGTAACCAGGCCACTCGAGACCCCTTCTACCTAGACGTTGGTGAAAGGGTCTTGTTCGACCTCACCACCCGAGCCAAAGTTGCTTGTGGTCTGACTGGAATTCAGGACCTTCGAACGAACAAACGCGACGACAGGATGGAATCCTTTGCTCTCTCGGAAACCTTGAAGGTATTCGCGACCCCCTTTTGTCGACTTAGCCTAACCGGGCTTGTAGTATCTTTATCTCCTTTTCGATGAAGAGAATGCTCTTCACTCAGATGATTCCAATTATGTGTTCACCACGGAGGGCCATATCCTGACACTTGGTCGAGAACATATAAAGCCAAGAGCTCCATCTCGAAAACGGATGCGCACTATTGAAAACCATCAATGCCCAGCATATATTCCGTTTACCCGGGTATTCGATCATCGTCAGAGGCGCTCCGGTCTTGTTTATGGAGTTCGATCGCGACCAGACGTAGATTATGCCCGACATCTGGTTGGGTCCTCACCAACTTCCGCGGACGAACAGTTCTTTTCTCCTGAAGGCTGGTGCGAGAGACCAAAAGTTCAGCCTTATGTGAGATTTCGTTTCCTCTTCCATTCACGCCCCGTTCTGACTTGATACCCCTAAGACATTCGAATTCGTTCTGGCTCCGAATGGCAGGTCTGTACCAGAAGATTTAAGCCCGAGTTTGTTAAAGTTGGCCGTCGTTCCCGATGGCTATGTAATCCACAATGTCACTGGCGTGCGAACACAAATCGTGCAACGCTTAGATGGTACAGGGTATGATATTCGGAAATGTTAGTGGAGGCAGTGCTTTGAAGAAATTTGCTAATCGACATTGAAATTTCAGTGGGACAGTACCATGTTCGTCCAGGACATATGGTTTATGTCAATGATTCGACAATATTTGCATCGCCAGGCGACGAAACAAACCTTGCACAAGATGAATTGCATCGTCGGGACGCCGAAGTGCGCTTGCGTCTATTTACCGCCGATATGGACCCGATGCTCCAGGTTGAAACCAGTCATCTCACCCAGAAAGGGTTCGACATCTCCGTCTCTGGGTTTACGGCGCGATTTGGAGCGGATCTTTCATCATATGTCACCCTGGATCCAAACAAAGAGACGCCCCAATTGCGAACTACCGTGGGCGTTGCAGTCCGCCGGGATCCTAGAAATTTGTACGGATGCGATTTATACGAAGGCGATCACCCCGACAGTATGTTAGTGGTGCGGAGGGGGCATTGCACGTTTTTAGAAAAACTCCTCCGTGCACGCGACGCTTTGGCCGCCGGCATTATCATCATCAGCGACGAAGACGCAGGTATTAACCCAACTGCCAACCCGGATGAGTTGGCAGTGGCAGGCGACCTCGACGATGTTGCAGTTATCCTATTGCCGAAGAAAATTGGCGAGACTTTCCAAGAGCTGGTAATCGCAAGCGAACAACTCAATTCGCTGCAAATTATGATGACTCTGCACCAAGCTCTGGGAGATGGTGGTGATTCGGGTTATGCACCGATAGAAAATGAAGAACAGCCTAAAGATCTCAATCGGATATTGTACATCAATGGTCACCCACTAATAAACACGCGTCTATTGGTTTAATACCTGTTTCACCCAGCATTACATTTAATCCTCCGTCTGAATGACGGAATAGACTGGACCGTCTAGTTTGGAAGCTCCCTTGAGGATAAGTAGTTCAATCACAAAAAGATACTCTAGTGTCTTGCCGCCTAGTTTTGCAACCAGCTCGCCAGCGGCTTTAGCAGATCCTCCTATGCTTTATGAGAGAGATTCAGAAGACATTGAGATATATTCACCTGTTGCCAATAGGTCATCAATGACCACCACGGTTTGGCCTGGCTTTATTGCATTTGCTTGCATCTCGAAGGAGTCCTTCAAGTTGCAAGATTAGTCAGGTCAAAGAGCAAAGAGTGTACCAGTTTGGACCAACCATGCCATATTCTTTCTCGTAACTTGCAGAAATGCACTCTCCAGGTAACTTTCCAGCTTTCCTGACGGGAACGAAGGCAGCGCCAAGTCTCAACGCAACGATAGGGCCAAACAAAAAGCCTCTAGCATCGAGACCCACTATAACGTCAATCTTCTTTTTTTGGGAAATTCCAAGGGTGTGCGAAGTTATGTGTTGTACAAGATGGGTGATCAGAGTTTCGAAAACGAGTGGGTGTTGGAGGATGGGAAAGACGTCCAGAAATACGATGCCCTGCCCCAGTATCAGAACAAGGTAAAAAGGAAAGGGCAACAAAAAAAAACCTTCTTAGGGAAATCAGAGTGAGATGTTAAATGGCTCTTGATAATATCGACGTCCGCCATTTTTCTCAACAGAGGTGAAAGAGGTGCAGGGGAATCTAACAGGCAAAGGGGTCTACCGCAGCTTATCTTATCACAGATTCAAGTTATATAAGGACTTCATAAAATTGCCTGATCATAACTCCGATGCAATGGTCGATGTGATGTATGCATAACAAATGGGCATAACAGTGATGTACGAAACCGACTACAACGGATAATCTACACAGACTCAAGGATCTCAGGCTCCTTGAATTCTTTGGCGACCCGTGTGCCTGTCTCCTAAAGTAAGCGTTATAAGTAAGAACAAGCTCAAGGGTGTAGCATGGAACGTACGTCTGTTGACTCGCCGTGCAGCTCAAGTAACTTTGAGACATCGAACTTGGGTGCCTTCAAGATTTTAGCCTTGCGCACGTAGACATTTTGCAGAGGGTAAATGCTGCGAGAAGCTTTTTCAATCTCCCGTCCAATGGCTTCCGGTACAAACTTCTGCACAAGCTCCTTCAAGTCGCACGTTGTCGCCTCACGGGTCATGATCTCAAACATCTTTTTCCTAATCTCCCGAATCTGACTGGATTGGGCATAGGTAGTTTTACGGACTTGTGATGGGCGGCGTTTGGTGAAACCGATGGCGAAGAGTCTGAGAAGGTAGCCATCAGTTGTCTTGACGTCGACGTGGGCCTCAATTAGGGTTTGCCATTTGCGAACGAGCGATCGGAGTTTGTCCGACGTGAAATCCATGCCATGGAAGTTGGTGAGGCAATTCTTGCCCTGGATTTCATCGATGCGTAGCTTGATTTTGCGGAATGACTGCTCTTCATCTTTGTTGAGGTCGGCCAGGGAGATTTCGATGATACGACCTTTGAGGGAGTCGTTTGCGTTTTCTAGGGAGAATTTATGAGATGCATGGGAGACAAGTGGATAGACGACATACTCAGGCCCTGCGACCTGTTGGCGAGGGTCTTGCCGACATTTCGGACCTCGAAGATTGAAGGGGCCTTGATGTCATACCAATCTACGTGAGATGTAAATGAGCGACTACTGAAGCAGACAGCAGCAACGCACCCTTTCGCGAGAAGGGGTCTACGACCTTCTTCTTGATGCCCTTTTTGCCTTTCGATAGGCGCTTGTTCTATGTGCAACGATAAGAATGACCTCCGTGAACGGTACCGACAACGACGAACCTTTCCTACAGCCATTCTTGATGAGTACCGGGCCTTGAGAACGAGCGGGATGGCTGTATCAAGTTTTGGAGGTTTGGTAGTGTTATGCCTGTGGCTTGAAACCTTAATTCCGGGAACTGCATAACGTTTTCCCAGGAAGGCCGTCACATGATGCTCTCCCGCTCAGAGTTCGAGTTGGCCTGCGAGGCGTTTGCTCGTCGACATTCCTCCTGGTCATGGGTCCCCGCACAGCGACCAGGATATGGCTATCTCACTCGATTGACGGCACATTTCATGACACCTTCAATCTCGGAGGAAGACCAGCTTTTTTTCGATCAACCTGAGGAAGACGATAGTGCAACTGCAGACGCTCAACCTTCACGCCAACCGTTGTCTGTACAAGAGTACATTGTATATTCTGCGTCGTTCAATGTACCAGCCTTTTACTTCACCATGTATAACACAAGTGTGTTTTTGCGAAACCTGTTCAATTCGGCCCATCTCACATCCCGCAGATGGCGCGCCGCTCTCCCTAGATGACATCCTGCAGACCTCCATCTTCAAGTTGAAACGCCCCTTAGGGTCGGAGACAACCACCTTTGCGCTCACCCTTCCGTCTGCTTCGTTTCCATTGCTCTCGCAGGGTGATCACCCCACCCTTGGCACCCCTTGTTGGTACTTTCATCCCTGTGAGACCAACACAGCAGTCAACGAATTCATGACAGAAGTGGAGCAGGCAGATTGGACCCGGGAGATGAAACTTGTTCGATGGCTGGAATTGTGGCTTATGATAGTTGGAAGTATTATCAATCTTTAGAATACACCTACTTACCCGTGGTTGTGGTCCGACTTGTAATTTGTCGTATCATATCTGATCAAGTATTCGCGATTATCGGAAGGGTCCAACCATATTTTATTTAAAAACCATCATGCTCTTGTCGCATTTCGCATCCTCTCGTATCTTCACCCCATCTCTCGCTCGTTCAATGGTGCGTTTGTTCTCCTCCTCTCCGTTTCTTGTTTTCATCATCCTCTAGTCTAACGAGGTCGTCATCGTCTCCGCTTCGCGCACGCCAGTCGCCTCCTTCAATGGTGCCCTCAAATCCTTCACTGCTCCTCAACTCGGCACTATCGCCCTCAAACACGCTCTCGAGGTGGGCAAAGTCGATCCTGCATCCGTGGAGGAGGTCTACTTTGGAAACGTCGTACAAGCCGGTGTTGGTCAGTCTCCCGCTCGACAGGTTGCTCTCGCCGCAGGTCTCCAAACCAGCTCGGACGCGACCACGATCAACAAGGTCTGTGCAAGCGGCTTGAAATCCATCATGCTCGCCGCCCAGAGTATCAAACTCGGTGAGAGATCCGTTGTCGCCGCAGGAGGCATGGAAAGTATGAGTAATGCTCCGTATGTATTCCCTCTTCAGTTTATACTGAATTACCCTGATCGGATCTCTCTTTTAAAGCTTCCTCCTTCCCCGTCAGAACCCGGTTTTTGGAAAATTTACTACACGAGACTCCCTCGAGACCGACGGCCTTTGGGATGTCTATAACGATTTTGCAATGGGCAACTGTGGAGAGCGTGCTGCCGAAAAACATGGCATTACGCGTGAAGCACTGGATGCGCATGCTCTGGAATCCTACGCTCGTGCGGCTCGTGCATGGAAGGAGGGCGCGTTTGACGCTGAAATTATCCCCATCACAATCAAAGGCAAGAAGGGCGACACCGTTGTAAGAGAGGATGAAGAATATAAGAAGGTAATCCCCGACAAGGTTCCCTCCCTCCGATCCGCATTCAAGCAAGGAGGCATTATCACAGCTGCCAATTCTTCTCCTCTGAGTGATGGTGCTTCAGCGTTGATTCTCATGTCGGCAGCGAAAGCCGAGGAGCTTGGCCTGAAGCCCCTTGCTCAGGTTATCTGTATGTCACGCTTACCTTGACAGCCACTTCAATTTTCTAACTCCATTTTAGCCTGGGCTGACGCTGGTGTTGACCCCATTGACTTTCCCGAAGCTCCTACAAAAGCCCTCCCTATTGCTCTGCAGAAGGCCAACCTCACCGTGAACGACATTGCCCAGTTTGAACTGAACGAGGCTTTCTCTGTCGTCGTTCGTATTGCAGAGAAGGTTTGCAATATCGACCCCGCCAAGATTAATGTCAATGGGTACGTTCCATCGAACTCGCCCATTTTGTTGTCTTAATGTACCCGATTTTAGCGGCGCTGTTGCGCTTGGCCATGCTATCGGCAACTCCGGTTCGCGCATTATCGTCTCTCTCGTGCACTCTCTCAAGTCCGGGGAATATGGAGCTGCCGGTATCTGCAACGGGGTAAGCTAAAACTTCTTGTTTCCTTTACTCTGGTTCCTAATTGCTCGGACCAGGGTGGTGCTGCATCAGCGCTTGTCCTGAAAAAGCTATAATCTTCTGTATTCGTGTGTTGTCTACCATAGCCGTGCTACTTGCATCTAGATGCGAAAAATTGTAATGACTCAACCAGTTTTCAGTGGCTACAGCTCGATAACATGAGAGAGTGATGCCTTTTTAGATGGTAGAATGTGCTGCGCGATAAAATTGGCACCTCAACTTCGGCGTGTTTTCTCAGAGTATGTCTTTCCCTGATGCCACACGTCCTAGATCGATTCATTGAAGGCTTACCTTCCCTCATTTTCTCTATGTTAAGCTTGAGGTTATCTTTCCATGCGGTTTGCCGGAAACTATCTATGTGAACTATGAGATATCCTCAAGTGCCAATAAAAAGAAATCGAGCTTAGCTCTCTTGGAGCGGTTCGATCTCTCTCCTGCTCATCCGCCCAACTCATGGTCACTGAAATTAAAGCTCAGGAAGGCGAGAAGCCAGCGCTTTCTGCAACAGGCGGCCTTGATGGGAAGTTCTCTCCGGACCTCGACGATGGAGATGAGGCACTCCAGCTGCTTGGAGTTGAGCGTACTACTCACTTCTCGGAGGAATTCAACGAGAAATTGAAACGGAAGCTCGTATGGAATCGTTTACCCCTATATACTAATACCCCAAAATATTATTAACACACCTGCAGGACCGGCTCATTCCACCACTGTGTGCCGCAGTCTATTTTACACAATTTCTGTGGGTCCTTCACATTATTTCTCGTTTAATTCTATACGCATTTATGTCTCTTAAGCGATAAGACATCTTTAAACTATGCAAGGTAAGAACTAGCCGTTGAATGGAACCTGTAGATGTCGAACCTTATCATCTTCTAGCATCATGGGACTTCCCATTGTTGGCCAGGTGAGTTGACCCTTTTGCCAACGTCGTATTTGCCAGGCCGACTCCTCTCAGCATTACAACTTGGTTTCGCTTGCATTCTATCTTGGTGGGTCCGGATGTGCGCTATTTGGGGCTATCGTGAATAACGCAACTCAAATAGGTTTCCTTGTATGGGAGTTTCCAACTGTGTATATCTCCCAGAAGACTAGGGTCGCAAAATATCTAGGTAACTCTGTTCCTTCTCCATATTGCATTCAACAATTTGAATGGCCTATCTTAAAGGCGTCAATATTTGTATATGGGGTGTTATACTCATGCTCCATTCCGTTGGCACTTCGTTTGGTGCATTTTTTGCACTTCGTTTTCTATTAGGTCTGTCCCTCCCATCAGTGCATTTGTGCGACAGTTCGAAATGAGCAAGGACAGGGATGTGCGAGAGCTGTGTAGCACCTAGCCTTATCCTCCTTATATCAATGTTCTACAAGAAGAACGAACAGGTTAGTCCCGGATTCATCTGACATTAAATAGTTAAGCTCAGGATTCGCCATTCCTTCTCTAACCCAGGCGAAACGAATTTCTTGGTTCTACGTGATGGTCAGCAACCGTCTCTCTGAATGATTTTAACGAAATCTCAGTGGTTTATTATAGAATGGGCTAACCCAGATATTCGGGGGTTTCGTCGCATATGTGCGCGTTCTTCCCTTCTCTGCGACTAAAACATAGATCTCACAGCGTGCAGGGAATTTCTTTCTATGATGGGCACCTATTGGCACCGTATAAAATCATCTATATTCTACTCGGCGGTCTTGCAATCGTGGTTGGGATTTGTGTCCTCATCTGGCTTCCGGACTCGCCCGTTCATGCCAATTTCCTCACAAAAGAAGAGCGTATTGCGGCTTTGGAACGCGTCCGGGACGACTCTGGAGGAACGGAAAATAAGCACCTTAAAAAGGGACAAATCGTGGAAGCATTCACGGATATCAGAACCTGGTTAATTGTGCTGACAACCTTGTTGAGTGCATATTCCGCAAATTCTCTGACTTCGCCCATAGTAGTAAATGCACCTTCCCATAGCGAGTATCCCAAACGGTGGACTTTCCAACTGTGAGTCCTGAGCACAGCAAACAGACGACGGACGTAATTCACATCCACTGGCAGTTAGCAACTTGATTATCAAGGGTTTCGGGTACACGTATGTGCTCCGACCTTTTTTTATAATGGGTCATTGATTGGTGAAGATCTAAACAAACGCTCATTCTCTCTACTCCTGGAGGCGCGGTGGCCGCCATAACGACGCTACTGTGCGGTTGGTACTCAGACACGAAGGTAGATTAAACCATTGAACAACACGGCCATAGGAGTCTGAAGAAAATACTGCAGGGAGAACGTATGATTCCGATAATATTTGCTCTGGTTCCAACAATTGTGGGTTCAGGTACGCGCTTTTGCCAAGCTCTCAACGATGCGCCACATAATCTCAATCTCTAGCAATGTTAATTGGCCTCAATCATTCCGGCCAGAAGGGTGTTTTGCTCTTCGGTAAATGACGACAATGGTTAACCGAAAAATACTCATTCAAGTTGTCAGCGGTTTACCTCGTTGGGACCTTTGGAAGCGCACTGTCAAGTGTTTACGCCTACAACGCGAGCAATACCAGCGGCCACACAAAGAAGAGCACTATCAACGCAATGACGCTCGTTTCATTCAGCATTGGAAACATTATCGGAACTGAAATCTTCCTTCCGAAAGATGCACCCGATTATATTCCTGGTAAAATAGCCATCATGGTCCTTTTGACTGTCCAGCTTGCAATTTCACTCTTGTTGCGTTGGATCAACATACGCATGAACCGGGAGAAACAGGCAAAGATTGCTGAAGAGAAAGCGCGCAGAGGTTGGACAGATGCTGATGTTCAAAGGGAAAGGGAAAGGTACGCGTTCGCGGACCTCACTGACAAAGAGTGAGCATTTCTGCATTTTTTATTTGACTGCGCTTTTGGGGTTTCTAAAGATATTCGGCGACGACAGGAATATGTATTTTGTTTATACTGCGTGAGCAAGCTTATCTGTGGATGATCCACAAGAGCTATCGCCCGCGGTTCAGAAAGATTTCCGTGCTTCGACGATTAACTATTAGTACATGAAGCAATGTATCTAGTTCGCAGTATTAGTCCTACGTAGTAGTATTGGCGTTGCCATACTGATGTTTCCTTAAGATTTTTGGCGTATCTTGTCCGTTTGTTGGTCACAGCGGCTGAACGGC
>Ga0307517_10002356_pt1 | contig 30481 bp, 35 predicted proteins | sample 23_EM_MG_FD_194515 | JGI IMG/M metagenome (GOLD analysis project Ga0307517, IMG submission 194515) | Populus trichocarpa ectomycorrhiza microbial communities from riparian zone in the Pacific Northwest, United States - 23_EM | ecosystem: Host-associated > Plants > Roots > Unclassified | place... | reverse complement strand
CTCCAAGTTCAGGGGCAGGTCAGGATCGTGAGGTTGATTTGGTGTGTGTGTGGTGTTTTACTCCGCCTACACCTTCCCGAATAGGAAGGTGAAAAGCGGGGTAGGAGAATTGAGGGAAGGGAGCTTGGTGGGTACCGTATGATGATGTGCAGGTATATATACTGTGGAAGCCTGAGTAATCACACCATCTCACTCGTGACACGACCCTCACTCCCTCACTCCCCCTCTTTCTGCGTCCCCTGCGTTCCTGCCTGTGCAAAGTGGGGTATTCTATCTCCCGGAAAACGGCACGGTGGGAAATCCGGTCTCTTGACACAAAGTGCCGGTTTACAACTGGATAATTCCCACACTTTCGTCTCCCGATCATTGGGTCGGGTGGAGAGGTGAGTTTTTAATGTTCGCACGACGCGAGTTGGCATGCGATTTTTGTCTCGTGAGTTGGCATTCATTCAGTGCTTGTAGGTTTTGCTTGCTAGTAGCCATATCATTGCACCGGGTTGTGCTCCTGTCGGATGAGGCTCACTAAAGGTCTTGCTGGGGGTTGGCGGGTACTGGTAATTGGTCAACGAGAAACTAGCAGGGCGTATCTTCCGAGAGTGTTTCAGTAGGTTGGGGCTCTTAGTAGGCTAGCGGTAGTTACAAAGCCGATAGGCAGCAAACCCGCCTTGCTCGAGCACTGTGCTCGTACGAGCACAATGCGGTAGTCTAGGCATCAGGCCGATGGGGCTGCAGAAAAGGCAAAAAAACAAAAACAAATATGAATTGCAGCTGTCTATGCGGGTATCATAGGTTAATCTGGTATGCGCAAGCGTTCAACCCAAATTATTGTTTTGCTTCGTTTCGTACTTTACAGTAATGCCCAAGTTCTATGCCGTCCCATTCATGATAAGATGCGATAAGAAAGAAAGGAGAAGAGAAAACATTACTCGCCAATTGGCAAGGTGTCCGAACCAGAAATGCCAAGAACTGGTGCTTTACACCCAAATTCAAGGATCTTGGCACCCTGTGTTCGGATGCCCCCCCGGATTGACGAATAGTCTAAGGTACCTATCTATGCCTTGTATCCATTCCCAAGCTTCATATTTCCGGCCCTCCTGCTCAGTTCGTGTGTGTCGATGATATTAAGGGTTTTGACCTCACCGAAGCCATTGTACCCAACTCCCCTGAAGTTCCACTTTATGTCCTCGGCTTTCTGAATGTTACCGGCCTTGTCAGTGGCTCTGCTCCATATCTTGGTAGACTTGTCGATCTTTTTGGTCTTTTCTGCGGGGAGTTTGTGCTGCCAGATTGCCCAGGTCCATCTGTACTTTTCAGTAGCATCAGGTTTGCACAGCTCTTCTGGGTTGGGGTAGAGAATCCTAGATTCGTCCCAGGTTTTGCCTTGGTCTGTGGAAATTTCGACCTTAATGATGGGACCCTCGTCGCCTTTAGGGAGCGCGTATCCGGCAATTTCCAGCTCACCATGAGTGAGCTTATCCAGGAAGATGGTATCGCCAGTGGCTGGGTAGCAGATGGCCGAGTTAACGGGCATCATTTGCAGGGGTTTGGCTTTATGCCAGTAGTCATTCGCTTTCTTGCGGGTGTCAATCTCGGGGGGCAGAATTTTGTAGTCTCTCTGCATGTAAAAGTTGCTGCTTTCTTCACCCTGAACGGTAATGCGATCGAGCCATTTGGTCCAACGCGCACCAGCAATCCCCGGGATCACGATGCGGAGAGGAAAGCCATGATTAATGGTGAGAGGAGCTCCGTTCATCTGTCGGCAGATGTTGTCAGCATTTTGTTGAAGAGCTCGGATGGGGAATAGTGAGACATACATCCAGGGCCAGGATGGCTTTCATTTCCGGGTCCATGCACCGAGCTAGACTTATCGAACTCCCGTAGTACCTGTCCTCTTGGCAGTCCGTCATGTGGCAGGAGAAAGCCACATGGGCATCACCTTCCACATTAAGTCCTATCCGGGAAAGGACGTCGCACAAGAGCGGGCCACTCCAGGTGCAATTGCATACGGCTCCGTCATTCCAATCTATGCCGTCCACCTCTTTTAATTCTGTACGCATGGTATGTCTGCGATTTCCCGCGCACTGAATTGTAGCGTTAGTTACTAGCAATTGGGAAAGAGTGGGTGTGGAAATTCACCTGCAGAGCAGCAATAACCTCATGTTGGGGGAAATCATTGCGAAGCTGGGCCATAGAAAGGTTGACGGTATTTTTTACGAGGCCGTCAATGCGAACCATGTGAGTGTCGCCATTTATATGGGGGAGTGGCCTGGGATAGCAGTGAGTCATAATTCACTAATTGGATGGAAGGAGGTAGTAGCTACCCATGATTTCTGTCATAGGCGGTAGTGGTCTTGGTGATGAAGCTTTGAACGAGATCTCTTAACGGGGGTTCGCGGTTGAGAGGCTTCTCGACGCTGTATTCGAGCTGTAAGTAATGGGTTAGCTCCGGGGTAAATATACCGAGGACAAATTGGAAAGGACTAACCAACATGGCTGGTGAAGATTGGGAACAGAGGGAGTGACGGGATGACAAGGGAGATGATTGAGGAATTTCTCTGAGATGACTAGAGAAATAAGGGGAAGATATGAAGAGGAGAAGGAGGTAACAAACAAAAGAATAGTACGTAAAGCTGTCGGCATGAGAGCTGAAGTACCAGTAGGGCAGAAGCACGGTGCGGTACCGTGTACCGGTATGTACAATACACACCGCAAAACCTGAGACCGATGCAAACCGAGAGCTAGCAATCACGAGGGGCAACTCGACAGAAAAAGACACCAAAAGAAGTCAGAGGGCCACCGGGATTAGACTAGGGCGAGGTTTAGAAGCCGGAGAGTGGAAGCATGGTGAGTTGTCTGTTATTGTATGGCCCCTCTGGATTGAGGCTTTCCTGCGACTCTTGCCTCTCTCTCTTCCTCTTCCGAAGGGCGAGTTGGTACGATATTTTTAGTGTACAAGATTGGAGTGGAGGCGCTTTCTTCTAACTTTTATGTAAATAAAATGTCTTTTTCGCATGACCTGACGTACCTTCTCCCTCTTGAGTGCCCCATTTTTTTCGTGATGGATTTGATCATCCAGTGCGTATCGGAGTTGGCTTACGAGTGGATTGGGCATCCGGGTGAGGCCTGGAACATCTTCCTTTTCATAATTTTCCTCGAAGGAATTTCTTTTTTCCGGAGTTCGGCGGATCGCCGGGTAACGAGTGAGCCAGAAACTTTCTATCTTGGCTAGAGTGACTGGGCACTTTGTATCGTACCTTTGTGAACCTACGCATAGATTATTCACTATTCGTACCTATCTGGGCACAATAAGTGTCCGGAGACTTTTTTAAATCGCCAAGTAGTATTCCACTTCTTCCAGATTCTGCTCTCAGGAACTCTCATCACCTAATAGCTCAGTAAGTAGACTATCGGTGGGTATACAATATGGCTGTGGTGCAGACCAGTACGCTGTAGAATCTGAAATTGAGAAACTTCTGAAATGAGAATATTTCCATAACATACTGGATGTGGAATAGCTGTCATCTCTGGTACGATACCACTGGTCTATTGTTCCGCTAATATTCTTCTTGTACCATCCTCTCCACACTCTCCTCAGGCTCTTGTTCCTATTATATCTAATACCGGATCCAGGATATTGGGGTCACTTTCGACGAGGTTACCCTAGCCATTCCCACCTTCTGGGGAAGGAAACTTAGAATCGTAGTCCGCATCGTGAGCTATTCCCTGCCGGAAGCAATCTGTGGACAGGAAGATTGCTGCTTTGGAGGTTGGTATTGTCCTCACTTCCTGGGACCTCACCTGCGCTGCCTCTCTGGGGGGTCCTCCATTGGCACCTTAATGCCATTGACGCGAACTGGTATGCTAGGGAAACACTATTAACATTAGCTTTACAATGCTATAACCGGAGCTTCTGTGATTTCCCTACAGAACCCCCCTGTGGGTCTTTCCTATGTACTGACTCCTTCTACTCCCACGGGGCTGAGTGATATGTTGGATAATACCATCGCATACTCAAATCGCCATCCGTAAATCCCTCGACAGTTTGGGTGAACGCTTTATCCCCTGTAACAAGCTCGTTCAGGTACTCGTTTTGCACAATGCAGATGGAGAGGCTCACCTAGAGGAAGCTTATAAGAATGTCCTGTTCCATCTCTCGTTGAATGAACACGGTATGCTTGTCAGCCGTGGGCCCAGGGGTTAATTCGGAGAGGCCACGCAAACCACAGTCAGCATGGAAGGGCGGGGTCAAAGTACCGCATCTACGAACAGGAACCCAAACAAGATACCACTAAGGTATTCCCCATATGCCCAAACTCTGGGAAAAGCCCCGCCCTAGAGTTCCACTTCGTGATTGAGCACCAACTAGTTCTACTGCCAGCTACGATGAAGTTCCTACAAGCAGCTTCCTCGGCAGAACGAAGAAAAAGAGGGGCTCCCATGCCCCCCCCCCCGTTCCACCGTGTGTAAACGTTTTGCCTCGCCCCGCTTTTCCTGCCAACTGCTCCGGGGGGGGGCTCTATTTGACTCCGCCAGTTTCATCTATCGGATTGACTTTGAGCTTTCAAAAGGGCACTTCCCAGCCTCCGAGCCCATGATGACTTTGTTTCCATGCTGAGTGAGCTGGTCCCAAATCCCGTTTCTGGATAAACCCCCCATCCTGGCGATGGCCTCACAAACCTCTACTGAAGCAACCGGGAGGGGTGCATACCTCGACAAAAGGGCCCACCACGCACGAGCGGTGCGTTTGGGGAAGCTCGAAAACCCCTTCGCCGTCAGTACCGACCCTTAAGACCGATCTCGGGGAGCGGGTCCCTCGCTGGTATGCTTTGTAGCATGACAAGTCACTCGATCTACTGACATGCGTAATTACTGCACACAGACCATATCGTATGGTGAAGTTGTTTTACGAAGAGTTATAGAAGCGACACGGACGTGAGTACACAGCGCTGTCTGTAAGAACCGCAATACCGCGGACGCAGAGGTTCCCTCCGCGGAGGCCGTGAGGGCACTCTTGAGAGTCACCGTGGGAGGGGGATTACCTGGGCATCTCCAGCTTTGTCTGTTGCGTTAGAGTCGGCGGAAGTGGATAGTTGACGGACAAAGGTGTGAGAGTGGATGTAAGCGGGAAGGGGGTACGATGAAAGATTACAGAATGCCTTTAGTGATTTCATTTGTTCTAAAGTTGAAAGGGGATGAAAGGATCGACGGAGATGGTTTACAGTATGGTCACGTCTTTCTTTTGTCATCGGTGTGGAAGGGAAGCATGGAGGAGAATGGGGCCGTACGTGAAGAAAACTGGATGAGTGTGGGGAACGATGGAATGGGCAGGATGATTTCCTTATACTCTATACATTCCTATTTATTTAGTTTAGGGCGATGGCGAGCGAACGAAGTTTCTGATTGTACCTGCTTTTTAGTCTTGCCCTAGTCTAGTTCATGTGCCGTTTGTCAGTCCCCCGACGATGGGCCCTCTGACATGCTGGAGTGTGGACACCGTGGCTTCAAAGGAGCGCCGGGTGCAGATGTTTACAACAGATGGGGTGCTTTCGACCTCCTCTACTCGCGTTCTTGTCCCATCATTCTAGTCCTCTGCCTCTTGCACATACTATCTCGACATGAGTGACTCATTCCGTGTCTCCACGGGCCGTTTGCGGAGAATCTGCCTCTGTTCTACGTACAGGCCCGAGATGCCGGGTAGCGCCATGCCTTTACACTCGGGGGACCAAGTTTGCAGCCTCCGGTCTCCTCCCGTTTCACCCGGACGATGGGACATCAAACCTGTCACAAGATCTCACTCGAATGTAGTCCGTAGAAGAAAGTGGAAACAATAATCATTCGGGGATTTTCCAATAATCAATACCAATTTGTTTCTGCGACGCACATAAAGTTGATAAGAAAGGAGGGTGTGAATGAGAAAAGGATGAATAAGAAAGTGAAAAGCGAAGCAATATCAAATCAACTCAAGCGAAAGGAGAGAAAGGAATAAGGAAAGAGGGAGAAGAGAAACTACCAAGCAGCCCCCCAAAACACAAAGACAGCCTCCCACAACCACCCAACCCCCAAACTCCCCGCAACAACCCTCCCAACGCCACCGGTCGCGGTCGCAATCCCGGAATTCGTATCCGCCCCCGCCCCCGCCCCCGCCGGAGTCGGCGTCGGCTCCCCACCCGCAGCCCCCGAACTACCACCACCACCACCGCCACTAGTAGCAGCGCCATTAGGCCCGGTAGTAGTAGAGGTAGGCCCCTCCCTAGACGCCGTCCCCGTCGACTTAGACCCAGGGGTCGTCCTCGAGGCGCTCGTAAACGGGGTCCCGGCGGTGCTAGGGGTGTTCCTGGAAACCGTGATCCAGGAGCCGATGCTCCAGCCCACGCTGGCGGTCCCGCCCGGTAGGGGGTTCGGCGTGTTCGTGCAGGAGGCTACCGGCGGTGCTTTGGATACGTATCGGCCATGGGAGGCGCACGCGGGGGTCGAGCAGACGCTCATTAACTGCCTCCAGGCATCGGAGCAGGGGACCAGTGCTTTGGGATTTTCCAGGAGCACGCACATGCTGCAGTTGAAGCCGGGATCCCCCACAAAGCTTTGCTGGGATGTCGGGAGGGGGAGGGAGAGGAGGAAGAAGAGGAGGAGGGGGAGGAGGGGGTGGCGGTGTGTTGATAATTTTCGCATCTTTTTTTTGTTCGTTCTATCGGTGAGTGATTTTTTATGCTTGCGTGTTTTTTTGTTTTTTTTACGGTTGTATTGTGGGTGGGGAGGGAAGGAAAGAGCGAAAGAAGGAGAGAAAGGAAAAGGGGAGAAATACGGCAGATAGAGGGTGTATATAAAAGCTGAAAATAAAATACACTCTTGCACCTTGTTCAAGTGGGAAAGAAGGAAAAGTGCACTCCCTCCTCGAAATCCACCTCATCACTGGACCACGATTTTCTCATAAGGCCTGGTTATAAGAATAGAAATAGATTGAGAAACGGATTGGCTTTTTTTTTTTTGCGCTACCGTTGCTGCGCTCCAGTAGGTATAATACTGCGGCTGAGGTTTTCCCACACATCCAGTTATTACGGTTAACCTGGTTCAACGGTTCACTGCCCACACCGATTCATAGGGTGGTGCTCACATCCGGGCGTATCCGGTGACGAGGACGGTTTCGGTGGCTTCGGTTTTGGCAGGAGGATGGAGAGCTTCATGTGTTTAGTCTGTCATGCCGATGGTGAGGGAAGCTTTCGGAGTGCTGTATGGTGTGGTATGAGTTGTGATAGTTTGGGAAGAGCGAATGGATAGCCTTGATCCCCCCCGCCGCCGAAATCCCACGATTCTTGTTTCACTTCTTAGTTGATTTGTTTGTTCCATCGCTGCCAGTTAATTGACATGGTGGGGAATAAAAAGAAAATAAAAAGAAAAGAAACAAAAAAAAATCCTAATTATCCTGTGACTGAGTGGTAGTTTTTTTTCAATGGAAAATAAAATAAGATAAAAGTGAATAAAAAGAGATACATTCGAAAAGTGTAAAAGGGTCTCAGCATTAAGTTAACTTGTTCATATTTTGGTCCGCCGCACGTCCTTGTCCCACATTATCTTCATCATCATCAACACTGTCATCATCATTACACCTCCCTTCCCGTCCGAACTGGGATTTCTTTTCTTTTCTTTTTTATTATTACAATGCGTACAGCAACCACCCAGCAACGCCCATCACAGCCTGAAGAACGAATCCAGGAGCGATAGCACCAGCACCAGACCCAGCTCCACCGGTACGACTAGTAGTCTCGGAGGTGGTGGCAGCGGCACCGGCACCCTCGCCAGAGCCGTCGGTAGTAGTCCGAGTTTCGGATCCGCTGGCGGCATTGGTAGTGGTGGTAGCAGCAGCAGATCCACTTCCGGTCCTGCTTCCGCTGGCGCCGGTGGTAGTACTTGTAGTGGCGGATCCGCTTCCACTTCTGCTTCCTCCCGCACCAGCACCGGCACCGAATGTGGTGACAGATGTGAAGGTCGATCCGCCGGAAGTGTAAGTTGTGGTCGCGACGGATGACTGGGGGGTGGATTGGATGCTAGAGGAGATGTTAGAAATGGCGGAGCTAAGGGAGCTTAGTATGCTAGAGGCCCTCGAGGGGACGGACGAGGTGGCGGAGGCCGGCGGGGATGCGGTCGTTGCACCTGGGCTCGAGGGCTGGCCGCTTATTGGGGAGCTGCCACCAATGCCGGCGCAGCGGGCGTATGGATCACCAGGGTAAGGGAAGTTACAGGGGGGGCCTTGACAACTAATCACTCATGACGTCAGTATTTCGAAATTTTTCTTTCGATATTGTTGGGGCTTTGCGCGCCGGGGGGGAGGGGGGCGTTGAGCAGCTAAGAAGCTTAACTGTGTCTTATGGTTGTGATGGTGGCGGGGGAAACTCACTCTCCGATAGCACCCTTCCATGCGGCCGAGCAGACTGTCAACAATGTATCGAGTTGCGCGCACTGATCACAGTAGTTCTGTGCATCCTGGGCGATGGCTGTGGCTGCGATTCCGACTGCGAGGAAAATGATTGAGGCCTTCATTGTCGATATTATTGGTTTCGTGATGGCGGAGGGTGGGTTAGAGGAATTAAGAGATGGCAATGGTGGCGGTAGATGTATGATAGGAATGAAGGAGGAGGATGAGGGCAGCAGACTGAGGAACAGCGGAAGACGTGGGAGGGGGGCAGATTTAAGCACTGGATCTTGCAGAAAGAATGACGGAGTGAAAACCAGGGGTGTGTGCAATTGAGTGGAAGTGGGACACCGGGGGGAGTTCGTAGTGGTCCGGGAGGTGGGCGCCCCGGGAGGGGGGCGTGGAAAGAAAGGCACACACAAAAGCTTGATAGGGACTCGTGCGAAACACGTAACTTAGGACAAGTCAAGACAATGTACCAAGTATCACACTCGAGTGCTCAGGCTATACCTTGACTGGAAGGCGAGAATAATGATTCAAGCCACAAGGAACAAATCTTGCCTCTAACGATCTGCCTAGAATTTGGGGGGGCGGACATGAACCGATTTAGGAATATGTGCTTGCCCGTATCCAGGCTTTGGAGGGAGGAGGGGAAAGAGAAAAAAAGAAGAAAAGCCCTCCCCAGAGTTATGAACCAGTTTGATGGGAGTAATCTGTTGGGGTGTAGAGATCCGACGAACGAGAAGTAACTCAGCAAGACTAGACCGGGCTGGGCTCTCCACCGCTTGTATCCAGTCTGGTATATGGTATGGTAGCATTGGAATTGACTGTGTGAATGTGGAAAGAAGGGAGACATCCCTCTGCCTCTGGTCTTCGTTGTCACTCGGCCAACACGTCCCTGGCACGACTCGATACTAAAGAGTGTAGAAAGTGTCCGCTGGAGCAGACCTGCCAATTACCTTTGGTGCAGGAATTATTATTTCCACTTGGCCATCGCTCATGCCGCCCAACTCTAACTGCATCTGTTTCCGCCTTACCTAAAAGAGAAATAAGGCATCCCTGTCATGGCGAAGAAGGAAGAAAGAAAAAGAAAAGAGACTCTGAATGCTTCAACCCCACTGGCCCATCGGAACCAAAACACAACCCAGCAGAACACAACACGAGGCACCGGAGCACGTATCCATCCACCCATGCTGTTACTCCAGAGGACCAAGGCCAAGAGGAAAGAAAAAAAAAGCAAGAAAAAACAAACCAAATAATAAGTCTAGTGGCGGTGGATCATCATCGCCAGAAAACTTCCTACATACCGCATTATCTGGCGAGAACCGGGAGGCCCTTTTACGATGAAATAAGAAGCGGCTGAGGTAAAACTTATAATACGATTGCGTCAAATCAGAAGCCTGAGGTGTTTAGTCCTGGCTATACAGGGTTAGGTGGAGATCTTATTTGAAGAAACTAGCGCCTTATGGTTCTCGCCAGATAATGCGGTAAGTTACTGTGCTGGTACTGCCAGTGAAACGGTTCGGATTCCTGATTTTGAATCACAATCGCAGCCAAAATCACAATTCGTGGCCAGCCGTTCCTTGCATCAACGATTCCCCGGCGATAGCTCCCCTTGCGCTGCACGGGCGCAGTGGAAAACGGACAATGTTCAAATACTCGTGCGGTATCTCCCCCAGCCTTGAGGGGGCTGCACTTCAACATGCAAGACTGGGGAGCCCCAAGGGATTGGTTTTGGGTACAAGCTGGAGAGGATGGTATTGTCGTTCGTTTTTGTTGTATTGTATCGTCTTGAGGCGCTGGGGAGATGTGTGATACTGTAGACCAACGGGCTTAGCTAGCCCGTTTAGGTTGCGATACCGTCCTCCCGTACTGTACCCTTACGGTATTTTCATCGCAGATCTGCAGCTCATTCGACGGGATACGATGCGGTGGTGAGCGGTAGACATGGCAAGCATGGTAGGCATACCAAGCCATCACCCCTAGCCAATAGCCTACTCTATTCTATCCTGCGAGTACGAGTACTGGCTCAACTCAAGTCGAGTCAAACCTGCTCTATCACTACCTTTCCCCCCTCCACTTACCCTAGCATAGCATCCTGCATCATACAAATGAAATACACCAGTAATATTACTAGTATCCCCAACATGCCGCGCAATTGATTTCCGTGACGTCCCCTCTCCCCGGCTGCGCACCGCCCCCAATTTTCATTTCTGCACCCGCCACCCAGAATCCTGCCCAGAGGGAACAAACGGACCGCTCAATTAAGCTTCTCGGTGGCACGCTAGGCCGTTCGGTGTTGATTATCGCTCACGGCCACGAAGGTGCTGGTTGCCCTACACTAACTTATGATATTTGGAGTGGGCGAAAGTTGAGTGAGGGTACGGCAAACCCTACGGATTGGCGTCAAGTTGGCGTCATGGAAGTTGATTACGTAAGGTTGGTTGGTTGGTTGGTGCACTTTGTCGTTTGTGGTGGGTGGGCGTGGGCTGGCTCGATTGGGCTGGAAGGAGGGTATTGGATTGGGTTGGATCGGGAGAGAGCGGGACGGGATTGCGCATGATGGGGATTTTCGTTTTGTTTGTTGTGGGCTTTTGCTTTGCTTTGCTACAAGTATGCTTTGAGCATTTCCTCGAGTACAGTACTGGTACGCACTGATGCATGGTGGTGAGGAGGTTGGAGGAAGTACGGTGAGGAGGTTGGGTTCGCTTCAGCGATGCAGAATGAGCTGGGGTGGTATGAAGAGTGGGTACTTAATATCATACATAGTGGGATAGATAGCTGTGTCAATCAAATGAAGAAAAGTAAGTGTTGATCTGAAAAAATATAAAACCAGTGTTGTACGAGTAGCATCACTTTATCATGCAATTGGCAGAGCCCTTGCTCTGCGCTTTCTGAAAGCAACGGTGACGCTGTCCAAGCCCATGACGGCACCGTGAACGATCTATATCATACCCTGGTATCTCCCCCATACAAGCGAATCAAACAAATTAAGTTATCCTCCTTCTTGTCCAAATTCCGGGTTCCGCCCCCGGCGACCCACCGCCACTCCTATCCCCGCCCCCCGTGAACATTGCAGAATCACCCAATAAAGAAGGTGGTATGCGAGGGGGATAAAATGTCCGGGGGGCGAGAAGGAAGGACGGGACGGAGTGTCCGCTGCAAGAGGAGGAAGAGGGAAAAAGGTCAAGGCTGGGAAGCGTCAAGCACAAGCCACAAATTCACAAACGTCCTACCTCTAGCGATGGGGGAGATGCTAATATCCTACATCTCAAGGCCGCACGAACCTTTACAACTGCGCCGCTCAACCTCCCTCGCCTCTGCACTCCCCTCCCCTCCTCCCCCTCTAATATGGGCCATAGAAACCTCCCCACTAACGTAAGCGAGATCCCTCCAACCTGACAGCTTGCCCCCCTAGGTTAAAAATGCAGCGGCGGAACATCCGTCCTTAGTGGACTAACTACTTCACGGCACCTCAAACACGGGCCTGCTCCCCGCAACGGGACAGAAGGCCTGCCAGTGCCGGGAGGGCTACAATGAGAAAGGAGAGGATAGCAGAATGGTTTAGGCGCAGAGCGGCGGACGGAGGTTCAGTGGGGGGAGGTGGATCGTGCGTGCATGTTTTGCTCTCGGTTTGCATCATTGGACATCACTCGGTTATCCTGGATTCGAGAATGGGTATTTCACGGAAATATCAGCGTCTAAACACACAGAGTAGGATTCTTCCCAGAACCCCGCGCAGAAGTGGCAGAGAGAGCGGGTGGGTGGGCAGGCTTGTGTCGTCTATGTCCCGTTTAGGCTACGCTTTCAGAAAAAAGTCTACCGCTAGGGCGATCCGAAGACTAGGGTGAAGTGGCCGGCAATGTAAGGTGTGCTGTGGTATTGCTGGCGTACCTGTGGATTTCTGGTTGTTTGGAGCGTGTATTGGCTGGAGGTGTTTCTAGGTTGATCTAACCGTTGGGTGGACGTAGGTGAGTACACACCAGGGTTCTGAAGTGGATGTACCCAGAACGCCGGGGTGATAAGCCCAGAGAGGAGCTAAAGAGGGATCTGGAGGAGGGCTTAAGGGCGGAGGAGTCGCTAGGGAGGGTGTTTAGAGGGAAGACAATCGTGAGTGGAGGGATTGAAAAGGTGGCGTTTGGCTTAGGCGAGGAGGAGAAGTGGGTTGCTCCCGGGTCTGATGTAAGTTGGGGATTGACGAATAAAGTTATTCTTGGGATGTTGAACAAGTCTCCCTTTATCCCCTCCTTGGCACCTCTATTACTACCGTACCTTGCTTGCAAGTAGCTTCTACACAACATCCCACCGCAATCAAATCACCTTTGCACACGCAGAGATTCTTCCTGTAACTACCCGTGATAAGTTTTTATGACCCCCCTTCTGTTGAGGATGCATGTGCTCATATGACGGGCTAGGTATTTGGCAGCGAATGGGAAGTAAGTTGGCATGCCATCCAACTTAGGTAACTTGCCTCCCCTAGAAAATAAAGCGCACATATTACTACCTTTAACCCGCGATGCCGCTGGACCTTCACATTAACAACTGCTACTAAATAAAACCCTCTATGAAAGTAACACCCCACCCTCCCACTAACTCAATACCCCCCCCCACCAATGGGAGCTTTCTCCCGCTTGAGCATATCGCTAAGTCGAACCTTGGTCCCGTCTGCAGATTCAATCTCCAATGCTTTTAGTGAGAGCAGCTCTCCAAGCGGATCTTTATTCTTAACCTACCACACTCATTGATAAAACAAGCACAGTCAACCGAAGGGAGGTGGATTGGGAGGGTAGTACCTTCTTAGAATAAACTTTCCTAAACGCGATACCCCATATCGAACCCGATCCCGTCAGGAAATATTTTTGGCAAGCCCACGTGTCGTACACACTTCTCCGGGAAGCTTAGGGCCCTATCTGCGGCCAGTTATCCTCTGTAATTCCTTCGCATCTTCCCGCTCTTCAGTCAGACTTTCAGCTTGCCTTAACTCCACATCACCTGCATCTCCTTCTTGAGTTCTGCGCTTCTATTCGGGGTCTGTGGAACGTCTATCTAGCTTACGTTGGGGTGCCCCGGAAGATCCGGTGGATGGGACTTCCTAGGTGGCGGCACTGAATGCTACAGTATGAGGTACTAGTACATTGATAAACGAGTAAAACCCCCCACCCCTTCAGACCCGGAGGACTGTTGTTTCTGTATTTAAGTTTCTGTATTTAATCTTCAACAGTTGCCATATATTAATTTAATTAAAATAGTCCTAAATTGTAGTGTCTTAAATTGTACGGGACAGTTTATCTTAAAATTTCAATCTCAAATGAAGATCGGATATAACAGTAATGGAAGGTGCATGGGGACGAACTTCTGGGCACACAAATGATCTGGGATGCTATGTACTAGTGGGAGTATTTCTCAGAACCAGATAAAATTGTGATGAGATGTTTAGGTAGGAGTATTTTACAGCATGTACCCTTAAAAACATCAAGGCCAAAGGCTTGAAACCCAACCCTTTCTGCTATAAAGAGGTGCTCCCTTCTCTATCCTGAGCTTTTTAGCCTTATACTCTTTCTTTTTCTCCAATTTCAGTTCACAATAAACAATTTCACGATTAGTCTAGTCAGTTGCTTTTATCCTCAATGGCGTTCCTAGAGCTACAACTACATATACGGTATTCTACATTACAGGTATATTGCAATCCTGATACCTCATTGTATTTGGTGCAGAAAGGATAAATGCGATACTGAGTTCAATTACTAACTTGAAGACAATAGAGAAGAATTATGCTATACCTGTCATTAATGTCTAGTAAGTTCCACTCTTTGTCTTGATTACAGATTGGTACTGAACTTACTATTGAGAAATCTAATACCAGATATTACAAGTGATAATATATAATAGTATTGGTAAATGCAGCTGTTTGTAGAAAAGATGTCTCTCAATAAAGTGAGTGGGTGAGCTCTTTTTCTCTATTATCATACTTCTTATAACTGTTATTCTTAAAATTTCCCTTTTTCTCAATTTCCCAATCACCAAAACTACCTATTTCTTCTGAATCCTCATTCTCTCTCATAATTTTCAAACACCTATTACATTTTTCTTATATCTTAGGCCCATCTTACTTCCTCATTAGATTTCAGCTTATTTTCCCCTTCCACTACATCTTTTCTGCTTTTCTGCTAATCTATTGCCTCTCTATTTTACTTACTACAATTATTATTATTTTCTTGCAAAGAAATTAATATTCAAGTTTATTGCAGTTAGAAGCCAAGAGCTATCTAGTCTACACCTTCTATTGAATCTTTGTATTGTTACAGGCTACCAAACCTTACACTACACTTATCAAATAACAATAGATATAGGCAAACCTTAAAGGTATACTAAACTATCAGATTCTGCTTCCTATTCTATAGGAAATTTCTCTATTGAAATCACATATCTACAAGACTACTACACTGGTTTTGTGCTAAGTTTTATACAACAGCCAGAGGGTCAATAATAATATTACAATTTGGAGCATTCAGTATTGCTAGGCTCAGGGGGAGAGCTGATTACTGAAAAGACTTTTCACATTCCAGTTGAACAATTTTAAGCTTGCTGACACTTTGGAAATGTCAATTTCCACATTTAGTAACTAGTATGTCAAACTAGTCAGGTGTTTAGACAAACTGTTAACTGTTTTCACGTATTTCTAGTTTGTCCTGATGCTTATATTAATAAGTATACATCTTATCCACTTATTTGATAATATACCTTCTTTGAATACTATACCAATCCACAAGTATCTAGAAATATTGGCTATTTCACTAAAGTGCCTATTAACCAACTTCACTGAAGAGTAAACAACAATTATCCTAATATTGAAAACTGGAGGAGCTACTATGCTAGATCAAGATTGGTCAGAAAGCTGTAAAAATTATACAACTTGAACACATGAAGAGCACAATATTCTGGCTATTTGAGGTCCAACTATCTGCTAGAACTATACTTTTTATAGTAGTTCTAGTTGTTAGTATACTTAAGATATAGAGATTCTAATATAATTTGTCTTATCTACTTCACCTATTTATACCTTTAGCTAAATATTTACTAGTGGTTTTTGCCAATCGTACCTTTTGGAAATACAGCATACTTATTGAATTTCAAAAGCAAACTAAAAGTGAAACTTAATCTACCTGTATCTCTTTTCCTGATGTCAATTGCTAAGATCTGCTCTTCTTCAAATTACAAATTCCTATTCAATTCACTTTATTGTTATTTCTTAACAGCTTACTTTCTTATTTTGACTTTCTTCAAATCAAACCTTACTACACTTGCAATTTGTGCTCTTGCCTTAAATAGTCTTACCCAACTCTATTACTAAAGAAATATGAGAGTAAGAGGTGAAAATAGTGTAGATTGTTTCTCAAAAAGTAGTTGTCATGGTAGGTATGATACTTACTAGTAGCAGAAGAAGTTTAAATATTATGCTAATGAAGTTGGTATAGACGAACTAGACTCAGGCTATCAGAATTTACATGTTGATATGAAATTAAAAGTACTTATTAAAAGAATTTGAAGGAAAAGAAAAAAGAAACAAAAGAAAGCAATAAACTATTTCGAGAAGCAAACACATGGAATATATATGCAGTATTTACAACATCTGAAAATAAGAGTGAATAACTTGAATATTGCATAGTACAAGGTTCAAGTATATATATAAAAAAGTGTATTAAAAAATTAAGAAAAGTACCTTTAAAGGTCTATTCTAATAGAAAAATTCTTTTTGAAAGACAAAGCCAAGATTATAGATAATAATAGCATTCAGGTAAAACAGGTAATATATATTCTAACTAATTGCATATTTAAATAGTTGTTTGATTGTAATTTATAATATGTAATATTAATACATATTGTGAACTGCTATGGTTATTGATAGTCATGATCAAAGTTAGATTCATCTATTGTATTTGAATTTAGCTAGTATATAGAGCAGTATTTGCAAAGTTCTCATATCCCCTAGGCCCTTTCCCAAAGCACTGCAATTAATTGAAAATATTTTACTAATATCTCTTAGTATTATTATTCAGTATGATAAATTGTATTAAAAGCTTCACGTTACAATATCTGTAGAGAGATATTCAAAAAATATGAAAGAGAAATTTAAGATAATAAAATGGAAAATGAAAGAGTGGTCTGATAGGTAGAGAGCTACATCTATGATTGATTGATTGAGTTATGAAATAAATAAAAGATTCAAAGGAAATGAGTTTTGGTTGAACTTGGAGAGTATTGAAGAGAAAGTAGTATTTACTGGGAAGTATTATCATATGATACTTAAAAACATAGAGAGTATATATCTAAAAGTAGAATTTCAACAAAAAGAAATAAGAACAAAAATGTAAAATTAGAAAGAAAACAAAGTCCTATTACAAGTGTACTAGTATGTGTTGCCTTTAACTTGAAGTAGTAATGACTGCCTTAATTCATTGAAGCATAAAATTAATTAAGGAAAGATATTTGATTTCCAGTTATTAGAAGTCCCAATATGTTCTCAATAGGATTATACTAGTTTGATAACAATGATGGCTAATTAAGCTTTGACATATTATATTCTTCCTGAATCCCTCAGGTGTAGTGTGTACAATGTGTAGAACCACTATCTTCCACAATCCAAAGCCTTCTTCCTTCCCTTTCACTCTCCTAGTACCAAAAGAGTAACAAAACCAGAGTAACCACATTGTTCACATAACTATTAGCTGTTATAGTTTCTCAATCCTTCCTATCCTATAGTAGACTAAGAGGTGCTTTCCATCTTTCCAATATACCCCCCCAAACTATGATTAAATTTCTTTTATCAAATTTACACATAAAACAATCACCATTGATACTATACTTCTCTCCCACTATCTGATGATCCAAGTACAACCCCAAGTTTGTGACAACTAAATGTGATACTAATCAATTAATATGACTCCACAAGCTTCAACCAACCACTCTCAATCAGCTATAACAAAAGCAAGTCATAGTTAACATTTTTTTTTGTTCAGGTAAGGCTTTTTCCTTACTATTCTTCAATAGTATCTCTTTTCACAACCACTTTTAGAACAGTGCTCTTACATGTATTTACTTTATCGAGTTTAGCAATCCAGGTAAAGAGCATCTTGTAATAAGTAGTACTACTGGTAGCAGTAAGAACTAACTGCCTTCTTGTTGGAGTATCAATAGAAAGAGGTTGTCTCTTTCACTTTTTTAGTGTTTCTGAGGTATTACAAATCTTATAAACTTTTCACAGACTCAGATTCTGGGCTTCTGCAATGCCAGTGTGGAGATATATTCATCCTGCAGAAAAATGTAGTCCCTGCATACAACATCGTTTTTTATATGGTTCATTTTCACTGTATCCCACTGGTATCAGGATTCGAGTCTATATTCATGTAAGCAATCACTTTCTCCTAAGTGTGGCATATCCAGATGTTCAGTGAGTTTTCTTACTTTGCTTTTCAAATTTTGATTCGGTATTGTAAGAGGAAACAGAGTTAAGAAACATCATTTTTCTCCTTTATTTTGTCTTGCTTTTATGCAATACTACTAATCCTGGAAATCTCTAGAAATGCATTAGTCTTCTTGGTAGTGATGTCCTAATGCAATAATATACTCTTGTAGTCAGGTATTTCTTGAGGTGTACCTATAAGTAGAATTACAACTGTTTTTGAAAAGTTCAAGTTCATATACTCAAGTACTATCTGCAATGATTGAAAACCCTTTGCTAACTTGAACCCTTCTACTTAATTATTTGTAGCCTAAATCGTAATAGCAACTTACAATATCCTTAGAGAAATATTTAAAATACTATTCTCAAAAGAATACTTGATCTTAAGTTGGAGTAAATAAATATTGTTTATCAGTTATAATGCAAGGTATAAGAACCTCATGCAAGGGAGTGTACTGAGCTCTCACAATATGCTCTTATACTTAACTCTAATTAGAGTATTCTCTTCAGCAAATATGATTCAATATTTTTCACTTTGAATAGTCATAATAGTATCATTTTCTGCTATCTAAACTGATAATTTCTTTAAGTATAAATTTTAAAACATTCTCATTTTCGGATAAATAATGAAATGTTGCTTACAGGTATAGAAGATTGCTCTTGAAATTGTAAGAAATAACATTCACCTCTGAGGTGTAGTGGACCTACTGTATAAAGATTTGAATATAGAGCTGTGATTGAAACTGAAAGTATTATAAGCAGGGAATATCAAAGCAATTGAGTTTGTTTGTGAAAATAGAAGTAGGAACTGCCATTGGTAGTAGAAGAGGCGGTTGTACAAGTTCAGTTGTTGGGCTTCTTAAATACATTTTAAATTTATATAATGTAAGTTTAGGGCTCTTATACTATTTCACATCTGTTGCCCTATCAGTATGACCTACTACAGATTTCTATCAGACAATCAAACAAACCAGATTTGATAATCTAATAAAATCTATTAGTAATGATAACTGTAGCTATTATTCTTTAATATTTAATATTTATATAATAATATTATTATTATAATAGAAGACTAATTACTATGATATTATCAGATCTTCACGGTTTACTAGTATCATATGATAACAACCTTATATAGGAGATTTACATCTATCATAGCCTCCAAGTTGGTGCATGACAGGTACTGTAGGAATAGTAGAAGTAGTGGTAGAAGAGTTCCCCGTTATTGAAATCTCCGCCTGACAAAAAACCCTTCCCTTTAGTGCCACTACACCACCTTTTCTTCAAGTTCATCAAGCCTTACAGCCCTCCACTAATTCCCGATCGGTCCCTCCATTACTATCATCCTCAACACTTTCCATCAGAGGCCCTCTCAGTCTTCTTTCCTATTATCTCCCCCATTTTCTAGAGTTTCAGCAATCGAGGTTGATAGGATTCGGTATATAGTTATGATATCAAGGTATTATAGTAGATCCCCAATAGCCCGATCCATCCCGTTTACTATGTGCTCGACACCTCCACCGAACAAGGCGTCGAAAATTGGCACATGGAGGTGGTATTCAAAGACTGTCTATCCCGTCCATTCCAACCTCACCCGGATGTTTTTCCAAACCTTTCCTTCCTCCCTCCCTTCCTTCCCGGATCAATAAATTTCACAGAAGCCATTCAGTCACCCCACGGGGGAGGAGAATATATTATACAAAAATGCAACAATTTAATCATTTCCTACTATAACTCGTTCATCCCCACAGCGTACTATACAATGCTGGTCCAGCGCCAATTCCAACCATCACTTCAACCTACATCCTGCCCTGGGTAAAAAAAAAAGAGAAAAACAAAGCACTCGGTAGATCACGGTCGTGCCATCATGTTAGAGTGTGCTACGATATTATCACATATTTATTCTCGGCACTCTAGCTGGGGGAACAGTACCGTTAGTTAGTATATATACAGTACAGTACGTCTCGTCACCCGGAAGCCCAACGTATTTAGCTTGAGTGAGTGAGTGATTATTCGTGACTGTTATTAAAGATGGAAGGGCACATGCATAACCTCCTATCGGCAGCTGTGTCATAGTATGCTATAGATGCGAAGTTGATTACAGTGTTGAGGGGAATTTGTGAGAGTTGTCATTCGGTTCAATGTTTTTTTGTTGGGTGGTTATTATCATTGGGCTTCGGTGAGGGAAAGAGTTGGATGTGAAATTGGTTCTCCTTTAATAGAAATTATTAGGATGGATAGATAGAGTTGAGTGGTATATTCGTTGCGCCCCTTTCGGGAAGCTGGTAGACTTATGATCGTGATATCAGTACAGTACTGCGCTGATAGACTATTACATCCTTGTTACTCATGCCACAGCAGCTCCCACCCCACCTTCGGGCACCGCTACTGGTGCGGCAGCGCCCTCCCCACCCGCCCCCTCCTCAGCACCGGCTTCCCCCTCAGTACCGGCCGCCCTCTGCGCTCCGGCGGCCAAAACCGCCTCGACAGCCTCATCCAATAGACCACTTTCAAGCCCGTCCAAAACCTCCCTCTTAATGCCCCTCTCCAACAAGATCTCCTTGGAGACCTTGCAATTGGCCAACAGCAGCCTGATCACCTCCCTATCCCCCCCGGCAAGCGCCCTCTCGAGGGGCCCGACGCCGTTCAAATCCCCAATGTTAACCTGCACACGATCGTCGACGAGGAGCGCCTCCACCGCCGCCACATTCTTACTATCGACAGCGGTGTAGAGCGGGGTCTGACCGCCCTCGTCACGCGCGTTAACGTCGATCCGTGGGTCCGCGAGGAGGATGTCGACCATGCCGGTCGGTTCGAACTGCGCAGCGACGTGCATGATGGTCTTGGTGTCGTTGTCGCGAACGCACACGTCGAAGCGGGGATCAGCCAGACATTGCCTTACGACGTCCAGCATACTGCGACGTCGGACCATGACGAAGAGCGAGGACTCCCCGCCGATATTACCGACGTTAACGTCCACCCGTTTATCCGCCAGAAGCTCGCGCACGGCCTCCACATGTCCGCGGGACGCGGCGCGACCGAGGGCGGTCCAACCCCTGTCGTCCTGGACGTTGACCTCCAACCGATCCTCGAGGAGAAGCAACTTCACCACGCCGGCATGACCGCGCAGTGAGGCCTTCAGCAGTGCTGTGGAACTGCCATCGTCGCGCAGGTTCGGATCGACCCTGGGGTCCTGCAGCAGAACTTGCACAACAGGTTCATGCCCCTTGAATGCCGCTGTGGTCAACGGCGTCGTGCGGTCCTGGTTCCGCGTATTGACATTCACATCCGGGTGCTCTAGCATGACCTTCACCACGTCCACGTGACCGTACGAAGCGGCCGTGTATAACGGTCCGGGACAACCCGTCTCCGACAACTCCGCCCCGAAACCGCGTCTCAGTAACATCTCCACCATCTCCAGCAGCCCCCGCATCGCGGCGGTTTTGAGCGGCGACCGATTACTGACGTTGCTGAAGCTGCCCACATTCTCCTCGCCTAGGCTGTCCAACAGGAACTCCACAGCTGCCGTCGGCAGCGTCTTCACCGCCGTGTTGAGCAACTGCCTTTGCGGCACGAAATCGAGTATGCCCTGTCCGACCAACACACGGATCCCGCTGCGGTTGCGGGACTGGGCGAGCGAGTATAGTAGGCGCTTGCCGTACTCCTCGGAGCGCAAGGTGAAGACCTTGCTTAGCAGGTATGGCTGCAGCAGGTTCGCAAAGTACCGGCTTGTCTGCACGAGGGAGTTTAACTCCGGGGGTGGGAGGAGCTTGCTTATTAGGAGGGTGAGCTCGTTCGGGAGCTGGAGGAGTGACATTTTTTTTTTAATTCTCTATTTTCTTTTTGTAGAGAGCGTACTCGCGTAGAGTGCAAAAGGGTAAAGTGAGGAGGGGTATTTATTTATTAGTTTGCTGGCGGGATGAGATGAGATGGGATGGGATGGGATGGGATAAATGCTTTGGATGCTTTATCGTCTTTCTTCCTAATGATATCGTACTGGTAGTTGTTTAAGCCAGTTGGCAGGGGCTGTGAGTAACTCATACAGAACTCGTGCTCGTATTTATTCCTCTCCTGCAGGAGTTGAAGCACAATGGCTGAGTCAGCAGCACCAGCTGATCGTGTAGGTAGAACCATGTATTCAGCCACAGTCTAGGCCCCTCACGAGGGTCCTCTAGTAAAGTGAGCTATCACATAACTCAAGCAAGAGCGCCAGGGATGGTAGAAACTACGAGTACCAGCACCCCGCCCCACCTTCAAAGCACTCGGTTCAAATCACAACCCCTCACTCACCATTGCAACCACTACCACTCCTCATAAGAGCTTCTACACGAACCAAATAAAACTACAAGAGCTCAAGACCCACTAACTCCCACTCTACCCGCCACTAAGGAAAAGGAGGGAAGAAAAGGAACTGATGTTGACGCGCGAATGACAATACATGACCCGGGGCTTCTGCGTGGGGACCTATGATATTACCAACAGCACAGGGAACCCAAGCCTGTGTGGAGTCCCCATTGTTATATCATACCCGACACATTACCAAAACCCCAATTGCAGAACAGAGTTCTCCCATATCATGCATCCCTAAAGTCCTCTCCTCCTCCTCCTCCTCCTCCAGTATCTTTTCCTCATCTTTTTTTCGCCGTTTGCTTTTTGCCCATTTTCCGGAGCAGGGTGGGAATTCTCAAATATTACTGCCAGTGCAACGATACGATACCTAGCACACTGTTCTTCATTATTCGAGTTCTTGCCGTGTAGAGTTAACGGTGTGCCCGTAACCATAGCGCGGTGTTAGAACCCTCGCTGATGCGTGGTGGATCGTGGTATGATACTCGATAGACGAGCTTCGAGGAGTATGCTATTTGGAGAATACTACTTTAGGGACCCACCCCCTAGCTTTACCATTGCACGATACGATGCGAGCGCTTTTTGCCGTGGGGACTTCAGGTCCAACGTCGGGTGCGTTGTAGATGTTCGTGTGTGTATGTATAATGTACTAACTGTGGTAGTTGACTATCGGAGTGGGAACCCTTGCGCCTGTCCGTGGAGTGATGATTTTACTGTACAACGCCACCATAGTGTCATGGTATAAATGTGACATTCCGAAGCTTAATTCTCTCATCCCATCCCGTCCTGTTGATATACACCCCACCCACCCTATTCATTAATCCATCACGCCCCGCATAAACCACGGAATGTACAAGAAGCTGCAAACCCGCAAATCCACTTGTGAATGACCAGTGACGAAAGAAGGAAACGAGAAACAGGAAAGAAAAGAAAGGGTATTTCCAAACACCACCCACCCCTAACCAACCACCCGACGCAACTTAGCGCAATGTAATGTAACCGTGCCAACATTAATATGGAAGAGTACGAAAAGGAAAAGCCAAACCGGAACCAACCAACCAAACCAAACAATCGCAAATCGTTGCAAACGGGAGGGGGGAAATGAACAAAACATGGAGGAAAAAGAAAACTACAAGAAAAGACAAAGATATATACCACTTCGACAACTCAGGCCGGCCCAAGCCATGCCAGCTACTATCGCTCGGTGGAGCCCCACCTCCCCCGTAACCCCTCGACCCACCGCCCATACAACACGTCCGCCAGAACTGCGTTCACGCCTTTCCCTTCTGCGGCCTCTTCCATGCCAACGCTAGCGCTGCTCCCACCCCTTCTCCTGCCTCCTACACCGCTGGCCCCGGCTCCAGATACAACGCTACTCCTGCGCTTTCTTCTGGCTAGTGGTGAGCCCGTGGCTGCTGGGCTGCTGGATAGTGGTTCCAGTATTTTCGCTGGGGTTGCTTTTGCAGCGGTAGTAGGAGGGGGGGGAGGTGGCGGCTGAGACGCGGGAGAAACGAGTCCGTTGAGGGTAGGGTTGCGCTGGAGTTGGTCGAGCATAGAACGGAGGAGGAGGATACTAGCTTCTGGGTTTACATCATTTAGTGAGGACCATGCCGACGATAGGCGAGCGGTAGCCAGGTGTTCCTGCGGGGTTACGGAGGTGTTCGTGGTCAATTGTGTGAGGGAAGTGTGGATTATGGTATTGTAGAGGCATTGCGCATCTGAGGGTTGGGAAGTAATACCCGTCGAAGCGGTGCCAGAAGACGAAGTGGAAGAAGAGGTGGTAGCAATAGAGGTGGTGGTAGCATTGGCGGTTCTATTGCTATTCTTGGAAACTTTTCTAACGGGGCGTACGGTCGACGTGGACTTTGCTGTGTGGGATTGTGGTTCCGGGGAGGGGGAGGGGGAGGGGTCGTTGTGGAGGACTTGAGACTCTTTGGTTATGTGTCGGTGGGGATGGTGGAGCTGCCGGCGAGCAGAACTGGGGCTTGCATTCGGATGGCTCCTCCCCCGGGCTGTCCCTGCACGAGCCGATTTCGGTGGTGATGGTGATGGTGAAGCTACGCGCCCGCTAGAGCCTGTATTCTCGCTATGAGGGGCTGAGTTGAGGGCCAAGCTCTGTAGAGCGACGCTTATGGGGATCTCATCAAAGTCTGAGGAGTGTGAAGAATCGGATACGCTCCGGCCCCCTCTTATCGTCCCAAAGGGTTGGTGACGAAGAGTGGAGTGTGGGTTTGTTTTTATGGTATCAAAGTCCCAGTCTTCGTCAACCTGGAGTGTCATTGTGTTCCTACCCCACAACCATTAGTGTGTGCGTGAGCTTGGTAAAGAATCTTAGAACAAACATTGTAGCCTGGTACAACTTTGGATGCGCCTGCCTACCACCCTGACTTCCCACCCACTTCTGCTTCCTTTCGATCAAGTCTTGCAATAGCTGTGTCCTCCCAGCATTTCTGATAAACTTGTGCCTCAGCAACTCCTTCGCGCTAGCCCTCTTGATAGGATCCTTATTCAAGCACTTTTCAACAAAGTCTTTAAAATCCTTAGACCACCTATTCCCCTCTAGCCTCGGCGCCGGCTCCTTTGGGATCAGAAATAGCACTTTCATCGGGTGGATAGCTGCGTTCGGCGGCTCCCCTTGTGCGAGCTCCATGGCGGTGATCCCGAGCGACCAGATATCCGCTTTGAAATCGTAACCCGTGGTCTGGGAGATCACCTCCGGCGCCATCCAGAAGGGGGTCCCGACAAATGTGTTGCGCTGGGATTTGAGATTGCTGAGTTGCGCCGCCACGCCAAAGTCCGCGAGCTTGACCTGCCCGGTGCCGGAGAGAAGGATGTTGGCCGCTTTGATATCGCGGTGAATCTTGTTCTCTCGATGGAGGTAGTCTAGTCCTAGGAGGAGTTCTCGCATGAGGATGGCAATGTGGGCTTCGCTGAAGGGACCGGGTTTTAACAAGTCGAGGCAGGATCCGCCGGCAAGGTATTCCATTACTGCGCGACGTTAGTATTAGCAATTCCCCCCAAGCTGTATCAAAAGCGCGAATAGCATACCTATCCATAACTTGTACCCTTTGACAAAACTTCCATAATACTGGGTGACAAACGGACTAGCGCAAGTGCTCAGCACAGAGATCTCCTGCTGAATCTCTTGAATGTCGTCCTCGCTAGACTCCAGATCAATCTGTAGGAAAACGAGGCGGAAACTCCCAATTAGCCCCTGCCGCCTCCTTCTATTCCTCAGAGAGAAAGGGTGGAACAAACATGTTTAATAGCAACCACAGTCCCAGACTCCCTCTCTATCGCCTTGTAAACAATGCCGAAGCTCCCACCTAAAAGCGCACGTCAGTCATGCATTCGCCGAGAGCAAGGTCGGTGCATAGCTCACTCCCCAACTCCTCTAAAACCTCAAATTTTGACGCCAAACTCGCTGCCATAGCGACAATTCAATGAATCAAATAAAGCACAACACCTCGATTGGAAGACCGAGTGTAATATTGTAAGGAACGAGGAGTGGTAAGAGGGGAATAAGAAGAAGAGGAAGAAGTAGAAGAAGAAAGCGGCCAAAGAGTAGAAGGCCAGTGAATGTGAAGGAAATGGGGGAAGGGAAAGGAAGGGAAGAAGAGAAGGAAGAAGAGAGCAAAGGGTTCGCCAGGAATGAGTGAGTGAGTGAATGTGAGTGGGTGGGAGGATGGGCTTGTTATCAGCTGTGGGAGTTAGACTGCCCAGCTGTGATGCGATGGCGTGTGTGTGTTGTCGCCCTTCGAACGCCGCCGCGCTCGAGCGGGAAGACGCATCTTGTTTTGGTTCCCGTGTTAGGTTTGGCGTGGGGTTGGTGGGTGGTTAGGGCGGCAGGGTTGCTGTGGTAACGGGGGGCTCGCGAGGTTATCAGAAGGCTGGAACGTGTGCTGATCGGTATGATGTGATGTGATGTGATAAGGGCAATCACTAGAGTCAGCCGAAACATTGTTTGACTTACCGGTAAAAGCCAATTTCGACGTCTTCTTCACTTGCCCTGGCCAAGAAGTACCGGAAAACAGAGGGGGGCATATCTCACATTCAGATACGGACACATTCCTTACTACATTCAAGTGCCGGTACAATACTTGTATCTCCTTGATCCCTGTTTTCGGATACTTGATGGCTGGGATGCGTATGGTACTTGTAGGTCCTTACTTGTTACTGGGGACGCATCCTGGCTGGGGGGCACTATCACAGGCCACAGCATTGGACTACATCGATATGGGTGGGGTGATTCACCATAGCACAACGATGGTAACCCCCCGTGCTATGATATATGTAGGGCACTGTACCATACGGTCTGGGATCATCGTACGTCTTGAGATGAGGTATCTATTGTACTTGGTCTCAATTAGAAAAGCTCCGACGACGGGTGGGTGAGAAGGAAAAGGAAAGAAAAATACTCAGAAATTAATGTAAATCAGTACTTTTGCACTCGCCAACTTGGACTGAGAAGAGGGAGAAAGTAGGGAAGGGAAGGTGGCATGAAAACTAAACAAAAACCCAACAATACCAATGCACCTAAGGAAAAATGAAGCTTGAAATTTAAAATACAAAGTGGGTATCGTGGTAAAAATTTCATGGTCCTGGTCTGGGGAGATAGGTTATGGTGGTCATGGAATCATCACACGAGGAAAGACCGAGAGAAAGGGAGGGAAGGAAACGCGCTGGTGGGAGAAAGTAGAAAAGACGAATGAGGATTGAGTGTGATTTGGTAGCGAGCGCAAACCGGTACAACAGTTCATCCCATCCTATATGGAGAAAGCACTATGGCAAGAGTACCCACCCTACCATAGTAGCTAAAGAGTAAAGATAAACGCAAACACGAACCTAAAGTCTACCACTCCGCTATTTGCCAGTTCTGCCCAAAAGAAAGAATGAAGAAAAAGAATGGAAAGAATGGAAAGAATGGAGAAAGGAGGGATATTTTAAAGAGGCCTCCCTAAACCGGCCTAACCTTTTCCCACTAACTTAGATGAATGATCCGAACTCCCGCTTGGCGAAATTGAAAGAAAAGAAAGAAAGGAGGAAAGTAGAAATAGATAACGTTTTCTTTTGGTTTTTTGTATTAAGAGAGAGTAATGAAGAAGAAAAAGGAGATGAGAGGAGGAAAAATAAACGTGTAGGAAGTGCCCCATTTTTGCGAATGGACCGAGTGAATATCCGTATGATAACAGTTTCACGGACAAAAGTGCTATGCATTGGATCAAATACCGGGTATCTCAAAGCAACCCGTCACGGCGATAGACCCCTCCACCTCTACCGCCGCCGCCGCCGCCGCCGCCGCCGCCGCCAATGCCCCTCCCACGCCCCGCCCCCCTCATCCCCCCAGTGCGACCTCTCGGCGAGAAAGTATACACACTGCCACCTCCTCCGCTACCTCCCCCATTTCTCCCCGCTGCTGCTGCCCCTTCTGCACGACTTGCCACTTCAGCAAATGATTCCGTGGTACTTCTATTCCCGTAGGCATATCCAACCGCTGGAACGCCCTGCTGGGCCCCGCTCCCGACAAGCGACCCAGAAGCTTCACGCCCTCCTACTCCTCCTCTTCCTGCGAGCACCTTCTCCACCCTCAACTCGTAAAAATTCCCTTTAGCCTTAAAAGACTTCGACCCAGTCCACACCGTCTGCAGCTTCTTACTATGCCCACCCGGTGCCGGCGTTGTGTCGGGTAATTGCGCATTCCACCCTTGCCGATCATCCGCACGTCCGCCATATCCAGCGGGTGCCTCATCATCTTCGTCGTCACCCCGGATTTCAAAGTACCTTAATTGCCGCGGGAGTTGTGTCCCTGCGGGCGGGGGTGCGGTATCGGCGGAGGTGGAGGCGGAGGCGGAGGAGGCGGGAGGGAGGGATCCATTGGGGAGGACGAAGATGGGTGGGGATTCGGATGGGTCTTTCTCGTTTGGAGAGTAGCGGTTCGCGGCAATTGTGTCGATCCATCGTACGACTCGGAAGTACTTGATGGCGTCGCGGGAGGTGTCCCAATGTAGGGGTGGATCGCTATTCTTATTGTAGTGCCAGCCTCCGGCATGGGGGTCCATTTTGTATATTCTGTTTTTTGTTGATTAAAGGGAGTGAAGTTTAGGCTGCGGTGAAAGGAGGGAATACTGTAGGGGGAGGCTGAAGGGAGAGAGGAAGGGGAAGAGGAAGAGGGGGAGGGATGAACGGAAGAGGAGGAGGTGGTGGTGGTGGTGGCGACGCAGAAGGAGGAGAAGCGACGGTTGTGACGAGGAGAAGAAGGGGGGATAAGAAGAAAGGGATGAGAAGCGAGGGAAAGATAGAAAGGTGGACGAGATTGATTGAGCGCGACGATGACGACGATAAGAGAGTATCTACCCTGGGTTGAGCTCCCCTCCCCTCCCAGCCTAGACTAGCTCTCCATTTCTCTAGACTGGGGTTCGAAACGATTTCTAGCACTTCAATGGTCAATCCTCTTCTCTTAAGCAGCGCTTTTCACCTGCAACGTCTTGTGTCTATGCACAAAGAAGGGAAGAAAGGAAGAAAGAAAGAAAGAAAAGACTTGGTTAACAGGGATTAAAGCTTTGTTTATTGGTGTAGAATTGCCTTGGAAACATTATCGAATAATAATATTATGATACGAGCACTTGGCCCAATCAATCCAGCACTTGACCCCCCAAGTGGCTTACAGCCTCTCCCTCCCCTCCCCTACCACACTATAATGCGGGCAGCCTCAATTCGCCGTGCCACGGTAATATATGATACTATACCTGTCTGATACCTCCCAAGCATCCACCCTGTCGCATACTGGGAGTTCCGGTACCTGAAGGTACGCCCAAGAAGCACTCTAGCGATTCACCTTATTACCGTAGCTCATCCTATCCTCCCCCCTCGCCCAAAGCCCGTGCCAGGGCCTGGGAGATGCACGGTTAGCTAAACCCCAAACAGCCCCATTCTGCGTCAACCCCACCCGCACAGCCCTTCCTATCATGATATCATATCATGCTTTTTTTTGATTTTGCCAAGGCGGGATGAGTGGCTGGATACGGCGGATCGTTGGCGTCGCGGGATCGACCGCGCGGGTCCCCCACAGGCATACCCACGCGATTCTCACACGAGAAAGTGGGGATGAGGGGGAGGCCTAAGTTGATTTTTTTTTAACGGGATTGCTGATGGAATGGGAGGATGGGGGGGTTGCGTGATTGTTTATTGGTGGTTTGGCATAGGAAGTGGAGGTATTTTGGTTGTCAAGTAACTTTTTTTGTGAAGAAAGGGAGTGGTTCATTGGTGGGTCCAGGCACTCAGGGCGGTTGGCCTAACTACTGTTAGGTAGTGTGCGATGCGTGGGTGATCAGAGAGCTATCATACACTTGTATCCTATGGGCAGGTGGTGTGAGGGTGTCTGTCGGAGCTTCTTTCTTGTTTTAGTAATCCCTATAATAAATTCATTTGGGCTATTTCTCGGGGGGTATGGTGATAGACTGTGGCCGACTTGAATCGCTTCCGCCTTCCTGTTCCCACAAGTTGATACGAGAGCACGAGAATGGAATGATAGGAGGTGTAATAAGTTATTGTTGGTGAATCACTACCCTTACGCTAGAGATTGACTTGTAACCTGAGCATTCCCATGGAATGTACGGTACAATATCACACTGCAGGTAATACTACAGCATCTAGAACTCTGCTCGAGTATAGTAATAGGGATTCCAAAAGACATTCCGGTAGAGATATATCCACGATAGCGAGCTGGGAAATCGCCAAATTTTCAGGGAAAAAAAAGGAAAGAAAAAAGGAAAGAAAGAAAAGGCTCAGGCTTCCAGAACCCATCATAACCTTTGCTATGTTCATAAGGCTGCGGCCCCCTCTCTCTCACGACTCCTTTATTTTTTGTTTTCCACGCCGAATCACAAGGCCGACAGTCTGGCCTCAACCTAATATCTGAAGTAATCACGACTAGGACCACAGATCGTGTTCTGTCCCTCACCAGAGACGCCAACCTGTGAGTAGTCGCCTTGAGAGTTGCGAGACGGGAGCTTGGTGGCCTGAGCATGCGCAGATTCGGACTGTATATTGTACACAAGACTTTTCCCTGCTGCACCGTACAAAGGCGGTATACGGCACTGTAGAACGATAAGTGTGAAGGTTCGTACAATGGGAGCTGGGGTAGACCAATTGAGCCTCATGCTAGGGGGTTGAAGTTGCCTCTCCTTGTAGGCTTGTGACTTTTTTCTTTTTATTGGTCTCAGCGGGGGGGGGGGGGGGGGGGTTGCCTTTTTTTTAAAAAAGAAACC
>Ga0307517_10002355_pt1 | contig 30491 bp, 37 predicted proteins | sample 23_EM_MG_FD_194515 | JGI IMG/M metagenome (GOLD analysis project Ga0307517, IMG submission 194515) | Populus trichocarpa ectomycorrhiza microbial communities from riparian zone in the Pacific Northwest, United States - 23_EM | ecosystem: Host-associated > Plants > Roots > Unclassified | place... | reverse complement strand
AGTCACATGCGTGAAACCCATGACTCATAACATGAGTCATGTGCGAAAGTCATTACATCATATGACATCACAATCGTGAGTCATGAAACAATCAACCAATCATAATATAACAATGACTCGCAAGTGCATAGTCATGTAAAAGCTATGAGTCAAGCGACATCATAGTGTGAAACCCACATACCTTATGACTCATAACTATGAGTCATGTGAAATCTGCCTTGCTTAGTCACGATTTGTGACAGGTGGCCTGTGATGACAGGCTGTCCCAACGCCGGGGCTGGAGGGCGGTGTTATCTTTTTCCTTCGAAGTTCGTGTGCATCAAGGTAGGGTAACTTTGCCCTGTAAATCCTTATGGGGTGTCCGTGCACCTAACAGAACTGCCGTCTGAGTACTGAGGGTGTCTTGAACTTCTTGCCTGTCCTCTGCCAGTATGGCCAGTTCGGCCTTGGTTTCAGACGAATATGGTTGAGGTGGATTCTTCACTTCAGATTTTTCTTCGAATGGCAGAATTCCAGTTTGCCAATAGCTTGAGATAGCATAAGCGACGCTCTGGCCCGTAATTGCTTCGCCTGCTCCAGCCAAATACTCTCGGAGAGCAAGTTTGGTGCCTTCATCATCTATCAATTGGTGCAGCATTGCTGATTTGCCCTGGTGGGTTGATGGAATATGTCGACTCTTGATCCAGCTCCGCTCATTTTGGATGAGTTGGTTGCGTACTCGGTTTCCATGACGATTGGCTGCTGCAATAAAGGATGCTGCATCCTTCCGAGTTCTTTTCCAGAATGTTTTCTGTAGGCCATATCGTTGAAAGCGGAGAAACTCAAGGACTTGCAAATGATGCTTGAGGTCTTGACCTTTTGGTGCTCTTCGTTTAGACTGCAATAGTTTTCGCATATCATGAATTCCTAAGCAAGTGTTAGCTATTAGTTTTAAACTACGAAATCCACTGGACCTGAACATACCTTTAGTCAGGATTTGATACTGAAATCGTGTAGATTGATACTTGGATAAGATAGGCCAGCTTCCAATTGCTTCAGCCAAATCCTCATTATCCTGATTTTCAACCTCCTCTATATCTTCCTCATTCACCACTTCCTCACTCAACTCCTCCATCAGATCCAACCCTTACTGCTCCACTTGAGCTTCTGCAATCTGCTCTTCCTCTTGGTTAGATCCCTCCACATCAACTCATTCTCCCTCTAACACTCCTGCCCTCAGTGCCTCCGCCGCTCTCTCTCCTCTTCTCTCTTGCTTCTTCTTCTTTCGTCTCCATATTGTTTGACGGCAAGGGACCTTCCTTCCTCTTCCTGCTTGTACCTGAAACACCCTATCTTCTAATTATTACAGTGATTAGCATATTAGTGTGTTATATAACTTTAACTTCAATAAATATATTCAGAAAAACCTTACCGTTCACTTCTTCTACAGGTGCTTCTTCACCATCGACACTCCACTCCGCAGCACTGTGTGCTTCATCCCTGTGCTCTTCATTTACTGCTCGTTTGGGTCGCCCACCCAGTCTGCCTGCAGCACGACTTTGTTGTATACGCTTCTTGAGTCGAGTCATTGTGTGCTGGTATGATTGCCGATCTTGTTGTTGTCTTGTCAATGCAAGCTGTAAATACTTCTTTGTGATTGGATATTTAATTATGTTTTATCCTTAGTCATCACATTCTGGTTGCATTTTAATGCCAAGGCTACTAATATTACACCAAATTCCCAATGTTTAAAACAGGTATACCATTCCTTGTACTTGTATTTCCAAATTAAAAAAACCGTACTTTTATTTTCCTTAATCTCTTCTACATCTCCGCGGTTTTTTTAAATTATTTACACAAGTATTGGGTTGGTTATACTCATTTGAAAATATCCCAAAATGAGGTTCACGCTTATCCCTTGATGCACTATAGACTTGAGAGAGTTATGGCTATCACTCACTTTCAGACTGGAGTGAGCTAGCATTTTCGCTTATTCAAAGATGTTGTTCTGAAAATAGAACTCTGAGTGTGACTTGGGATCTTTAGCGCAAATTTAAAATTAAAGGTATGATAGCTTTCTCACCAGGTGCCAGCACTAACTATATTTTCTTTGCCAAGAAATACTCCTTGCTCACATCTGGGGTAGAGGACAAAGAAGGCTGAAAGGAGAATCAGGGGTAGTGGTGAATCCTGATATGTGATGGTGTTGAGGGTTAAGTCAGGATGCATGGGAGGCAGGGTTGCTTCGTTGCATGTTTCCGGACGGAACCCAGTATAGGCAAGGGTCTCCAGATGCACCAGACGCAACCTGATGTGGCACATGGGTACAGGACGCACTGGACGCACAGGATGTAAAGTCTAGGCTAGGAGAGTCAGGACGCAACCTGAGGGTATCTGATACAGGCCAGCCTTTTGCTGATGTGTCCTCCTCAACTAACAACAAAAAGTCCACTTTCTCTCTTACGATCCAAGACTACCCAAAGCTTACCGGCAATGCTGATTATCTCACCTCGGTTAAAGCATGGCAGTGGGCTTTCAAATCAGCAAAGCTATGGACAAGAGTCAACAGAATCAGAAAGAGACCAGAGGTACTGAGTGAAGGTGCATCAACGGATACGAAACCTGTTGAAGAATGGGAAGAAGATAACACTAATACTATGTTCCTCCTGATCCAAAGTGTGTCGACCACACTACAACCCGATATAGTTGCCCTTGAAACGGTTGCCGGTTCCTGGCAAGCGCTAAAAGACCGATTTGACAAAGAAACACCCAAGACAGATATTATTACACTAAAAAACGTACTCCTAACTGACTTCAAAACTGGCCAAAGTGTTACTGACCATACAACATCCTTTGAAAATGCATGGAACCGACCTGCTATTATGAAGCCTTCCGGGTTTTAAAAAGTATGTGCCCTTGGCCCAATTCCTCGTCTTGCCCTGCTGAAAAGCCAGCTAACTCAGACGAATGTGTTTTATTTTAGGGGTTTTCTGTCCCTGACCAATTGTAAGAACTGGTCCTTGTGAGTGAAAACCTGCACTATTCTGCCTTATAGTAAACTCTTACTACAACAGAAGTATACTAGATTAATGTATTTACTTTCTACAATAAACAATATTATCAACTATGTTCCAGAATTAAAACAATCTTGGAGTATACATATTCACACTACTACCATTCACTATATTTTTACTTTCAAAAGTACCTGTAGATTGTTTTCACTTCAAGTAATTATTGACAATTAGAATTACAAAATTGATGAGGTTAATTTTATCTACTAAATTTGTGTATCCTACTCTATCCAATTGATATATCTTTGTAAATAAGTTCCTCTATTCTGTTTACTTTTTAAACACTTCTATGATTAATTCTTTTATTTTCTATCAACTTTCTCACTCAACTCTGAAATACAAGTGATTTAACCTCAATTATTTTATAGCTTGAGTTAAAAACTCTAAGAAGGAAGTCTGATCTTGCATTTAACCCAGCTATATAAAGAAAATAGCAATACAGTACATGACTGAATATTAGACCAAACTAGTCATACTTGCTCCTAGACTCTATACACTTATACATTTTGCAAGAAAGTGTTTTCCTTGTATTTTGTATTAGTTTTTAGAAAAAAAAAATCTTATCCTTCATGATTCGCTTGCTCTTGCTATTCTGTAGGCCTTTACAAGTTTATTTGTTTTAATAAATATTATATGTGATAATTCAATTGTTCTCTTATTGCTAGCCTTTATATATTGTACTTGTTCACTTAGTACGATTCAGAAGGTTGTATTTGGTGTTACTTGATGGTATTTCCTCTTATTAAGTATTTCTTAGACACTGACAAGAGTGATATACTATCTTCCACAGTTTCAGCAGTCCAAGAAATAAGAGGTAGAAAGTTATATGTAAAAACAATAGTTTTCATCAGTTTTCAGTTCAATGTATAATATATTATTTAAGTTTCTTTTTTTTGATTAAACCACTAGTTTCCGCTTATAAAATATTAATTTAAAATCCACAACGTCTATTCTATTCTGATAAAGAAAACAACTTTTATTTTTACTTTAATTATTGAACAATTTATTCATACCATGGCTAAAGACCGAATTTGCCTTTGAAAACCATCGTTCTCACATGTATAGCCCTCAGCCCTAGCGAAATAGCACCGTTTCATGATGCAACAGCTTGGTACACCTTGGGGACGCCTTGCTGCACTAATTTACCGTAATTCTACCGGTTGCCTACAGCCTAGCACGGAACAACTACCCCCCCCAGTAAAAACGTTTTTCCGCCCCTCCCCGCCCCGAGCCGTGTGGAACGGAACGGAGAAACAACTACAACAAAAAAAAACCATCCCATCCATTCAATCCATCCAAACTTTTTTTCCTCTACCAAAGCCCCTCCTCCCCCCCTCCACACACACACAGCGACAAAACCATGCAACCCCGCATGCGCCGCCTACCACCGCCCCGAAACTTCCCACTCCCCCACCTCCACCCAAGGACCCTCCCACCACCGGGCGCAGTGGCGGCATCAGCAGCAACCCAAACCAGACTCTTCCGCCAACCAAAAACAAGCCAGGGTTCCTCCCACCACCACCACCGCCCCCGAATATCCCGCACAACCACCCCGCCCATCCCCCCGCCCACACGGCGCCAAAGGCCCGGAACAAGCGACACACTCCTCCGCTTCAAAATCACCCTCGCACCGCCAGGCGTTTCCAGGAAGGTTTTGGAATTGGTGAAGCGCGGTAATATTATACTCACCCCAACATCCCCCCTTGTTTAGACTTTGGAACTAATATCGTGGCACGACAATAAGCTTCGGCATCCAAGCACCTCCTCCGCGGCACCGCCTCCGTGGTTTCGCTCCTCTCGACGCTCCCGTCTGCCGCTGCGGACGTTGGGCCCGTGGTTCTCGCCTTGTCGGGGGGTGGGGCGTCGGTGGTTGGGCATGTTCCTGTTATACTCGAGTGCAATCGATTGGGGATTCCGTGGGTGTATGTGCCTGCGTCGGCGCCGGCGGGGGAAGGGGAGGGGGAGGGGGAGAGTGGTGGCGAAGGAGGAGGAGCAGGAGGAGGAGGTAGGGGTGTTGTTGGGAGGACTGGGGTTGGGACTGTTATGGTTGTGCCCTGGGTGGCTGGTGCTAGAGGTGGAGGGGAGGGGGAGGTGATGCATGTGGGGGAGGGTTCGAAGGCCGTTGCCAAGGAGTTTGATTTTAGGGATGCTAGGAGGGTTGTTGTGGGGCTGTTGGCTGGGGCTAGGGATTTGGATGTGAGGTGGACGGGAGGGGATTGTGATACCTCTTAGTTTGCACGTTTGGTTCTTAGACCTTGGTGTGCCCGAGTACATGTACAGTATATGCTCGTTTGGTTATGTGTATGTTTGTTTGTGTGTGTATGATTTGGACTAGACTAGGCTAGGCTAGGTTATCAAGAATTGATACATCCCCCCCTAGCAAACCAACTGACCAGCAAGTTTAATAACTCCCGATCCCCTCCTAGGTAATTAATATTTCCACCTACCCACCCCTTCCTTCATCCCGGTCAGGTGAAGGAACGGAAGAAAGAGCGCAGTGGTAACCTTGCCGTAACAGAAGTAGGCAAAAATGCTCAAAAAATGCATCCCCGGGGAAATATTCCACCGGTTCGGGTTTAACCAACCTAAAGTAAAAGTAGGGCGAAGTAAAGAAGTATGAAAGAGAAGTAAAGTGGGGGAAAAGGAAAAGAAGCGAAAGAAAAGCTACGTGTAAAGTAATGATACAAAGAAGTGGAAAAAAGAAAGGGGTTCGTAGAGTAGCAGCAGTAATAGGAGCAAAAATTAAGCCTAACCCATTAAAGACTTTTTTCGCTGGTTGGATGAGAAGGGAAAAAAGAAGCGTAAGTCCGTCTTGAACACCTGGCCGTGAAAGGATGAATTCAAAAAAAAAGTAAAACGTGAAAGCTAACGGAAAGAAGAAAAACAAGAGAAGGAGAATGAATGACATGATCTATCTGCTCGGGTAGTGATCTTCGGTGATGTATTGTGGATGGGTACCCGGCTGTGTTGGTGAGCTTATATGCTCGTTTATTTCGATTGTGGGAACTGCACTACCAGCATCAGATGGTGCAATATTGAATTTATGATCGGGGTCTGGTGGCAATTGGTCACCTTCATCTGAGAGGAGTGTTGGGCTTGGGATTTGTATATCCAACTGTAAAACCACCGTTAGCGTGCGCCAGCAACAAGCGGTATTAAGAATCCCACATTCATATACCCCGTCCGCCTCAGCGGTACAAAAACCGCCTGTGACCCAGCCTTTTCCAACTCCTCATTCTGTTGTTGCAGGAACGCCTCGACGGCCCGTAATTTCCGCTTGATGTAGGTATCAATAATATCCTCCAACACCCATAGCGTGAACAGACCAGACATAGCGTCTAGCCAATTCCACAAATTCCACGGATCAAAGGCTCTAGCAAGCTCATTATTCACGCGGGCGATGACCATCCGGAAGCGGTCCTCGCTAACGTACGGTTCCAATATAGCAGGGAAAGTGTTGGAGTAAGCGGGCGAAATGTCACCGTTGATCATGAAATCGCGCTGGATCCTGATTATGCGGGTCGATTCGTAGAGCGGCGAATTTGTGGGGACGTATGGATTGCGGTGGGGGAAGCATGGATGACTATCATTCCATTCGTTGGTGCCCGAGGATGGTGTCTGCGGCCGCGATTCTTCGTCACCGACGACGGGCATTCCACTATGTCTGTTCGGCGCGCCTCTGGGCATACCGCCCTCCAGTTGCTGGCCATGTTGTAGCGCTTGATGCCTCACCCTGTGGTTCCTCATGTCCTCAAGCTTTACCCCCCTCTCTACCTCTAAGTCTATGCTATCCCTCGAGTCCCGGTCAGGATCACCCAGCCACGAACGATTAGTATTACTTGTATTCCCCCTACGAAGTCCATCTCCTAGCAATGCTCCCCCACTCTGCCTTACTACCGCGGGCTCCATCTTTTGCAACGGCAGCTTAATATTTGGCGTCATGCTCCGACTGGTTTCCGCATCTGTATCTGTGATTCCTCCCCCGTCATCGGATAATGGTGTGCTCCGGGACATGGTGTATTTACGACCCTTTCCTCCCTCGAATACGCGAGGGCCGTCTAAGGGGAGTAGCTGTCGAAAGTTATCCTGGTAGCGTGGGTGATTAAAGGGGTTCCGATCTTCCGCCGCACGGCTTTCATCCAATAAAACCTCAGAGGAATCGGAGAAGCGTACGGCGGCAAGCGAGGATGTTCGATGCGATCTCGGTAGACGGTGGACCGGTGGGAGCGCGGCCGTCTGTGGTCGGGAGAGGTAGTTGATAGGGTTTAGAAGTCGGGTTGCCGGTTGTCGGACGTAGTATGGCGTGGGCGATTGTGATGAAGAACTGGTATTAGTTGTAGTATAGTAAGAGGAGGAGGAGGGAGGGAAACGGGTGCGCGAGGAGAACGCCGTTGTTGCTGTCGCTCAGGGGAAGAGTGTTCACTGGGTAAGCTGTCAGCGAGAAACCAGGTTTGGACTAGGCTGTGGCTTGGCGAGGGAACTGGTCTGGTTGGAGGGAAGGCTGCTTAAGACTCAATGCAATGCGCAGACTAAGGCAAAACTGGTGATGTATAATGATGAGAACTGAATCAATTGGCACGTTGAGGAAGGGTTTGAGAAAGAGATAAAAAGAGAGCTGAGGGAAAGAGGGGAAGTTAACGGCCTCTTTGTTCTTTGCTTGTCAGGAAAGTTGGTAAAAGATTTCTGCCCCAGAAATACCTGCTGCCGTCCCAAACCAATCTGTGGAATACCGCCGAGGTGAACCCTTACATTCTCTCTCGTATGGGTTCGCAAGACCTAGCCACAATTGGGTAGGTAAGTTTAACCCTTCCCAGACTACTTGTGCCTGTGCAATGGTGAATAGGTATACCGTAAGGGTTCTGGAATAGGCCCCCACCGTCATTTCCAAAACCAACAGGAAACCCAAAATGGCCTATTATACCAACTCACAACTGACAAGCCAATTTTCCATACTAGGGCCTGCAGTTTGGGCGACAGCCCTCCCGGCAAAAATCACGGCAGCACCCGAATCCCGGGTTCATGGGGCGCGTGGATATATACATGTACTCGAGTAAGGACATGGGATTTCTCTTGTGAGCTTAGTCTCCAATGTGAACTGCCGGTAAGACGGGCTACCGGTGTTACATTACCGGTAGGTGAAAATGATATGGGTATATTGAACGTAGCCGCAGTTCTATCCTCTACAAATATGATACCCCATTCTCGACCCTGAAAATGCCCCAATTGAGAGAGAGAAAAAAGTCAATCAACCAAGAGAACCCCATCTACGCTACCAAAGCCTGCTGCAACACCTCCCTCGTCGTTTTGTCTCCCCTTGGTTCTGAGTAGCCAGCCTGCCTCCTCGTTCATCACGATTTCCTTAAGGCCCTTCCCTCTCTCCTCACCTTCCCCGTCTTTCCACAAGATAGCGCCGTAGACACCCAATTCCCCAACTACCCCCCCACTCATTAGTCCACCATTCCTTATAATAGTGTTCTCGAGTGCCGGCGGCTCAATCAATTCCATGAGGATATACCCGCTCCAGTGGGACTCCGGAATAGACTTGAGAAAACCGGGAATATCTCCTCTGTAGATATTATTCCCACCCCCTTCCCGCTGCGGTTTGAGAACATATGTATCCGGTTTCTCAAGCGCAAGTTTGCGAGCTGCCATACCAGTGGGCGATTGGTCAAGAGGGTGAATCGCGGCAAATGTGCCCCGGACCCGGGAAGAAACATTTTGATCAACGAGAAATTCCTCGACAGCCCCATCCATAGCTAGAACCTGTTGGATCTTCTTAGCACCGGCAAGCTGAGTAATCACGGATGGGCATTTGATAGCCTTTGAACGCTCGAGGGTAGTCCTCGCGGCCCAGTCATCCTCCCCAGCGTAATCTCCAGGGCCGTATCCTGCACGGAAGTAGACTGTAGAGATCTCAATCTCCATGTTGGGAGCGTGCGGTGGGGAATAAATCAGAGCCCGAGTATCAGAAGCCAATCTCGTAAGCTTAGGCACATCTGGAAGCGAGATGCGGTATGTCTGGACACCGTGTTTCTCGAGAAGTTCGTATTCTAACCACCTTTGGTCGAAAACGTTCTTCTCCCCTGGCTGGATAATCGTAAAAATAGCCGTAGGCCTTCCCTCTCCACCACTTCCGTAGGCCTTGTGGGCAGCTACCAATCCCTTTGCTAATTCCGGTAGAGCAGGGCTTACAGGAATGTTTTCGGTTTTGATGATGCTATTGGAAGGATAAGCTCCCACACTCGCAAGATGTTTGTGAAGCTCAGAGACTCTAGTAGACAATGCCCCGAACGAAGCAGCAATAGTATTAAATTCAACCTGGTGAATCACGGGAAGAGCTTTAGGATCCTCTGGAGCAATATGAATCATGTAATCGGAGCGGAAAAGGCCCAGCGAGAGCGGTTGTACAAAGCCTTCAGCTTTGACGTCCAAATGAACTTTGTAAAGCCTCGCCGTGAAATCATCGACCTCAGAGAGTCTATAAAAATTAGCATCAGTTCTGTGGCCTCACTGGACCCTTCTTCTCCACTTACTCAACCATTGTCCTCTCCAGCCACTCTTCATTCCCGGCAACCCTAGCATAGAGCTCATTATAATCCTTCTGCACGGCCCTCCCTTCCTCCCAGCAGCTTCTCGGAAATGGGCTGGGAAACAGGGTAACCGGAGCATGAGTAGCAAGCGCTCCGTTTGGGCTCAACTCCTTCGAAATAAAAGATTCCGCGGGTCTAATGGCCAAACCGTGGGAAAGCGAGTAGTCCATAAGGGTTTGCAAGAGATAGGATAATTGCGTTTGGGATAATTCCGGCGGGTAAGAAGGGAATACCTCAGCCGCCATTATGGGAATGCACAATAGAAGCGGTGGGGGAGGTTTGTAAGAGGGGAAATAGTGTGGAATTAGTGGGCTGGTACCCGGACGGTTACTTGAAGAGAGCTCAAAGTGCCAAGCTTGGTGATGCCATGCGGCTTAAATATGGCTGGGAAAATCCATGCTTATGCACGCCATGGAAGTGCTTGGAAAATACTGACAAATAGGAAGTTTTTCGGCCGGAGAAAAGCAAGAAGCGTCAGTTGGCTGAGAAACAGCCGAGCGCGGGGGACGGTATGCACAGTCGATCTGTAAGGTTAGGGAATACAGTAAGACAGTCTATGTCCTTCCATGGCTTCCATTGTTGTTCCACAGGTCGATTCAAGTTCTCCCATACGACAAAACACAAAATGTCATACCGGTAGTAGCGGTAGAGTGTCTGGACCTGCGATGGCGGATGGAAGAATCCCCCCGCTAACGCAAGCTTAATTCCGTGAAGGTCCAATAGATTTATTACTAAGCTACGCATAACACAGAATAAGGATAACACCTTTCGACGGGAGAGCACAGTTTCTCTTTCCCTGCCCCATGCGGCAGGGACAACCCTTTGTTCTTCACGATGCTTCGATAAAGCGCCTTCTTCCTCCACCCCCATTGGCGTCACGTCACGGCCGACAGCCCCCAGTATATTTGTCTGGTCGCGGGGTATATGGAAGCGAGTGCACACCCGAATATATGATAAATATATGTGTGAATTGAGGACTCAGGCTTCTTTCTAGTCAGCCTAGTGTAGATAAATACCTGATATTTTCCAACACCTAGTTCGTTTTCGTCATTATAATAGGCGTCGGGGGCGGCTAGACGGTTTGTCGGGGGCAGTATGATGCCGCTAAAAAATTTCGCCCCCGTAAGCATGGCGAGAGGATCCCCAAACGGGCAGAGAAATCCGAGTGACGCCTCATGACCGCTCTTATCGTACAGATCATGGTACGGAGCTGCGACAACTCTAACGGCAATTCCGGACGGTATTAGAAACAGAGATGAGAGGGATAATGCGATGGGTGGTAAACTCCGGCTCAACAAGGGTGTAATGCTCTCCCCTACCCCCCGTTTTCCTTGTGAACGATTGAGCAGATTATATCCCTTCAGTATCTAGAAATGGTAATAATATAAGTTTCAAGACTTTGTAACAGCTCCTCCAAGTGTGGATTGTAGATCATTATATGCCAGTGCCTATCACATCAATACCGGCAGGTAGCTGATATATAAACATTCAAATAAATTCCAAAGGATAATAGAATTGCTACAAAGCTAGAGCTATTATGCTGCAGGGTGAAGACAAGAAACCACCCCAAGATAATTATACCACACGATTCTGGTACTACAAACATGACTGCTGGTGGAGCGCCAGTATTCAGGATAGAAGTTGAAAAGGAGTGGGAGAGAAAGTATAAGTTGTTTGACGCATTGAATACTTGTAGTATTATAGTTTCAGTATGGAGTTTTTATAAGAGTTGAAAGCACGCAGCCTATAAAAGTAAGTAGTGATTCATGCAAGTGCATTATTTAAGTTATAACAGATAATATACTAAGAAGCTTGCTATAATTCGTAAGTGTGATAATAGGGCATATTCCTTTCTACTGTCCTACCTGAACTTCATTCCCCCAAGTTCCGCTATTAGAACTCCTCTCGGGCTGTAAGCTAACCTTATCGTTGGTGTTGACCCATTGTCACTGGCAATGGTATCAGAAATGTCAACTGAGCTAGCTGATAGGTGCTACATATCGCCAATATCCCTTTCTAACTGTTTGAAAGATACAGCACCTCTTTCCAGTAAACTCTCCCTGGGCCAAGTCACAATACTCTCACAACATGAAAGCACACTACAAATCTGAGCATCTGTTCCGCAGTAGTACAATTGAGTGCAAACACCCTTGCCTTCCAGTTCAAAGTTCAAGAATCGCACTGCTTCCCCCCATTCAATAGCACTGAATTGAAGCCCTCTGATGACACTGAAGATTTTTCTATTTCCATAATCTTCATCTGCTAGCTGAGATAATTACACAATCTCCTCACTCACATTCCTATAATGCAGGAAGGAGTTGCGTGAGTAGTTAATGCATTGTGATTTTGGGGGGAAGAGGGAAAACAGTGTTTGCAAGAGAAGCAATTATTAGAAGGAAAGAGATAATAGTAGGAGAGAGATAGCTAGTGGAAAGAAGAATGATGTGTCGTCGGAAGAGGGGAGGTAAAGGCGCAATGAAACAAAGGATATAGACGAACGCTGATGGTAGGTAGGTTAAAGAAGTGATCTGCGCGAGGGAAGTCGTCAGTAGAAAACAAATGAAAGAAACAATCGTAAACAAGAAACAATCCGGCGTAATGGCCCTATAGACCAGAATGCGAGCAATTAAGCAGGGGGAAAAAATTACCATCGAAAGTAAGATGATATTGGAATTTGTAAAGGAACTAAAATAGCTAGTAACCGAAAGAGAAAATGAGAAAATGAGAAAAATACGAATTCCAATGAATAAAATAAATGGATAAATAGGAGGAAGGCAAATTAAAGAATATCCTCTGAATTGCAGTAGCCATTAGACAGAAAGGATCTACCAACTAACCAGTTCTTTGGGTACTAAATTTTGGTAGAATCAGTTAGAGCATGGTAGGATATTTGTTTTGATCCTGTCTGTTCTTCCACTTCATCTGGATCTGTCCTGCCATCTTTCCCTTCTTACCAACCCGTCCTGTCCCCAAAGCCTCTTTCCCTCTTATTTTCTTCGCTCCGTGTTCTCCACTTCAACTCCTCCCCCCTTCCTCCACTCCCCACAGCGTTCCCGGCCCCCGCCCAGCACGAACTATAATGATATAAAGCAAAAGAAAACATAAACTTTTGACCCAAACCAACCTCTAGTCATCATTCTATCAGTTAACAACGCAAATACCCGTGCACAAAAGTGTGAAAACAAAACAAAATGATACCGGATGGAAGGGCAACAGAGAAACCAAGGCATCGCTCAAAAAGTATCAAAGCAAAAACTATGCGGAACGCAACCAGACATCGAAACGCCAGAGCTTAATGATATTGCTAATAAAGAAATGATTTGCAGCGGGGGTGAAAGAAAAGGGAAGTAGATATAAATCGTAAGAAAGTAGTTTTTCCGTCGATAAAGCAAGGAAAATGGCCAAGTGGTACAAGATAACACCAAACATGAAAACGCAAAATATATGCATTAAAGTAGCTTGATGGATGGTTTCCAAAAGGAAACAATGAGAGACACTAACATCTACTCGCGTATGTTTAAGTTGTGGGATTTGAGTGGCTGAATTTCGTTGGCTTCGGGATGGTAGAGTAGTGGGTGTCGGAGTGCCGCAGGAGTCGCCGGAAGGCTGCTGCCGTTTCCAGGATCTTCTTCATTTGTCCCTAGTATGGGAAAAACCCAGCTCTCGAAGGACCACTAAGATTAAGACCACTAAGATTAAGACCAAAGCGATTATTACTCAGTCTCGGAGTGCTCGAGGATGGAGCTGCAAGACTTTCAGTTGCGGGAGCCGTAACGCCGACAGCTAATGTTGTGGGCTGCGGCTGACTGATTGTATTGGAGGAAGAAGTTGGTGGGTTCACGGAGGGCGAGGAGGGGGGAGGAACAAACTGCGGGATGTCGATTGGTCGAGCTGATGGCAAAGCAATTGGGGAACCGGTAAATTGCATCCCACCTCCCCCCGCTACCGCCGCCGTCACTGCCGCCGCTGCCACCGTTATTTGTTCCCTTGCCCTTTGCTGGGCAGCAGGATCCGGGGCTTGGAATTGATTCTGCCTATAATTAGGATCTTGGCGTTGCATCTGACTCTGCTTCAGGATCTCGTCTGTTTCGCGAAGCTCCTGTTCGGTAAGGACATCGTCGGGATCGTGTTGGAAGCTCTCTGAGTACTGTATGGCAGTGATAAAGTCAACGCTATGGGATGGTTAGTTATTATTTAATCCAGCGACTTCGGCGTTGGGGATTTGTGAGCGGAATTACTTTTGTATAATCTTATCCAATACAGGGTCCTTTCCCCGGTACTCAGTTAGGTCTTCTTTTGGAATATCCGCGGGCTCGAGGAGATACTGCCTGAAGTCTTTGCGCGCTGTCCGGAGTGGATCTTGTTTGTCAACCACTCTCGACTGCAGCTGACTCTTGAAAAGAATCTTGTTCCTCTTAAGATCTTCAAAGGTTCCAACTGCATGAAACCTATATACAAAGACGTGCTTTTTCTGACCCATTCTGTAGGCTCTTCCGACAGCTTGTTCCTCCCACATCGGTGACCACTTGAAGTCGAAGATAATGATCCGATTAGCGCCCGGCAGGTTCAGACCCAATCCCCCAGCCTCAGTAGAGACGAGAAACACATCACCACTACCGGAATTGAAAGATTTGGTTGCCGATTGCCTTGTACTCATCTTTGTTTTTCCATCAAGTCTGCGGAAGTCAATTTTCCAGTCATCAAGCAGTTTATGGAGGTAATTTAAGGTGTAAACACCATGAGAAAAAATTAGGATTTTGTCTCCAAGCTTGACCGAATACTCAACAATGCTCTTTAGTAATTGCATCTTATATGAGTGATATAAAGCTCGAGGGTTTTTGGTTTTGCCGGCCATCTCTTTAGCCCAAGCATACTTTTTGCTTGCACCCTCTAGCAATTCTTCATTAGGAGAGAGGTCATCCAGATCAATCAATTCTTGAAGTTCTTCATCTTCTAGGGAGAGGATATCTTGCTTTGACTGCTTGTTCTTTTTGACGACCGCTTGTGCTTTTGAGCCTCGTTCCTCAATTGTATCCACGAAACACATTGGATGATTGCAAATCAATGAGAGAAGGTGGACAATATCAAAGAACCTAGCTCCAGGTTTGGCTTTACCATCACTTCCATCCATGGCACCTGTCACTTCTGGATCTGTGACGAATTTGGTGTACCTAGAGGCAATTAAAGCTGTCAGCATCAAAAAAGTTGAAGGAAAGAATTTGACTACTTACATCTCAATCTGCCAGGGCGTCAGGGGTACCTTTACTAGAAACTCCGTCTTTTGAGGGAGATCTTTCTCGATTACCCTGACGTCAGCTCTATGTACCTTTGGGCCAATATCTTTCTTCAGAACAGTCAACATTTTCAAGCAATACCGCCTTTGACTCAAATCGCTGTCTGCGTAAAGCCCATCCACTATGGGATGTAAAAACTTGGCCTCGAACTCTTTGCTAGGTCCTAAAAATCCAGGATCAATCCAGTCAATCATTGTCCAATATTCCATCAGGTTATTGGATAACGGTGACCCTGTCATGGCTACTCGAGACTTGGAGCGGAAGAGACGGGTGGCTTGGCTAATTTGCGCATTGGGGTTTTTGAGCCAATGAGCCTCATCAGCAATAATGATGTTCGGGCTATTCAGAAGATAATCGCTAATCTGGTCATGCTGGTCTGCGGGGATACTGAGCGCTAAGGAACTTGAGTTCTTTCGAGGTCTGTTGTCAATCAGATTTCCTGTTAGACGGTTAGTGTGATTATCCAGAGCCATAGCGTTCGAGATCTCCTACGGAATGAAGTATAGCCCATCAGTAATACTCCGCCCCCTTTGGCCCATCGGGTTATTGTACTCAGCCTCGTAGGCAAGGAAACAATAGAGTCAGCTCGGTAGATCTGTCCGATTGCCGAAAGATCGAGCTGGCTGGGGTTGTTTGGGGTTTGCGGCAACCACTTCTGGAATTCATCCCACCAGTTTTCCACCAAACCAGGTGGGCTGAGTATGAGAGTTTTTGATTCTCTTAAAGCCTCTGGTATTTGGCCGAAAGTTGCCTCCGTTTTAGATGCTGCCGCAGTGGCTAGTGTATAAAGAAAAGCAATCCTACCAAATTGGGTTAATATTTGGATGTTTGAGTTGGTTTTTGATTAGATATTACTTACACCTGTAGAGTCTTCCCTAAACCCATGGTATGTGCCAGAAGTGCGCCTCTTCCTTCGCCGCTCTGAACGAGCTGTTGCCACAGGAATCGCACTCCATCGACTTGATGAGGCTTAAGTACTCCAGCGAAATCAGGGTGGAAGTAGATATCATTATACTTCATGTACCTTCCTAAATTTATTGCAATTTTCTTAGGATCCGGAGCCATGCCGGATCTCTTCTGACGACTGATACGATTCATCAAGTTCCGTTGTGTCTTGAGCGCGCGCTCCCGGAGGGCCTTGGCATGAGGATCTTCCTCAACTGGCTTTCGAACCCCCTTTTTCTGACTCGGAGTTGATTGCGGTACTGGAGACTGAGTAGAACTATATCCGAATTAGCGCGGGCAAAAAGTAGAGGATATTTCCTTGTTCTTTGTGGCACCCACCTGGAAGCCCTACTGTCGCTACCTCCAACAGTAGGAACATCATCGACGTGAGTTAGTCTTCGTAAAATCGTACGAAACTCTTTAAAGCGGGCTGAGCTTTCTGCCTTCTTAAATTCTTCCGGGCTAAGCTTAGGATGTTTGGATAATTCTCTACCCAGGAGCCAGGAAAGGTACAATCTCGTAAGTACCCTATAAATCCCTGAATTGTATCTGTAGGAAGAAAATTAGCAGTCAAAAAGAAATCGAGGATTAATCCAAACTCACTTATCAAGGCCAACGTAATACTTGAGCTTCTCCGCGTGAATTTGCCTAGCCACAGATATAACAAGCCCAAAGATTTCTGTGGATGAACCCCGTTAGATTGGAGATATTTGGGAGGAGGGAGCAACAGGAACGCTTACTTCCAAGCTCGTTTTCCTCCATCCTATAAAAGAGAGCTGTCTGTATTATAGGCTCAATATCATTGATTAAACGAGTAAGAAGTGCGAGTGGAGTCTCTTCCTCATCGTCAGAAAGTTCTTGTATCTCAATTTCAACATTCTTCCGTTGAGCGGGCGTCGTCGGGGCTCTCAATCGCACAATTGGCCTAGGGGGAGGGTCTTCGAGAGTGAGGTCAATAATAGGAATTGGGCCTTTGTCATTAGGAATTTGCTGAGAAGGCGAGGGTTCCTGTTTAACAACGGGTGTTGGAGACCGAGCCCCACCTTTGCACTTGTCTTTTGGCGCGGACGGCAAGGCCGAGCCCGAACGCGAGCGTGAAGCGGTAGAAGGTCTGTCTCCCGGGCCCTCACGAGCATCCTGGAATTCTGCGTCGGAAAATTCAGTATGGCCATGAGCAGTTGTAAATGCCTCAACTTCCTCATCGGCTTCATCCTGAACAACACGTCTGCCTCTTCCCTGCCTCCTCCTCCTGACGGGTATAGGTGCCTCTCCCTCACTTGAGGAGTCTACGAGTTCATTTAAAGCCTCCAAACGCTCCTCTTCTTGTTGTCGAAGCTGTTCGTTTACCTCATCCTCGCCCTCGATTTGTATAGCTTTGCCATCGGCATAGTCTCTCACATCATCGTTAACAATAAACCCTCCCAAACCCTCATCTTCGCTCTCGTAGTCTGGCTCGCTGTCACTGCTGCCCAGACTCTCATCACCGCTGTCATCTCTATCACCGCCGCTGCCCTCTTCGGCGTCATTCGATTTCTCGGGCAAACCTTTATTACCTTTCGGAGTAGTCTTTAGAGGCCTTTCCGGCGGAGTCTTACGCTCCATGAGATCGATGAGCCAGAGACATAGCTCGCGTTCATGAATAGACAAGGACATAATTTTGGTCTGTGCCTTGACGGTGTCCTTGCTCAGCCAAATCAGACCAGCAATCTCCCGCCTCTGAGCCCCAATCCTCTCGTTGAGTTCTTCCAATCTCTGCTTCTTTTCATAAGCCGTCTTCTTGCGCTCCTTCTTCCTTCTTGCGCCCTGCCAGATGCGGTACGATTGGGCTTCCTTCTTAGGCAGGACTCTCGCACGCCACTCTGCGGCCCTCAGCTTGATCCCTTCATCTATTGCCTCCTGTATTTCTAGGGCAGAAAGAGGGAGTTTCTTCTTCGATTTGCTCAATTGTTTTCGCTGGGGCCCTCTCTCAGCCTCGTATTCTCTCCAATATGAAATAGTGGCCTCATTCTCGGAGCCTGATTCGCCAAATATTGGCAATACGCAGTCATCCTCGATACTTTGCCATTTGGTCAAATAGTCCCAATCATGAATAGAGTTATCGGTGGTGTCAAGGGCCGGCTGAGGCTGATTTGGTTTGTCCATAAATTTGACAACTTGTTTATCTGTTGAAAAACCTGACGCTGGAGTTTTGACATCGAGACCTCGCCAAGGAAGGCCCGATTTGGAAACATCCTCTCTTGATATACGGCACGAGTCGCCTGGCTGGGCGTCATAGACCGTACAGGACTGGGGGCGGTGCTTGCGCACGAGGGTTTGCTTGTAAGGTTTAATCCCAACACGCAGATGGCCAGTAGGTGAGAGAACAGTCACGCGTTCTGCCCCACTTAAGAAGTGGTATATCTGACGGTTTACGACTTGTCGTAGTCCCGAGGGCTTATCAGACGAAACTTTATATTCAAATTAGTGAAACCTACTATAAAGTAAAAGAGAAGCACTCACTGATAACGAAATCATCGTCATCTGAATCACTCTGGTTAATCTCATCACCCATCCCAACATTGTAGAAAATTTGGTCCACCGCAACAGCCTTCGGTAAGAGGTAGTGTTGTTTCCGTCGAGGGGATTTCCTAAGGGAGGGCAGCCGCAGCACAACAATTTTACTTGGGTGTCGATCTTGCCGCCCTCTGGAATCCATCTTAGCGCCTTCCTCGCCGGCAACATAGCTTAATTCCGTGGTGTCCAAAGGTGGAGCGACAGCCTCTCCGTCGCTATCTGCTCCCTCACCCAGTACGAAATCCGTATCAAAATCCATTCTGCTATCGGGTGAATCGCCGTTCGGATGCGATAATTCTGGCCGAGCTGCAACACGGAAAGGCACAGGAGTAGCGCTGTCACCATTCTTCTTGATCTGGATAGCCGGTGTTGGTGGTAAATCCCTATGATCACTGCTCTCGACAACCTTGAACGGATTGCGGAGAATAACCGGATCAGTAGTGCGTGAAATAAGGTTGAAAAGCCCCCCCGGACCTCCCGGGAGCGGTGGAGTTTGTAGAGGATTTCTAGTAGCTTCTAATGTTTCGGAAACCCGCGGCTTAGCACTCGGGCTCTCTGAAATAAAAGGCAGCTTGCGCTTCCTCGAAAGAGAGGGCGTAGAGTCCGGGAGCACAAGAGGCTTGATTAGAGTCTCAGAGCAATAGCGCGGAGTAGCATGCGGGCGGCTATTATGGGGTGAGGGGTAGTAACCCGTTTCCCCATCGTCGTCGGGCAAGGGTGTGGCCATGGCAACCTCCAGGGCGTACTTTGGGCTATCCCTTCGCAGACTATGAATCTTCCTCATAATCTTATCACGTTTCCCTAGAGGGATAATGCCGATGTCCGTCTTCAAGCGTTCGTAGTTGCAAACAGTTAGGAGCACTCGACCGTCAACTTCATTGTACCTTAAAGAATTAGCAATTTGCTCGTCATCCGCGGCGACCGCAGCGACAACAGCATCGATGTCCCAATCGAAAGGATCCATCTCGCCCCGTGACTGCCTATCCTATACCGGTGACCGTTAGCAAAACCGAGGGGGAAAAACAGAAAAGAAAACAAAGCTCAATTGCAAAAAAGAAAAAATGTAGGAAAACTAATTTACCCCAACTCAACAGCAAACAGTCGAAAACCACTGGCCGGCCAAAGCTAGCCAGAGGAAAGAAAAGAGGAAATTATTTGTTGGGGGATGCACTAAGGGCGTAAAGCAGTTACACAGAAGATGAGGCGAATTTTTTAAAGGTGTAGGGTGTTGTAGTGGAGAGGCAGTGTGGAGGTGTTAGAGAAAAAGGATGGAGGATTGAGATGTTGGAGGTGAGGAGGGCTAGTGCTGGGTTTCTCGCCAAAATTCTCGGCTAGTGTCTTAGCCAGGATGAGAGCTGGTGCTATGTAATCATGCCACGTGATAAGGGCGAGCACGAACCACAGCCAAACTATTGAGCACTTGGTAGGCAGGGAGGGAATATTATTGGGGAAGTTCACTTAGGGTAGGCTATGATGCTCACAGCGTCAATTATTTAAAAGGCCAGCACGGAACGCGGGAAGGCGAAAAAAGGTGGAGTTCGGGTTTAGGTGAGTTGATGGAGAGAGTGGGAGAAAGCACAAGCGCGCGCTGGGTGAGGAGAGTTTAGGCTGAAGAGGGCGTACAGTACAGTACCCCAAGCGGTTCCCCCGACACAACGGGTTGAATTCAAGTTTGGGCGCCAGCCACGCCGTGATGTATGATAGAAACTGGAACAGTTAGACCTCGCGCTAGGACGTCGGAACCGCCCTCCCTATTATTAAGGGTTGTTCTATTTTTCTCTTTCATTTCCCGTTTACTAGAGAGCTCCTGCGGTATTGCAAAAATCGGAATAATCATATCTTATCACTCGAGAGCCTGCCGATATCTATGCCGGAAATATCTTATGCGAGCTGAGCGATTGAACCGGAAGTTAAGACTTCACCGAATGTGAGAAGAGTAAGTTTGTAGAAGTAAAATCAGAATCGTCTGATTGCTCTTGTACATTGCTACTTGGGTGCCAGGCGATACTGCTTATACCCGCCCAAGTCAGCCTTCGTAACCTCCACCTCTATTACGTATTGTGCTGGAATTCATAAGAGTCCCATGAGGTACACGTAAGCCTAAGTATACTTGTAGTTTACAAGAAGTTATAGCTATCGAGAAAGCTCTCCTATTCCCCCCTCCACCCCTCAAAGCCATCGAGGAAGCTCTCCTATTTCCCCCTCTATCCATCCCGCAAAGCCATCAATAAAGCTCTCCTATTTTTCTCCTCTATCCATCCCTCAAAGTCATCACTGGACTTCCGAAGTGATGCCCGGCCAACGAACTGTTGTGGGCCCGGCCCAAACCCAACCAGTGTTCCCAGGCGTCTAGTCCGTCCGTCTTTTGCCTAGGACGGGACGGACGCCAAGTTTGAGACCTTCGGACGGGACGGACGCCCAGTGGCAGTCCGTCCTGACCTATGCCCGGGACGGACGGCCGGGCCCTATAGGTGTCTTAGTTTATGTTTCATTTTCGAATTTCATGAGCATTAAGTAAGTGTTATCAAGATGTGAAACATTTTTATTCTAATGAAGAGAGGCTTAGGCTCTACTATTATGTATCAAATTTCGCTATTAATTAACCAATGCTTCTAGTGATATCCGATCCTGGTTCTGGGCACCCTGACCCCATTCCACTTCCTTGACCTACAAGGGACGCCCGTCCTTATGCAGGACGGTAGGTAACCTACAGGTGACGCCCGTCATTATTCCGGACGGTAGGTAACCTAGAGGTGACGCCCGTCCTTACTCAGGACGGTAGGTACCTACCGGAAGTTACCATTTCCGGGGGGGACTGCGGGGCCCGCCCGTCAACCTACAGTCCTGCGGTGTTTACAAAAGACGGACGCCGTGCCCGGCCGCCCTCACCCACCCTGCCCGGGACGGACGGGACTATAGGACGGTTGGGAACACTGAACCCAACCTACTCCCCTGGTCCCGATCCAATTGGCCGTAATGGAGGCGGCCAAGGCAGTCTGGAACCTGGTCGGGCAAGAGCACACTGAAAATTTTGTTGTCATTGGGGGGGCTGCATTGCTCTTCCATGGATCCAATATTAGCACAAACGACGCAGATTTAGGGATCACCGCCGATTCAATGAACACGTTTTGTGAACTTGCGAGGAGAGATACCCGTTTCACCGAGGACTTGATATGCCCATGGCGATACGAATCCTCCTACGGTTTCGCGGTCGAGATCGATTTTCTTGACAAGTTGGGGGATTATATGCACGGGGCGAAGGACTATTGTCTTATCCAGGGGGTGCCGGTCGCCACGCTGGCGGACCTTGTCCTGGGCAAGGGAGACTCGTGGTTGGACCGTGGGCGGGAAAAAGATTTGGCTGGCCTGATGTATGTGGTGGAGAAGATGGAGAGGGCGGGGGAGGATTTCAAGGGATTAGGGGAGGAGGGGAGGAAGCTATTGGGTGAGATAATGGAAGAACTTGAGGATTCGCTGGAGGGGAGGTATGTTCTTGCGATTGTCAAGAAATTGTTATAAAGCAGGGGGTGGAGGGGAAAATGAACTATTCTTATCCCTTTTTCTTACATACATATCCAGTCCTCCTGTCACGAACATTCGAGTATCCGGGGACCTCTGGAGGATTTGCCCTAACGAATTAAGAATCTTGACACGATCTCTTGCCATACGTTCGTCCAGAGCGTCGAGGCATATAAATATGCGCTTTTTAGAAGCGGTGGTCTGCAGCATCCTCACAATATCGAAAAGCAGCGGTCTCCGCCCACCAATAACTTTTTTCTGGTCCATATAGTCTTGCACTATTTCCTCCGGCATCTCTTCCATCCCGCTTACGACCTGTTTGAGCAAGGCGCCCAACATACTCGTAGGCGACTGCTCCTTTTGGGCGGCGAAGTCGACATGCGACGGCGACATTTTTTCCTCTAGCCTGATTGCACAAGCCATCTATCACCGATGAGCTAACATTGCGACCTATTAGTACTTGCTCTCTTTCCTCCATTTCTCGAGATCCATCCATATTACCTAATAAAAGTCTTTCCAGCCCCGGGATCTCCGTAGCTAAACAAAACCGCGTTATCGGATTTGCCTCCCTCATTGCCGGAGCACCAGCTTCTAAATTCCTCGGTTTGTAAGAGCCATTCCCCCACACCTTCGACCCGACGGTCCCCGATATCCTGATGCTGTAGTTTGGGATCTAGTGGGGAGAGCCAGTCAAGGATACTGGATCGGTCGTCGGCAAATGTAAAGTTATTCGACACGCTAACAGCCGTATAATTGTTCAAAGAGTTGATATTGTTGCTGAACGATTGAGACATTTTTATTTCTTTGCCGCTTAGGATACCGTAAGAACTCGAATAGAAGAAAAATGTGCTAGGACGTTGGAGTTTCCTTTCTGAGCTACGCGAGGGGGAAACACCGCAAACTCAGCCCCCAGTTGAGACAAAAGAAAAGGAATATAAGAGGCGCCTTACTAGGAGAGGCAACTCCAACGTCCTAGCACATTTTTCTTCTATTCGAGTTCTTACGGTATTGATAGATAATGGAGTTCGTTCGTTCACTACTCGAATTCTTGAGAAAAGGCGGGTTGGCGTGATTTTTTGTGTAACCTCCTGGTTGCCTTCTAGAAGAATAATCAATATCCTTATCGCTCCAAGGAGAGACGATGCCATCAGATTTCTTCATAGCAGGCTGGCCGGGGACACAACGCCGGATGCGATGGACGGCAGTCTCGAGGAGAATTCCTGAAGATATTTCGGAAATATAGGCAGGGGCGGCATCGGCGGGGAATCTATATCAGGAGATCTGCTAACGGGAATTTAGATTCCTCCTAGTCTCGCTGAATATCGACGCGATCCTACGCGATTTATCGTAGGCGACAAAAGCTTAACGCAATGGTCGATGGGCTGGGGCTGGGGGACGCTTATGATGCAACGTTGGGTAGGATAAAGGGACAGGGTGGGGAGGAAGCGAGGCTTGGCATGGCCACTTTGATGTGGGTCCCCCACCCGGAGCGGCCATTGAAGGCTGATGAATTGTGTCACGCCTTAGCGGTCGAAATAGGGTCACCGAATCTCAATACCGACAGTATTCCTTCAATAGGGACATTGCTAGCCTGTTGCCAAGGAGTTGTTTCGGTAGAGAAGGAGGCTTCCACAGTTCGGTTAACTTAATCCTTCAAGAATACCTCCGGGCTCATCCCGAGCTTTTTGGCTCATTCGATAATGGCCGAAACCTGCTTAAGTTATTTGAATTCCCACCACGTCAAGGCTCTTTCGACCAGTCCCTCTCCCGATCTCCAAGGCACACCTTTTCTCGAATATTCTTCACTATATTGGGGAGCGCACGCACGAAGGGACCATTCAGAGAATGCGAAATTACTTGCACTAAAGCTGTTTGACGACGACTACGATAACCACATATCCACAAAACTCCTCTTGAAAGCACAGAAACCACTCTCGCGCACTGTTGCTTTCGATAAACCCTCCTTATTCAGTAGTCTGCATTTTGCATGCATCTTCGGGATTGTTGAGATTGTAGATAGTTTGGTACAGGTAGAAGGTTGCGATATCAACCAACATATTGCGTAGGTGATACACCTCTCGTGTGGGCTGCTTCGAATGGGCACGAGGGAGTGGTGGAAATACTGCTCAGACAGGGTGACATTAACCCCGAGAAACCGGATCGCACTGGCCAAACGCCACTCCTCTGTGCTGCTCAGAAACGGCACGAGGGAGTGGTTAAAATACTGCTCGAGCGAGACAACGTCAACCCCGACAAGCCAAATAAATACGGCCAAACAGCGCTATTTTGTAGTGTTCGGAATGGGCATGAGAGGGTGGTGACAATGCTGCTTAGGGAGGGCGGCGTCAACCCTGGCGAGCCAGATATGTGCGGTCAACACCAGTCCTTTGTGCTGTTCAGAACGAGCACGAGAGAGTGTTGAAGACGCTACTCGAATGGGACGGCGCCAACCCCGACAAACCGGATATGTACGGCCAAACGCCGCTTGTATGTGCTGTTTTGAGTGGGTACGAGGGAATGATGAAAGTACTGCTCGAGCGGGACGACGTTACGCTCGGTAAACCAGATAGGTACGGCCGAACACCGCTCCTTTGTGCCGCTCAGGGTGGGCACGAGGGGATGGTGAAAATTCTTCTTGAACGAGACGACGGTAGCCCCGGCACACTGGATAACGACCGCCGAACACTGTTCTTTTATGCTGCCCAGGGTGGGCACTAGGGGGTGGTGAAAATGCTGCCTGCGCGAGACGACGTTACGCTCAACAGACCAGATATATACGACTAGACGCCTCTCCTTGTTGCTGCTGAGAGTGGGCATGAGGGGTGGTGAAAATGCTACTTGAACGGGGCGGCATAAACCCCGATAAACGGAATCGCGACGGCCTAACACCGCTCCTCTGTGCCGCTGCTACAGTCCCGGGGTCTTCAAGCGTGACTCAAAATGTCCATCATATTCATTCCTGTTGTCTCTTTCTAGCCGTTAACCTTCTTTGCATATCTGTTTACTTATTTATTTTCCACGGGTCTTTTTCCCCTCTCTTAAGGTCCAGACGTGAGTGCTGATTAGATTATATATTGGGAAAATTCTAGGGAGTACAAGTATTTCTAAGGCTCTTGGCGATCGGTGTAAGAGCTAGCTGCTAGCAAGGGCATGATCGCGACTTGTTCCCACTATGGACATGGTTTGATCAAAACTGTTTTTATGTGCGGCTCCCCTCCAGGTAGAGGATTGAAGGCGGGGTTGGGAAGCTGTCTATAGAGGGGAATTAATATGGATAGGGGTCTTTTAACAATGTCATGACGATAATTATTATTACGATGGCAACCACAACCGTAATGTCTATAATACCAAATGCCTCTATATTAGAGTCCCTGCCTCTCTTGAGGAGCCAAATATTCGGTAGGATCTTTCATTTTGACTGTTGTATCGGCTTAAGCGATTGTGGTATTGCGATGGTTGGGGGTTGTGGGGGATTGTAGTGGCATTCGTTGTCTCAGGACTTATTCTCGCCGCGAGTAGCTTCACTTGTACCTAACAGGATTGCTCCAGAAACATAGAAGCGTTGACAATCTCCGTCAACAAACTGGAACCCTCCCGCATTTTCAACAATAAATCTCTAATCTAGTCTCATAATGGTTTCATGATAAATGGAACCTGCGGCCCGGGCTTTGCATGAGCAGCAAGTTTCGCCCGTCTCTCCCTAAGCCTCTTCACCCTCCTCTCTTGCCACCATTGCCGCCCAGCAAAAAATTGTTCCAACAACCTGGTGCTCATGACTTTTGACAGAAGTTTATCCTGCTGGTGGGGCGAGTCGAGGAGCAGATATCTTGCCAAATAGTCCAGGTATCCTTGGGGTAGACAGAGGGATGCATCCTTGTAGTCCCGTTCACCCATACAACTCAGACATGAGTCTACGAATTCTGGGATACTTGGTATGAAAACAGGAAACGAGACCTGCCCGCCGGCGGCCCACACAAATGGGATGTTTTTATCCGTCATCAGAAAGGGCCTGGATGGATGATCGGCGCTCCGGTCTGTAGGGTTTGGATGAAATTCCGACTCAACCAACACGGAGTTGAAGTTGACAGGATGCAGGACTTGGATCTTCTTGGTATCGACGGTAAGATGGTAGGTCTCCTCGCTGCAGAGGCTAATATACCAGTAATCATCAACCCTTTTAAATCGTCGAATAGAGCGATGCTCCGTACGCTCAGCTTTTGTAACCAACGCTGGAATGCTTGATTCATCGACCTCTAGCCATTCACCAGTTTGGGCTAATGCTTGGCATATAGATGCCGCCTGTGAGGTTCTTACCAGGATATCCATTATCTATCAAGGCAATGTTAGCAATGAGAAGTGGGTAATCATATGGGGCTAGCCATGCATACATATCCTGGAAGAACTTGAACTCCCATCCACCGTAGCGCATATCTTCCAACCATGACAAAGGGGTGATCGTGGTCTCTTAGGACCGCAAAAATGCTCTCCAGGGAAGCGGGACTCTGTGACCATGCTTGTGCCATCTGAGCCGTGAACAATCCCTGTTGTAGGTGACAGGGTTTAGGATTTTGATGAGTGGGGTTAGGCGGCCAGTTTGTGGGGGGTGGGGTGGGGTGAATGTGGTTGTATGATCCCTTTAACTGTATTCAATCACTGGCACTAAGTGCGGGTCCAGCTGGTAGTGGAAAGGATTGGAGGTGAAGTAACCAAAGAGAGCAAAGTTAAGAATAATTGTGACAACTATGATGTAAGTATCATGATAAACATGGAGGGTGTACCGGTATTTGAAAATCATAAACACTAGCCTATTCAGGTCATCATAATATGAAATACTTCATACATCAGAGGGGTGTAGTGCTCGGAATAGTGCTAAATGAGTACTGTTCAGCACGGTCATGATGGAAACTAGGTTATCTGCGTAGATTTGCTCCCAACAATGGTACTTGTACAAGTATGAGTACTTTTAATTTATCTTGGTGTGTGGTCTATCATTACCTTTCCTATCATATCTAACCCCAATCGTCCTAGTAGTATAACGCTAAAAGTGAGTGAAATTCAGGACAGACAAAGGGATAATGTCGTTATGTGGTTAAAAGCAGCAGAAGGAGCACGGTGTGAGAGACTTTGCGGTGGACACATCCAGAGTCTTTTCGCATGTCTTGGCCTGCATATGCCAAGACTTGTTGCATCCAGACCTTGATTTGACTGCTGGTGAAGAGTAGATTCAAAGAATTTGACCTCCACCACTCCAAGTGCACAGGGTTCCACCAATTATAACTTGATTTTATTTCTTGCTTTTGATTTTGAACACCTCACAGGAGTTGCGATGAGTGACCAGGACCTTGGACTCTTTGAATTTGAGTTGGGTCTCCTACAGCTTAGCCTTTATCAGCATGCATCTGTACATATGAATGCAAGGTGAAGAGGGCAGTGGGGACAAATTGATTTGGAAGAACTAGAGCCTGAATCCTGGAAAACATACTTTAGATGAGTTTCAGAAATGTATATAGAGGATAGTAGTTAATGATTTTGTAAGTAGGTTTTCAAAAGAAAAATTGACAGAATAGTAAGCTGTTTGCATATTCCTAAGAGGGGATATTGTGACAATGAAATTTATGAGCCAGATGGAGTAGTATTTTGTATACTACTTGCAAGACCATCAGCAAAAAATATTCTACCTCATGTATTACATATATATCTTCCTGTATCCTCTGGTAATACTATCCCTCCCTACCCTCCCTGTATTTCTTATATTTCCTTCCTTTTCTCAAAGCCCACGGGGCCTTCAGGAGGCTCAAAACATACTCCCGGTATCAGCTATCTCCTGCTTTTGTCCGAGTCCTCTAGCTTACTTCACCGGTGAAGGTACGTTGCAATACAGACCCCTGTTTTTTTCAGTTCTTCCCCTTTCGCCATGTTGGCCGTTGTGCAGCTTATTTGTGCTTGTGTACGTCCCGAAAACCCACCCCTGTCTAGTGCGCTTGTCACATTTGGCACGTTCCATCCCCCTTTATTTCTCCGTTATGGACTCCATCCCCCTGGAAGCCCCTGAAGTCCCCCTTGAGCTGTTCTCTGGGCGATTGGTTTCCATCTATACTTACCAACATTGGTTTTTCCCTTTACTTGTTCTACTCCCAACTGTTCATTTTGGTCTTTCTATCGTCCTTTTCGCGACATCTCATTATTCGCTTAATCTTTCTTTATTTCTTGTATTACCTTTGGCTTGTTCTTGGTTTCTGTATGTACCATTTCGTGTCTCTTTTGTATGGCTCTTCATCCATAAGCAAAAAAACCTTTTTCTCCGGACGGACAGAGCCTGCTTCCGGACGAATAGCGTCCGCTCTTTGCGTCCGGTCCTCCTGGATCTCCCGTGCCTTCTTTGCCTTTCATTTCTTGCGTCTGGTGCACCCGGACGCCCCACTTTCCCTCCAAAGCGTCTGACGCGCTTGTTGCGGCCCCACCCCCTCCTCGTGCCTCCCCCTTGTATCGGCCCCCTTATCCTCTCGTCTACTGGCCTCCTGCCTACTTCTTGCGGTTGCGCGCGTCCGGCGACCATCTGTGCTACCCTCACACCTCTGGCGACCTAGATCTGTCCGCTTCCATCCACTTCCGTCCGCTGCCATCCTACGTCGCTTTTTTCTTAGTCTGCACCCTACTGTCACTTCCATAATTCCCTTACTGTTCACAAGACGCCTGGCGCGGCCGCCATGCAGACCCCCTACTTTGGTTGGCTTCCCTTCCCACAGGAGAGCATAGTTTTGCATTAATCATCTGCAGAACTCAGCCGGCCGAGTTGATGCCGGACTCTCTATGGGAATCTCTCCCTTAAGTCGCCAGCTCCAACTTGGCTGCCTATTCAATTCAATTTATTTAAAACATTCCCTTAAACGCCCACGGATCATGTAGTACTCCTGCAGCCGAGTGGAAGCCGGACACTCAATATGGGCACTGCCACCTTAAGTATACGGCTTCAACTTGGCCGTATATTCATGCAGTACAATTCAACCTATTTAAAACCTTCCCTTAAATGCCCGCGGATCGTGTAGTCCTCTCTCGGCCAAGTTGAAGCTGGAGACTCAATACGCGAACTGCCACCTTAAGTGCCCAGTTTCAACTCAGCCGAATAAATACTGTACATAATTGGATAGAATAGTTTAATATATTTCATTAAACGTCCTCAGATCAATTCTGTGATTCACTATCCATTGCTTCTCGCCGCTAGGAATTACCTGCACCTGTCCAATTACTGCCCCTATACTGACTATTCGCATGTCTCGACCATTGATCTGGTTGCCAACTCGAATATGTCCACTCGGAATGTGAAATCTGCCACCATTGATCGGATTGAGTATGCGAACTAATACCAGGTGATGGACAGCTGCGGCCTCATGTACAATATTTCTTATCTTGAAAAGTGCTAGCAACCTGTAACATGTGTACATGTTCCGGTAACAGTACACAGGAGCGGGTAGTGCAGGATCTCCTATGTTTAGGTGATTTATATTTGGTTTATTTCATTTGATTTCAGCTCCGCCACTGTCTCTGAGTCAGATAGGCTATGCTATCGTATTGTTATGTTTAGTTTGCTTTGCTGGATGTTTATATTTAGGATTCCGGGTATGGAATGGTCATGTAGCACTGGTGGAGGCTGAGCTATGTTTCTTTCTTTGGTTTTGCAGGATTACAGGATTCTGGTATGTGCGCAGCTACTGGTAATGATCGTGATTGCAGGAAGGCTATCGCCCTTGGGTTTCGTATTTAAACCAGTCTCCTGGCTAGCAGGAGACAGCAGACTTCGACAGACCTTCAGTCTAAGAATACACTTGGTTGAACGGCAATCCCTGAGTCTATGAGTTCAATTTGTCCTTCAACTATTATCTTTCTAGCTACCGGTCCCTTGAAACCTCCCTTAGCACCAGGGCTAGCAGGACTATTGCCAGTCCTATTGTATTTTCGTTAGACAGGAATAAACCTGTTACATTTTTTTGCCTACAGCAGGTGAAACCCCTTTGTTCTAAGGATTGGGAACAGCCTGGTAGGATTGATCACCCTCCCAGTATCTTGATAACTAGTTAGAAGCAGGAGTGGCAGGGAAAGGAACTCCCGGCTCAGGTGCTACATTCACAATAGCAGAATGCAGAAGCAGAAGCGTTACCAGGTCCGGTAGAGCCTACAATCGTCCTTCAGCAGAACCCACAGACGATGCCCCAGAACCAACCACACAGTACCAACCCCTGGGCCCATGCCAGGCTCAGCAGATGTTATGGGGTAGCTAACACGGTAGGATTCCGAGCTAACTAGGCCAAGGATATTTGAGACAACAGATTAATAGTCAGGAAGGCTCGTTGGTAATTATTTGATAAAGGTAAAGTAATAAAGTGTAATCAAATATCAAAGAGTTAGAATATAACTCTCTAACTTGTTATATTGTTAAGGTCTCTTCTCCGTTGCTTGATGATTCTTCAACCACCGGGGGAGAGGCCTACTATTTATACTAATGTTCATGCTACTTCAACTTCTCTAGTTAAGAAGTATCTTCT
>Ga0307517_10002354_pt1 | contig 30505 bp, 28 predicted proteins | sample 23_EM_MG_FD_194515 | JGI IMG/M metagenome (GOLD analysis project Ga0307517, IMG submission 194515) | Populus trichocarpa ectomycorrhiza microbial communities from riparian zone in the Pacific Northwest, United States - 23_EM | ecosystem: Host-associated > Plants > Roots > Unclassified | place... | reverse complement strand
CGAGCCGGCCGGTGATGCGCATGTCGGCGTCGACCGGGCGTGCCGATTTGGGGAAGGGCATGTGCTCCCAGTACGCGCGGTAGGCCGCGGCGCGCTGGCTCTTGAAGTCGGGCTCGAGCTCCTGGCCTTGCAGATTGGCGTAGTCGTTGCCGACCTCGTGGTCGTCCCACACCAGCAGCCACGGCGCGGCCGCGTGCGCGGCCTGCAACGCCGGATCGCTCTTGTGCGTGGCGTAGCGCGCGCGGTACTGTTCGAGCGTGCGCACATGGCCGCCCTCGACCGGGCGCACGGCCTTCGGCCCGGAGGCGTATTCGTAGATGTAGTCGCCCAGGAACAGCACCGCGTCGAGCTCCTCGGCCGCGACGTGCTTCCACGCGGCGTAGTGGCCCACGTCCCAGCGCTGGCAGCTCGTGATCACGAAGTTGAACGGCGACGTGGCCGCGGCATCGGCCGCCGGCGCGGTGCGCGTGCGGCCGACCATGCTCTGCTGGCCCAGCGCCGAGAAGCGGTACCAGTACCAGCGTGTCGGCTCCAGCCCGGCGGGTTCGGCGTGCACGCTGTGGGCCCAGGCGAGTTCGGCGGTTTCTTCGCCGCGCGCGGCGATGCGCGTGAAGGCCTCGTCGAACGCGATCTCCCAGTGCACCGTGACGCGCTCGGGCAGGCCCGCGCCGGTCAGCATCGTCCAGAGCACGACGCTGTTCGCGCGCGGCTGGCCCGAGGCGATGCCGAGCGCGAAGCGCGGCGCATCGGCGGCGCGCGCGTGGCGCAGCAGCGCAGGCGGCGTGGCGATCAGCGCGGCGCCACCGCGCAGCAGAGTCCGGCGCTGCATCGTCAGCGTGACGGGTTCGTTCGCACCTTCTCAGATGCCGACATCGTCGATCTCGCGGTACATGTCGCGCAGCCACATCTTGACGCGCTGGCGGTCCATCATCCCGAGGCCGGTGCTGGTCGGGTCGCCCGGCGTCTTGGCCTTCCAGAAGCTGCTGCTGCCGGCGTCGATCTTCTGGATCACGCCGTCGTGCAGCTTGCGGATCGAGACGATCTTCGCGCCGAGCTCGAGCGCGCGCTGCTGCTGGCCCGATTGCTCGAGCACCGAGAAATCGTTGCCGCGCACCTGGTTGCGCACCAGCACGTACCTCAGCCCGGTGCCGAAGCGGTCGAGCAGTTTTTCCAGCAGGTCGACCGAGTCCTTGCCGCTGTCCATCACGTGCCAGTAGTGCATCGTCATGCCCATCTCGGCGGCCATATTGATGGCGCCGGTCTCGTCCAGCCAGCGCACCAGCGACTCGTGCGTCTGCGCCGCCAGGTCGACCAGGATGCGCCGGCCCGGCTGCTCGGCGGCGGCTTCGACGATCACGTCGAGCGCCTCGTAGTGGTCCATCACCACCGGCGACGCATAGCCCGCATAAAAACGCATCAGCGCGCCGTGCGATCGATCGGTGTCGAAGCCCAGGAACGGGATCGCCTTGTCGATCATGTACTGCGCCAGCACGCGGGCGGTGAGCGATTTGCCCACGCCGCCTTTTTCGCCGCCGATGAAGTGGATGTGCGCCATCAAGTGATCCTTTGCCGTTGCGTTGTTCGATTGTCCATGGTTCGGCGCGAGCCGCGTTTGCCGGTCGCAACTCGCGTGCCTGCCCGGCGAGGCTGGGCGCATCGCACAGCTGTCATCGGTGTGTCACGTGCCGTTCACGGTTGCTTCCTATGCTCGCGCCCAGCTCGGATCTTTACACTCAGCAAGGATGTATCTTGAACAAAGCAGTTGATTTCCCGCTCGACGCGATGAGCGCGGACGACATCGATCACAACACGTCCGGCAACACCGATTTCCAGGCCGTGCTCGATGCGCGCCTGAGCCGCCGCTCGGTGCTGCGCGGCGGCGTGGGCACGGCGGCGAGCGCCGTGCTCGGCGGCTGGGGCCTCACGGCCTGCGGAGGCGGCGATGACGATGATGCGGCCCCGGCGTCGCCGGCGCCCGTCACGGCGCTGAGCTTCTCCGCCGTCGCGAAGAGCCTGGCCGACAAGGTCACGGTGCCGACCGGATACACCGCCACCGCGATCTACGCACTCGGCGATCCGCTGACCGCGGCGACCGCGGCCTACAAGAACGATGGCACCGACACCGACTACGCGAACCGCGCCGGCGATCACCACGACGGCATGGAGTACTTCGGCCTGACGGCCGACGGCACGGCGCGCGACGCGAACGGCTCCGAGCGCGGCCTGCTGGCGATGAACCACGAAGCCACCAGCGGTACGGACGTGCGTTCGTACTACCTGCATGTCAACGGCGGCACGGTGAACCCGCGCCCGAAGAGCGAAGCCGACAAGGAAATCCCGGTGCACGGCGTGTCGGTCGTCGAAGTGCGCAAGACCAACGGCAGCTGGGCCTACGTGCAGGGCTCGACCTACAACCGCCGCGTCACGCCGCTGACGCCGGTGATGTTGTCGGGCCCGGCCGCCGGCAATGCGCTGATGAAGACGAAGTACTCGGTGTCCGGCCTGAGCACGCGCGGCACCATCAACAACTGCGGCACCGGCTACACGCCCTGGGGCACCTACCTGACGGGTGAGGAAAACTGGTCGGGGTACTTCACCCGCTCGGCCACCGACAACGCCGCGCGCGCGGACCGCAGTGTCGTCTCGCTGAACCGCTACGGCCGCGCCCAGGGCGCTGCCAGCCGCCATGGCTGGGAAACCGCCGGCACCGAAGACGAGTACGCACGCTGGATCATCAGCAAGCTGGGCACGAGCACCGACGGCACCGACGACTACCGCAACGAACTGAACGGCTTCGGCTACATCGTCGAGATCGACGCGTACGACAAGTCGGCCGCCGTCAAGAAACGCACCGGCCTCGGCCGCTTCGCGCACGAGAGCGCGGCGTTCGGCAAGCGCACCGCCGGCAAGCCGCTGGCCGTCTACATGGGTGACGATTCGCGCGGCGAGTACATCTACAAGTTCGTCTCCACCGCGACCTGGGCCGATGCCGATGCGAACCCGGCCAACCGCCTGGCCACCGGCGACAAGTACCTCGACAGCGGCAAGCTGTATGTCGCGAAATTCGCCGCCGATGGCACCGGCAGCTGGATCGAACTGAACATCGCGAACGCGCTGATCGCCGGCTACGCCACCTATGCGTTCGCCGACCAGGCCGACGTGCTGGTCAATGCCCGCCTGGCCGCCGACGCGGTCGGCGCGACCAAGATGGACCGCCCGGAGTGGTGCGCGGTGCACCCGGTCACTGGCGAGATCTACTACTCGCTGACGAACAACAGCAACCGCAAGCTCGAACCGTCGTCGTCGTCGCAGCAGGGGCTGGACGCAGCGAACCCGCGCAGCTATGCCGACGCCTATGCGGGCGGCACGCCGGGCGCCCCGGGCAACATCAACGGCCACATCATCCGCATGGCCGAAGTGGCGGGCGAAACCGCCGCGACCAGCTTCAGCTGGGACGTCTACCTGTTCGGCGCGCAGTCGGATGCCGACACGACGACGATCAATCTGTCGGCGCTCACCGCCGACCAGGACTTCTCCAGCCCCGACGGCCTGTGGTTCAGCAAGAACACCGGTCTGTGCTGGATCCAGACCGACGACGGCTCCTACACCGACGTGACCAACTGCATGATGCTGGTCGGCGTGCCGGGCAAGGTCGGCGACGGCGTGAAGACCACGCTGAACTACACCAAGGCCGACGGCAGCGCGGTGGCGATCGACACCTACGTGGGCAAGAAGCCGGCCGCCGACACGCTGCGCCGTTTCCTAGTCGGACCGGTCGATTGCGAACTGACCGGCTGCACCGAAACGCCGGACGGCAAGACGCTGTTCGCGAACATCCAGCACCCGGGCGAGGTGCTTGCGGCGGTGGCCGACATCCTCGACCCGACGACGTACAAGAGCCACTGGCCGGCCAACGCCGGCTACGGCGCCGGCGGTGCCACGACGGCGCGCCCGCGCTCGGCGACGGTGGCGATCACGAAGAACGACGGCGGCCGCATCGGCAGCTGAACGACCGGATCACGGCGCGGTCTCTTCGAGAGGGAAGGGTCGTGGGCAAGACGCCCACGGCCCTTTTTCCTGGATCAGTGGCGCCGGTCGCGGTCGGTGAGGCCGGTCGCGATCGCGAGCAGCGTCAACGTCGCGAGCCAGCCGCACAACGCCTCGATCCAGGTCAGTGCCTGCACCAGCGCCGCGGGGTCGGCGGGCTGGTCGGCCTTGAGCAGCGGCGCCCAGCGCTGCCGCTGGTGCAGGTCGATCAGCGGCACCAGCACGTCGAGCGAATACGCGAGCGGTCGCAGCGGCGCGGGAGTGCGTCCGCTCTGCAGCGCGGTCGGTGCCATCAGGCCGCTGTCGGCCGCGGCCCAGTAGACGCCGGCGCACCCGATCCACAGCACCGCGGCGGCCATCACCAAGCGCAGCGGCCGGTGCCCGTAGCCGGCGAACGCGCCGAACAGCAGATGACCCAGACGCGGCAACCAGCGCAGCGCAGGCGGCGCCGACAGGCCGATCAACCCGCTGCGGCGCAGGTGACGTTCGCGGCCGATCGCGATCTCGGCGGCGCTGTCGCCGCGCCCCATGCGGCGCAGCACCTTGATCGCGCGGCGCCACGGTTCGGGGCGGAAGTCGTCGGCGAAGTGACTGGCGCGCTGGGTCGCGAGCCAGCCCAGGCGCATCGTCGCGTCGACCGGTGCGGCTGCGCCGAAGCGGGTGTAGGCAAAGCCGTCGAGTGCGTGGTGCGCACCCCAGGTCTGCGCGTCGTCGAGCAGCGTGCCGACCTGCGTATCGATTAGCGAGCTGCCCTCCAGCGGCCGCTGCAGCTGCTGCAGATTCAGCGTGCCGCCGATCTGCGCGCGGTCCAGCAGCACCGCGGCAGTGTCGCCCCAGCCGGCATCGCCGACGCTGTCGAAATCGGCGCCGCGGCAATCGAGGTCGCCGCCGATGCGCGTGCGCTGCAGGCGCACCTGGCCGGCGGCGGAGAAGCCGGCGTCGAGCAGGACCTGGCCGCCGATGCGCGCGCGGTCGAGGTTCAACGCCGCGCCGCGCATGCCGCCGGCGTCGAGCTCGGCGCTCAGGCGGGCGCCGCTGGCGCGCAGATCGCCGTGGATGCGCGCGCCCAGGAAACGCAGCTCGCCGGTCGCGTCGGCGCCGCCGCTCAGGATCACGTCGCCGCCGACCTGCACGCCATCGGCCACCAGCCGGCACGGCAGCGTGTTCGCGAACTTGCTGCTGGCGTGCAGGTGCATGCGCTCGCAGTTCAGGTCCCGGCCGATCTGGGCGCGCGCCAGATGCAGCTCGCCATGCACGCCGCAGCCAGCGTTGAACGCGAGCTCGCCATCGATGCGCATCGCGTCGGCGTGCAGCCCCGGCAGTGCGCTGTCGGGGAAACTCAGGCTGCCGAGCAGGTGCGCGCCATCGAGCAGCGGCGTCGCGGCGAACACGCAGCGGTAGAGCCAGAGGCTGACCGGAATGCGGCGGTGGCTGAGGTCGAGGCGGCCGATGATGCAGGCGCCCAGCACCTGCAAGCGGCCTCCAACGACCGGCGCGCCGGCGCCGCCGCCACGCGCGAGAAAGGCCAGGAACTCGGCGCGCAGCCGCACATCGGGCGTGGCGTTGCGCGGGCGCTGGTAGCCGATCTTGGCGATGCTGCCGTCGGCCGCCGCGCGCAGCAGGATCAGCTCCGCGAGCAGCAGCGGTTCGAAATCCTGCAGCGTGGGTGTCGGTTCGTGTTGTGGTTCGTGGGATGGCGGGATCGTCACCAACTCATTCTCGGGCAGGCCCCGTTTTGCCCACAATCCCGGTTTGCCCCGCGCTTGCGGGGGGAAACCACACCCGATCGACCCCCCGGCTGCGGGGGGCGCGGGCTCAACCGCGGCCCACGAACGGCATCTTGGTCGCCATCACCGTCATGAACTGCACGTTGGCCTCGAGCGGCAGGCTGGCCATGTGCACGACGGCGTCGGCGACATGCTTCAGGTCCATGCGCGGCTCGACCATCATCGTGCCGTTGGCCTGCGGCACACCGGTCGTCATGCGCTGGGTCATGTCGCTCGCGGCGTTGCCGATGTCGATCTGGCCGCAGGCGATGTCGTGGGCGCGTCCGTCGAGCGAGGTCGCCTTGGTCAGCCCGGTGATCGCGTGCTTGGTCGCGGTGTAGGGTGCGCTGAACGGGCGCGGCGCGACCGAGGAGATCGAGCCGTTGTTGATGATGCGGCCGCCGTGCGGCTGCTGGCTCTTCATCAGCTTGAAGGCCTGCTGCGTGCACAGGAACACCGCGGTCAGGTTGATGTCGACGACGGCCTTCCACTGCTCGAACGTGAGCTCGTCCATCGGGATCGCCGGAGCGCCGGTGCCGGCGTTGTTGAACAGCACATCGAGCCGGCCGAAGGTCGCGCGCGTGGTCTCGAACAAGGCCTTCACGGCGGCCGGATCGGTCGCGTCGGTGGGCACGGCCAGCGCGTTGGCGCCGAGCGCACCGGCGAGCGTCTTGGTTTCATTCAGCGCGTCGGCGCGCCGGCCGGCGAGCACGACGTGGTAGCCCGCTTCGAGCAGGGCAAGCGAGCAGGCGCGGCCGATGCCGCTGCCTGCGCCGGTGACCATGGCAACTTTCATGAGCGCGTTCTCCGTGGGGGTGAGGGGGTTGAAGCGATCAGCTTTCGGCGTCGTTCGGCATGAACGAATCGGCGAATGTGAAGTACAGCGAAGCGTAGAACACGGTCGTGATCATCAGCGAGATCGGCACGGCCGCGACCGCGAACATCTGGGCGCCGCCGATCGCCGCGAACAGCAGGCTCGCGAGCATGCCGAAGCCCATGACCAGCGCGAACCAGGTCAGCGTGTAGACGACGAAGGCGCCGCGGTTGCGCCAGCATGCCAGCGTGCTCGAGAACAAGGCCTGCGCGCAGCGCTGGCCGTCCCAGAAGACCAGCGCCGGCGCATGCCAGAAAGGCACGGCGAGCAGGCCGGTGAGGCCCAGGCGCAGCGCCAGGCCGGACAACAGCCCCGGCGTCGCGAGGCGGGCCGCCATCACGTCGGGCGTGTTCTGGTCCGCCGGGATCGCGTCCATCACCGTCGCCAGCGCGCCGCCGTCGACGACGCTGCTGATCCACAGCGCGGCCAGCGTCGCGAGGGCGTAGAGGCCGCCCAGCCACACCAGCGAGACCACGCGCGAGCGCTCGGCGCGCAAGGGCGCGATGAAGACCATCGGCGTCGGCAGGCCGCCCGCGACGACGATGCGCGTGGCCAGCATGAACGCGAGTGTCACCAGCGGCAGCAGCATCAGCCCGAGCAGCGGCCCGATCAGCGGCAGCAGCGCGAGCACGAACACCGCGAACATGAACGCCGCGAACAGCGCGGCAAAGGCCATCGGGTGCTTGAAAAAAGCGCGGATGCCCTGCTGGGCCCACAGCACACCCTGACGGGCCGGAACGGACTTGAGTTTCATCGGCGCAAGCTCAGGGATGCCACGGCGCGGCGACGCGTGCGCGCAGCACGCGCTCGAAGTGCGTCGGGTCGTGCGCCGTGAGCAGGCTGGCGTCGCGCGGCAGGTGCAGGTCCCACAGGCGCGAGAGCCAGAAGCGCAGCGCCGCGCCACGCATCAGCGCGGGCAGCAGGCGGCGCTCGTTCGGGGTCAGCGGGCGCACCGTGCTGTAGGCCGCGACGAGCACCGCCGCGCGGGTTTCGTCGAGGCGGCCGGATTCGAGGTCGATGCACCAGTCGTTCAGGCACACGGCGATGTCGAACAGCAGTGCGTCGATGCCGGCGAAGTAGAAGTCGAACAGGCCGGTGAGCTCATCGCCGGCCGGGCCGACATCGAACATCGCGTTGTCGCGGAACAGGTCGGCATGGATCGGGCCGCGCGGCAGCAGCGCGTAGGCCGGCGAGGTGCCGAGGTGCTGCTGGAACGCGAGCTCGGTTTCGATCAGCGCCCGCTGTGCGTCGGTCAGGAAGGGCAGCACCACCGGCACCGTCTCGATCCACCACGGCAGGCCGCGCAGATTCGGCTGGTGCAGCGGGAAGTCCGCGGCCGCCGCGTGCATGCGCGCCAGCATCGCGCCCAGGCTCGCGCAGTGCGCCGCGTCCGGGGCGAGGCGGTGGCTGCCGCGCAGGCGGTCGACCAGCGCCGCGGGCTTGCCCTGCAGCGTGTGCAGGATCGCGCCGGAGGCGTCGGGCTTCGGGCCGGGCACCGGGATGCCGCGCGCGGCCAGATGCTTCATCAGCTCCAGGTAAAACGGCAGCTCGTCGAACGTGAGGCGCTCGAACACCGTGAGCACATAGCTGCGCGCTTGACCCTCAGGGCCAGAGGTGTCGGCGAAGTAGTTGGTGTTCTCGATGCCGCTGCGGATGCCGGTCAGCGCATTCAGCGTGCCCAGCCCGAGACGGGCCACGAGCGATGCGGCCTCGTCGAACGAGACATCGGTGTAGACCGCCATCCTGACTCAGAACTTGAGGACGTTCCAGACGCGCTTGCCGGCTGCGGTGCGCGCGCCGCCGGTGCCATCGAACGGATCCTGGCCCGTCGGCGCGGTGACGATCTCGTAAGGCTTCGTCACGCCGATCTTGGGCGTGACGACGACGTGCTGGACCTGGCCACGCACCGTGAGCTGGTCGATCTTCGAGCCCTTGTCCTCGATCACCGAGTGCCTGACGTTTGGCTCGCCGCGCTCGGTCGGGGCGGGGGCCGCGGGCGTCGGCGCGGTCTGAGCCCAGCACGGCGCACACACGCAGAGCAGGGCGAGCACGAGTTTGGAGTTCATGGGATCGATTCTAGGGCGGGCGGCGCCGAGGCCGGTGGCGGGCTTGCTTCACAATCAAAGCATGAGTGACAAGACCCTGCTGCTGGTCGATGGTTCCAGCTATCTTTACCGCGCGTACCACGCCCTGCCGGACCTGCGTGGCCCGGGCAACGTGCCGACCGGCGCGCTGCGCGGCGTCGTTTCAATGCTGAAGCTGCTGCGCGAGCAGCACCCGGCCGCGCTCGGGGCCTGCGTGTTCGACGCCAAAGGACCGACCTTCCGCGACGACTGGTACGCCGACTACAAGGCGAACCGGACTGCGATGCCGGTCGACCTGGCGGCGCAGATCGAGCCGATCCACGAAGCGGTCAAACTGCTCGGCTGGCCGGTGCTCTCGGTGCCCGGGATCGAGGCCGACGACGCGATCGGCACGCTGTGCAAGATTGCCGCGGCCGCGGGCTACCGGGTCATCGTGTCGACCGGCGACAAGGACCTCGCCCAACTCGTCGACGCGAACGTCACGCTCGTCAACACGATGACCAGCGAACGACTCGACCCGGCCGGCGTGCTCGCGAAGTTCGGCGTCGCGCCGGACCGCATCGTCGACTACCTGACGCTGGTCGGCGATGTGGTCGACAACGTGCCCGGCGTCGACAAGGTCGGCCCGAAGACGGCCGCGAAATGGATCACCGACTACGGCTCGCTCGATGGCGTGATCGCGGCGGCGCCGACGATGAAGGGCGCGGCCGGCGAGAACCTGCGCAAGGCGCTGGACTGGCTGCCGCAGGGCCGACGCCTCGTCACCGTCGTGACCGATTGCGATCTGAGCGCCCACGTGCCCGGCTGGCCCGCGTTCGAGTCGCTCGCCTTCACGCCACCCGACGCGCAGCAGCTGCGCGCGTTCTACGACCGCTACGACTTCAAGTCCTTCAAGCGCGAGCTCGACAACGCGAGCGGTGCGCCGGTGCCGGTCGAAGCGCCTGCGCCGGCGGCGCCGGCTGTCGAGAAGCACTACGAGACGATCCTGACCGAGGACGCGCTGAACACCTGGCTCACGAAGATCGAACACGCCGCGCTGACGGCGATCGATACCGAGACCGACTCGCTCGACGGCATGCGCGCGCAGATCGTCGGCATCTCGCTGTCGGTGGCGGTTGGCGAGGCGGCCTACATCCCGCTGCGCCACAGCTATGCCGGCGCGCCCGATCAGCTGGCCCCGGAGCTGGTGCTGGCGCGTCTGAAGCCGTGGCTCGAGAACGCCGGCGCGCCCAAGCTCGGCCAGAACATCAAGTACGACACCCACGTGTTCGCGAACGCCGGCATCACGGTGCGCGGTTATGCGCACGACACGATGCTGCAAAGCTATGTGCTCGAGGCCCACAAACCGCACAGCCTGGAAAGCCTGGCCGAGCGTCACCTCGGCCGCAAGGGCCTGATCTACGAGGAGCTGTGCGGCAAGGGCGTGCACCAGATCTCGTTCACGCAGGTCGACATCGAGAAGGCCGCCGAGTATTCGAGCGAAGACAGCGACATGACGCTGCACGTGCACCAGCAGCTGTGGCCGCAGATCGAGGCGAGCGCCGGCCTGCTGGACGTCTACCAGCGCATCGAGATGCCGGCCGCGGCGATCCTCGGGCGCATCGAGCGCACCGGCGTGCTGATCGACGCGGCCCAGCTCGCGCTGCAGAGCCAGCAGCTCGCCGAACGCATGCTCGGGCTGGAGCGCGAGGCCTACGAGATCGCCGGCCAGCCCTTCAACCTCGGCAGCCCGAAGCAGATCGGCGAGATCCTGTTCGGCAAGCTCGGCCTGCCGGTGAAGAAGAAGACCGCGAGCGGCGCGCCCAGCACCGACGAGGAGGTGCTCGCCGAACTCGCGGCCGACTATCCGCTGCCGGCCAAGCTGCTCGAACACCGCGGCCTGTCCAAGCTGAAGGGCACCTACACCGACAAGCTGCCGCTGATGGTCAACCCCGCGACCGGTCGGGTGCACACCAATTACGCGCAGGCGGTGGCGGTGACCGGGCGGCTCTCGAGCAACGACCCGAACCTGCAGAACATCCCGATCCGCACCGTCGAAGGGCGGCGTGTGCGCGAGGCCTTCATCGCCCCCGAGGGCCACCGGATCCTGAGCGCCGACTATTCGCAGATCGAGCTGCGCATCATGGCCCACATGAGCGGCGATCCGGGCTTGCTGAAGGCCTTCGCCGACGGCACCGACGTGCACCGTGCGACCGCGAGCGAGGTCTTCGGCGGCACGCCCGCCGAGGTCACGAGCGAGCAGCGCCGCTACGCGAAGACGATCAACTTCGGCCTGATCTACGGCATGGGACCGTTCGGCCTGGCGCAGAGCCTGGGCATCGAGCGCAGCGCGGCGATCGCGTACATCGAGCGCTACTTCCAGCGCTTCGCCGGCGTGCGCCGCTACATGGACGAGACCAAGGCCTCGGCGCGCGTCAACGGTTATGTCGAGACGCTGTTCGGCCGGCGCGTCTACCTGCCCGAGATCAACGGCGGCAATGGCCCGCGCAAGAGCGGCGCCGAGCGCCAGGCCATCAACGCGCCGATGCAGGGTACGGCGGCCGACCTGATCAAGCTCGCGATGATCGCGGTGCAGGACGTGCTCGACCGCGAACAGCGCGCGACCCGCATGATCATGCAGGTGCACGATGAACTGGTGTTCGAGGTGCCCGAGGCCGAGCTCGACTGGGCGCGCACCGAGGTGCCGAAGGTGATGGCCTCGGTCGCCGAACTGAAGGTCCCGCTGCTGGCCGAGGTCGGGGTCGGCCACAACTGGGACGAAGCGCACTGACCGCCTCCGGGGCCGCGCGGCCTCGGTGCGCCTCGTCAGTGCGTTCGCGCCTTGCTGAAGTGGCCGCGCCGGGCCTCGCGCATCAGCTCCCCGAACTGGGCATTCGAGACCACCAGCACGGACTCGTGGTCGCCGCCTTCGAGGCAGATCTGCTCGCTGGCGTCGAGCTCGGTGTCGACGATGGTCGGCACGCCCCAGGGCATGCCGACCGGCGGCACCGCACCGAGTTCGCAGTCGGCAAACAGCGAGGCGATGCTGTCCTCGCTGGACAGGCGCAGCGTGCGGCGCCCGAGCAACTGCGACAGGCGGCCGAGCTGCACCCACTGGTCGGCCGGCACCACCGCCATCACCGGACCCTGCTCGTCTTCGAGGATCACGGACTTGGCCAGCTGATGGGGCCGGATGTTCGCCAGCCGCGCGGTCTCGGCGCTGCTGCGGCTGTGTGGATGAGCCTTGACCGCGTAATGCGTCCCGTGCTCGGAGAGGTAGCCCGACAGGCGAGAGGGGATGGACATGATGATCGCCTCCTGTCTCAGACCGTGCTGTGCAAGCGTGCGCGGCGGCTCTTGAGCTCGTTGCGGCGCGCTTCGATCGCGTCGCCCTGCCGCGCGATCAGGTCGCGGATCGCATCGGGAAGCTCGCCGGCGTTGAGGGCCTTGCGGTAGCGCGTCAGCGCGTGCTCTTCGCCGCGTTCGCATTCGGCGAGAAGGGCATCGTCGTCGACGCTGCTGACGGCCTCTTTCAGGCGCAGCCAGCCGCGGTGCACGGCGCCGATCGCCGTGCCGTGCGCGACCGGTGTCCCGCCGTACTCGGTGATCAGTTCGTTCAGGCTGGAGATGTTGGCCTCCCAGGCCCGTGCATGCTGCTCCAGCAGCTGCCTCAGCTCGTCGGCCGAGACGTGCGCGGCGCAGGTCCTGAAGCCATACACGCCGTCCTTGGAGATTTCGACCAGGTCGTTCATCACGCCGATGATCTCGGTACGTTTCATGATTCACTCCTTCAGGTCGGGTGCTCGCCACCCGTTTCGTGCACGCAACACCGCGGGGCGCTCGATCGATCCCGCGCGGCTGCCCGTACTGAAAAGGTAGTGCGGTGAAGCGGCGATGTCAAAGAGGCCGTCGGCGCGCATCGGTGTCCAACGGTGTATGGTCGGACCACGCGGTCGACAACGAAAGGTCTCTGTGCCCGGCTACCAGGTCAAGACCGAAACGTTTGCCGTCGGCGGCGTCGACACCGTGATCCGCTCGCTGCTCGATCGCCAGCAGTTCGCCGATCCGTTGGGCGATGCGTTGCGCGTCGGCATCTCGTCGGCGAGCTGGCCGCTGTTCGGGCTGGTGTGGCCGTCGGCGCTGGTGCTCGCGGCCCACATGCAGCACGTGCCGCTGGGGCTGCGGCGCGTGCTCGAGGTGGGCTGCGGGCTGGCGCTGGCGAGCCTGGTCGTGCACCGCCGCGCCGGGCGCATCACCGCGACCGATCGGCACCCGCTGACCGAGTCCTTCCTGCTCGAGAACCTGCGCCTGAACGCGATGGCGCCGCTGTGCTACCAGCAGGGCGACTGGGCCACGCCGAACCCGCTGCTGGGCCGCTTCGACCTGATCGTCGGCAGCGACGTGCTCTACGACCGCGGCCTGCCGGACCAGCTCTGCGCGTTCATCGAGCTGCACGCGCAGGCCAGCGTCGAGGTCGTCATCGTCGATCCGGACCGCGGCAACCGGCCGGCCTTCAACCGCGGCATGCACGGGCTCGGGTTCGAACGCAGCGAGCGCCGGGTGCGCCATCTGCCCGGCAGCGGCCTGCCGTATAAGGGCCGGCTGCTCAGCTACCGGCGCGGTGCCGCCGCCTGAGAAGTCATGGGGCACCCGGCGGCGGGGTACCGCCACCACCCGCCAGGCGGGTGCTCAGGCCGCTGCGGGCCACGAAGGGGCCCCCTTGTGGCCCCCAGCGGCCCGGCGCTGGCCTGAGGCGCCGGCCTATTTCTCGGCCGCGGCCTTCATGTTGGCCAGGCCGGCCTCGAAGTCCTTGCCGATCATCGAGTCCATGCTGACGAACACGCCCATCAGCTTTGTGACGAAGGGTGCCGGGCCGTGCATGACCCACACGACCTCGGTGTTCTCGCCCTGCGGCGTGAGCGTGAACTCGGCGACGTTGTGGCCTTCGAAGGGCTTGATGAAGTCGAGCTTGATGTCGACCTTGCTCGCCGGTGCGGCCTTCAGGATCTCCATGCGGCCGGCACCGACCTTGCTGTTGCCGGTCCACTCGTAGACGGTGCCCTGACCGGCCGGCGGGCCGGTGAAGGTGCGCTTCATCTCGGGGTCGAGCTTCTCCCACGGCGACCAGTCGCCCCAGCGGTGGAAGTCGTTGATCATCGCGAACACCTTGTCGGGCGGCGCGTGGATGCTCGTCGTGCGCTGCACGCTGAAGGTGTCCGGCCGGGTCGCGGCAAAGACGAGGATGCCGGCGATCACGACGACGATGGCGATGGCGATCTTCTTGAGCATGGGGCTGCCTCCCGCTGCTGAGCGGGGGCAGTGTATCGCTCAGCCCTCGCGGCGCTTGCGGAAGGCGATCCAGCCCGCGACGGCGGTGAAGCTCGCGACGATGCCGACCACGATCCAGAAGCCGTGCGCGTGCTGCGCCAGCGGCACGCCGCCGACGTTCATGCCGAGCAGGCCGGCGATGATGTTGATCGGCAGCGCGAGCACCGTCACGATGGTCAGCAGGAACAGGCTGCGGTTGTTGTCTTCGTTGACCTGCGCGGCGATCTCTTCCTGCAGCAGCTTGATGCGCTCCTGCAGCGAGGCCATGTCGTGCAGCACGACCGAGAACTCCTCGCTGGCCTGGCGCAGCTCCTGCACGTCGACGTCGGTCATCCAGCCGGGCGGGTGCTGCAGCAACCGGAACAGCGCCGCCGGCTCGGGCGCGAGCAGGCGCTGCAGCCGCACCAGCAAGCGCCGCAGCGCGCCGAGCCGGGCGCGCCGTGGCTGCAGCCGGTTCGCGAGCAGCTGGTCCTCGATCTGGTCGACGCGCGCGGTCGTGCTGCGCACGATGTCGACCAGCACGTCGGCCTGCGCGCGCAGCAGGTGCTCGAGCAGTTCGGCGGCCGAGCGCAGCGGCGCGCCGTCCTTGACTGCGGCGCGCAGCCGATCGACCGAGCGCAGCGGCTGGCGCCGCGCGGTGATCACGAGGCGCTGCGTCACGTTGATCCACAGCGTCGAGATGTCGGAGGGTTCGAACGAGAAGTCGAAGTGCACGTCGTTGATCACCGCGATCAGCGACTGCTCGGTGCGTTCGATGCGCGTCGAATGCAGGCCATCATCGACGACCGCGAAGAACTCGTCGGACAGCGCCGCATGCCGGGCAAGCCACGGCCGCGCACCGGTGTGCGCGAGGTTGAAGTGCAGCCACAGGAAGCCGCCGTCGGCGCTCGCGGGTTGCGCCAACCACGCCACCGCGGCATCGGAGTCGACGGCCTGCGTGCCCGCGTTCGGCGCGATGCGGTAGCCGCAGATCAGGCCGGCGGCGTCGGCGCCGTAACTGGGGGTGGGGACGTTGGCCATGGGCGCGATGGTCAAACCTGCGACTCTGCGACGACTCCGTGACGAGCGCGTGACAGCCGCACGTGTGTCATTGACGCGTCATCGGGCTGCGGGACAATCGCGCCGATGCGCCTCCCGCTCGCCGCCGCCAGCCTGACCGCCTTCGCGGCGCATTCCTGGGCCGCCGGCGGGCACTTCGACGTCGACGACGCGACGGTGCTGGACCCTGGCCGGTGCCAGGTCGAGACCTGGGTCGCGCGGGCCCCGGCGCTGCCCGCCACGGTCGTGCACCTGGGTCCGGGCTGCCGGGCCGGGCCGGTCGAAATCGGCCTCAACATCGAGCGCGTCGCGGTCCCCGGCGACGGCCGCAGCCTGCTCGGCCCGCAGCTGAAATGGGTGGTCGATCCGCTTGTCGACAAGCTCAGCGCCGGCATCGTGTGGAGCGCCTCCTATGACCTGAGCAAGCGTGGCCGACCCGTGCAGACGCTGTACCTGCCGTTCACCTGGTGGGCGGCCGAGAAGCTCTGGGTGCACGCGAATCTCGGGCAGGACCGCGCCACCGACGGCGTGCGCTGGCGCCGCCAGGGGCTGTCGGGCGAATGGGCCGCGAGCGATCGCTTCACGGTCATCGCCGAACGCGCGAAGATCGTCGGCGACTGGAGCTCGCGGCTGGGCGGCCGAATGAATGTCAGCGCCACGCTCAGCATCGACCTCAGCGCCGCACGGGTCGGCCCGCGCGCGGAGCGCGTCTATGTGATCGGGCTGAATCAAGAGTTCGCGCGCTGAGGCTGTGGCGTCGGACCGACGACACACGCTGGTCACACGCCGCGCGCAGCATCGGGGTCCATGCAACGTGAAGCCCCCTTCCTGCGCGCATGGAGCGAAGCCCAGTCGCCCGGCGCGGACGACGACGAGCCGGAGCGCCGGCATCGCTACCGCACCTTGTGGATTTCGGATCTGCACCTGGGCACGCCCGGCTGCCAGGCGGATGCGCTGCTCGACTTCCTGAAGCGTACCGAGTGCGAGACGCTGTTCCTGGTCGGCGACATCATCGACGGCTGGCAGCTGCGCCGCCAGTGGTACTGGCCGCAGGCCCACAACGACGTGATCCAGAAGCTGCTGCGCAAGGCGCGCAAGGGCACGCGCGTGATCTTCATCCCCGGCAACCACGACGAGTTCGCGCGCCGCTACCTGGGCCACAACTTCGGCGGCATCGACGTCGCCGAAGACTGGATCCACGAGACCGCCGACGGCCGCAAGCTCTGGATCATGCACGGCGACCTGTTCGATGGCGTGATCCAGTGCGCCAAGTGGCTCGCGCATGTCGGCGACTCGCTGTACGAGTTCACGCTGCGGCTGAATCGGCACCTCAACTCGATGCGCGCGCGCATGGGTCTGCCGTACTGGTCGCTATCGAAATATCTGAAGCTCAAGGTCAAGCGCGCGGTCAGCTATGTCGGCGACTTCGAGACTGCGGTCGCGCGTGAAGCCCGCCAGCGCGGCGTGCACGGGGTCGTCTGCGGCCACATTCACCATGCGGAACTGCGCCTGATCGACGGTATCCTGTACGCAAACGATGGCGACTGGGTCGAAAGCCTGACGGCGCTGGCCGAGCACGCCGATGGCCGGCTGGAGATCATCGACTGGGCCGCGCAGATGGGCGCCGGCACGACTGTCACGAAACTGTCGCAGAATTTTCATAAACTGACCGCATGAGCACGCAGGGCCGTCCCCAAGGGCGAATACCGCAGTGCGTAGCACGAAGGTACCCCTAATGAGCGAACCCAGCGTCTCCGGCACCTTCGAGATGCCGGCGCTGCTGAACCGCGAGCGCGCCATCTTCGAATTCAACCGCCGCGTGCTGGCGCAGGCGCGCCGCGCGGACGTGCCCTTGCTCGAACGGCTGCGCTATGTGTGCATCGTCTCGTCGAACATGGACGAGTTCTTCGAGGTGCGCTTTGCCGACTACCTCGAGGCCGCACGCCGCTCGGGCTCGGGGGTTTCGGGCCGCGACCTCGAATCCGTGGCCGCCGATGCGCACACGCTGATCGACGACCAGTACACCGCGTTCAACGATGAGGTCATGCCGCAGCTCGCGCAGCAAGGCATCGTGATCCTGAACCATGAACAGCGCGACGACGCGCAGCGCCGCTGGGTCGCGAGCTTCTTCGAGCGCGAGGTGCGGCCGCTGCTGGTGCCGGTCGGGCTCGATCCGTCGCACCCGTTTCCGCAGGTCGCGAACAAGTCGCTGAACTTCATCGCCCGGCTCGGCGGCAAGGATGCGTTCGGGCGCGTCAACCCGTTCGCGATCGTCAAGGTGCCGCGGGTGCTGCCGCGCGTGATCCGCCTGCCCGACAAGCTCGCCGGTACCGGTGCGCAAGGTGGCCGGCGCCAGGTCTTCGTGCTGCTCACCAGCGTGATTCGCGCGCACCTGGCCGGGCTGTTCCCGGGGCGCGAGGTCGAGGTGTTCTCGCAGTTCCGCGTCACCCGCGACTCCGACCTCGAGGTCGATGAGGACGACGTCACCAACCTGCGCCAGGCGCTGCGCTCCGGCCTGACGACGCGCCACTTCGGCCAGGCGCTGCGGCTCGAGGTCGTCAACACCTGCCCGGGCGAGCTCTCGGACTTCCTGCTCGAGCAGTTCAGCCTGCCGGTGGCCGCGCTGTACAAGGTCAACGGGCCGGTGAACCTGGTGCGCCTGAACCAGCTGATCGACCAGGCCGACGCACCCGACCTGCGCTTCGCCCCGGTCGAGCCGGCCTGGCCCGACGCGCGCCTGCCGCGCCAGACCTCGATGTTCGACAGCCTGCGCGAGTGCGACGTGATGCTTCACCATCCGTTCGAATCGTTCGAGCCGGTGGTGCAGTTCCTGCGCGAGGCGGTGTTCGATCCGGACGTGCTCGCGATCAAGCAGACGATCTACCGCACCGGCAGTGAATCGCCGCTGATGGACCTGCTGATCGAGGGCGCGCGCCGCGGCAAGGAGGTGATGGTCGTCGTCGAACTGAAGGCGCGCTTCGACGAGGAGGCCAACATCAACTGGGCCGAGCGGCTCGAAGCGGTGGGCGTGCAGGTCCTGTACGGCATCGTCGGCCTGAAGACGCACGCGAAGCTGCTGCTCGTGACGCGCCGCGAGCAGGGTCGGCTGCGGCGCTATGTTCACCTCTCGACCGGCAACTACAACCCGAAGACCGCGCGGCTCTACACCGACCTCGGCTACTTCAGCGCCGAGCGCGAGCTGACCGCCGATGTCGACGCGGTGTTCCAGCAGCTCGCGAGCCTGGGCCGCATGCAACCGCTGCGCTGCCTGTTGCAGGCGCCGTTCACGCTGCACAAGCAGATGCTCGCGCACATCGAGAAGGTCGCTGCTGCGGCACGTTCCGGCGGCCGCGCGCGTATCGTCGCGAAGATGAATGCGCTGACCGACGTCCCGCTGATCCAGGCGCTGATCCAGGCCGCGCGCGACGGCGCGGAGATCGATCTGATCGTGCGCGGCGCCTGCATGCTGCCGCCGGGCCTCCCCGGCGTTACCGAGCGCATCCGTGTGCGTTCGGTGGTCGGGCGCTTTCTCGAGCACTCGCGCGTCAGCTACTTCTGCTGGGGCGACGGCGAGGACGACGAGGCGCTGTTCCTGACGAGCGCGGACTGGATGGGGCGCAACATGTTCGGTCGCATCGAGGTTGCCTGGCCGGTGCGCGACGCGCAGCTCCGGCAACGCGTCATCGATGAATGCCTGGTGCCGTACCTGCACGACCGTCAGGATGCGTGGCTGCTGCGCTCCGATGGCAGCTATGAGGCGGTGGCGTGCGCCGAGCCGGGCGCGCAGCAGGCGTTGATGCAACGTTTTGGTGGGAGCACGTGATGGATTTGATCCTGTGGCGCCACGCCGAGGCGTTCGAGATGCGCGAGACCGAGAGCGACCTGGACCGCGCGCTCACGCCCAAGGGAGAGCGCCAGGCCCAGCGCATGGCCGAGTGGCTGAACCAGCGGCTCGCGCATTCGACGCGCATCCTCGTCAGCCCGGCGCTGCGCTGCCAGCAGACCGCCAAGGCGCTCGGCAAGAAGTTCAAGACCGCGAACGAATTGGCGCCGGACGGCAATGGCGAGGCCGTGCTGAAATCGGCGCGCTGGCCGGATGCCGCCGAACCGGTGCTGGTGATCGGGCACCAGCCGACGCTCGGGCTGGTGGCGTCGTACCTGCTGACCGAGGTGCCGCAGCCCTGGACCATCAAGAAGGGCGCGGTCTGGTGGATTCGCGGCCGCAACCGCGAGGACACCGCGCAGGTGATCCTGCAGGCCGTGCAGTCGCCGGACTGCTTGTAGCGCCTCAGAACTTCGGCAGCAATCGCAACGGCGCGCCGCGTTCCCACAAGGCCGCCTCTTCGGTGAGCAGATGCCGCGTGCGCGGATGGGATTCGGTCCAGCCGGCCGCGACACTGAGCTCGGCGATCGCGCCATTGCGCTTGACGCGCAGCGCCTCGGCGTCGATTTCGCCGCGCGCATGGCACTTGATCACGCCCAGGCGCAGGCACAGCAGCTGCCACGTGTAGTCGTCGCGCGTCAGGCTGGTCTCGACCTTGCGCAGCCCGCCGCGCTGCCCCAGCACGAGCTCGCTGACGCGGCGCAGCTGGCTTTGCGAGAAGCCGGCGGCATCAACATGTGCGAGCACGTAGGCGCTGTGGCGGTGGTGGTCGTGGTGCGAGATCATCATGCCGATCTCGTGCAGCGCGCAGGCCCACAGCAGCTCGCGCCGCGTCTCGGCGCTGGCGCGCGGCTGCACGCTGGCGTAGAGCCGCTCCGCGACGCGCGAGACGCGCGCGGCCTGCTGCGTGTCGACCATGAAGCGGCGCTGCAGCTCGCGCACCGAGGCATCGCGGATGTCGTGCCCGTCCTGGCGCAGCTCGGTCGCGTGGTGGCGCTCATCCAGATCGAAGATCACGCCCTGGCGCAGCGCGCCGCGCGCCGGCAGCAGCTCGGCGATGCCGAAGTGCGCGGCGAGCGTGTACAGGATCGCGAGGCCGCCGGCGATCACCGCGCGGCGATCGTCCTTCAGGCCGGGCAGCGCGAGCTTCTCGACACGGCCGGCGCGCAGGCACTGCTCCATCAGCCAGCGCAGGCCCTCGGGCGTGATGCGGCCGTCGCTGACGCCGTTCGCGGCGAGCAGCTGCGAGACCGCGCCGACGGTGCCGGACGAGCCCAGCGCCTCCTCCCAATGCACCGCCGCGAACGGCTCCAGCGCTTCCTCGAGCTCGGCGCCGGCGGCGATCTGCGCCTGGCGAAACGCCTCTTCGGTGAAGCGGCCCTCGCCGAAGTACTTGAGCGACAGGCTGACGCTGCCGACCTGGAACGATTCGGCGCGCACCGGCTTGCGGCCATGGCCGAGGATCATCTCGGTCGAGCGCCCACCGATGTCGATCACCAGCCGCGGCACGCTCGACGGCTGCAGCCGGGCCACGCCGGCGTAGATCAGGCGCGCTTCCTCGCGGCCCGAAATCACCTCGATCGGAAAGCCCAGGCCGGCCTGCGCGCGGGTCAGGAACTCGTCGCGGTTGCGGGCCTCGCGCAGGGTCTGCGTCGCGACCGCGCGCACTTGCGCCGGCACGAACCCGTCGAGCCGCTGCGCGAAGCGTGCCAGGCAGGCCAGGCCGCGCGCGGCCGCATCCTCGCTGAGCAGGCCGTGGCCATCGAGCCCGGCGCCCAGGCGCACGGTCTCCTTCAGGTAGTCGACGCGGCGATAGCGGCCGCCGATCAGCTGCCCGATCTCGAGCCGGAAGCTGTTCGAGCCCATGTCGATCGCGGCGAGCTGGCCGGGCCAGCGCGACGGCATTGGGAAGGTGGGGGCTTCGGTGCGGAGATCCATGCACCGATTGTCGGGCCTCCTAGAATCGCGCCACTTCAGCCACGGCAAATCAGCCACACAAACGGAGTCGCGCATGCACAGCACCGAACTCGATCGACCGACAGACACGACCGATTTTTCGCGCCGCGATTTCGTGCGCGCGGCGGTCGGCACCGGCTTTGCCGCGGCGGTGCTGCCGGTGACGGCGCAGGCGATTCGCACCGACAGCAACGGCCTGACGGTCGGTGAAGTCACGATCACGGTCGGTGCCTTCAAGATGCCGGCCTACCGCGCAATGCCGGCCGGCAAGACCGCCGCCGACAAGCTGCCGGTCGTGCTGGTGGTCTCCGAGATCTTCGGCGTGCACGAGCACATCGCCGATGTGGCGCGGCGTTTCGCGAAGCTCGGCTACCTCGCGATCGCGCCCGAGCTGTTCGTGCGCCAAGGCGATGCGCAGTCGTATGGCGAGATCGGCAAGCTGCTCGCCGAAGTCGTCAGCAAGGTCCCGGACACGCAGGTGATGGGCGATCTCGACGCCTGCGTCGCCTGGGCCGCCACGAACGGCGGCGACACCGCGCGTTTGGGGCTGACCGGCTTCTGCTGGGGCGGCCGCATCACCTGGCTCTACGCCGCGCACAACGCCGCGGTGAAGGCCGGCGTGGCCTGGTACGGGCAGTTGCTCGGCGAGGCCTCGGCGCTGAAGCCATTGAATCCGATCGATGTGGTCGATCGGCTGAAGGCGCCGGTGCTCGGCCTGTATGGCGAGAAGGACAGCGGCATCCCGCTGAGCGCGGTCGACGCGATGAAGAGCGCGCTCGCGGCGTCGTCGAACCCGGCCGCGAAGAAGTCGCAGTTCGTCGTCTATCCCGGCGCCGGCCACGCCTTCCACGCCGACTACCGGCCGAGTTACCAGCGCGACGCGGCCGAGGACGGCTGGGCGCGCTGCCTCGCGTGGTTCAAGGCGAACGGCGTTTGATTCTTCTGTACATCGTCACGGCCACCTTCGTCGGTGGCCTGTTGTCGGTCGTGATCGCGGCCAGCCTGACGGCCCGGGTGCTGACGCGCGTCGTACAGCACCTCGTGAGCCTGTCGGCCGGCGTGCTGCTCGGCACCGCGCTGCTCGACGTGCTGCCCGAGGCCTTTGAGAGCCGGGCCAGCCCACAGGCGCTGTTCGCGACGCTGCTGGGCGGACTGCTGTTCTTCTTTCTGCTGGAGAAGGCCGAGCTGTACCGCCACAGCCATCATCATGAAGGCGACGAACACCACCACCACCACGGTTTCGATCACGAGCAGGCCGGGCGCGGCGGCTGGAGTGTGGTGCTCGGCGACAGCATCCACAACTTCTGCGACGGCATCATCATCGCCGCGGCGTTCCTGGCCGATGTGCGGCTCGGCGTCGTGACGTCTCTCGCGATCATCGCGCACGAGATTCCGCAGGAGGTGGGCGACTACATCGTGCTGCTCAATGCCGGCTTCTCGCGCGGCAGGGCGCTGCTCTACAACGCGCTGTCAGGGCTGGCCGCGGTGGCCGGTGGCGTGATCGGCTATTTCGTCGTCGGGCCGTGGGAGGTGCTGTTCCCGTACCTGCTGGTGGTCGCGTCCAGCAGCTTCATCTACGTGGCCGTGGCCGACCTGATCCCGCAATTGCAGCAGCGCCTCACCCTGCGCGCCACGCTCGCGCAGCTGGCCTGGCTGGCGGCCGGGCTGGCCATCGTCGTGATCGCGGTGAGCCAGCTGCACGGCCACTGAGCGTCAGCGCACCACCAGCACCGGCACCTTGGTGTGCGTCAGCACTTTCTGGGTCTCGCTGCCCAGCAGCAGTGCCGAGACGCCGCGCCGGCCGTGCGAGGCCATCACGAGCAGGTCGCACTCGGTGCGCTTGGCGTGGTCGATGATCGCCTCCCAGGGGTGCAGCGCCTCCACGGTGTGCGCGTTGCACGGCACGCCGGCGGCTTCGCACAGTTTGACCACGGCCTGCACGCGCTGGCTCGCGATGCGCTCCTGCGCGTCGAAGAACTCCTGCGGCGGGGTCGGCTGCATCTCGGAAATCGCGCTGTATGGGAACGGCTCCTTCGCGCTGATCGTGTAGAGCTGCGCGCCCACCGACTTGGCCAGCGTGATGGCGGTGTCGATGGCCTTGGCCGTGATGTCCGAGCCGTCTGTCGGGACGAGGATGCGTTTGAACATGATGCGCTCCAGTCATTCCGGAGCATTGATCATGCGCCTTGTGCGACCGCCCGGGAAGGGTCTGCCGACCATTCGCTCCACGAGCCCGGATAGAGCGCCGAACCGACCAGCCCGGCATGCTCCATCGCGAGCAGGTTGTGGCAGGCGGTGACGCCGGAGCCGCACTGGTGCACCAACTCGCTGGCCGCATGCGTGCCGAGCAGCGGGACTAACTCGGCGCGCAGCTGTTCGGCGGGCTTGAAGCGGCCGTTCGAGGCATCGAGGTTGTCCTTGAAGAAGCGGTTCAGCGCGCCCGGAATGTGGCCGGCTGCGTGGTCCAGCGGCTCGACCTCGCCGCGGAAGCGCTCGCCGGCGCGCGCGTCGAGCACAGGGCTGCGGCCGAGCCGCGCCGCCAGCTCGTCCGCGCCGACCGTGACGGCGAGCGGGGGGCGTTCGGGATACGACGGCGTGGCGGGCGCGGGCGGGGTCGCGTCGGCCGTGAGCGCGCCGCCGGCGGCGGTCCAGGCGGCGATGCCGCCGTCCAGGACCGCGACCTCGGCATGGCCCATCCAGCGCAGCATCCACCACAGGCGCGCGGCGTACATGCCGCCCTGCCGGTCGAGCGCGACGACCTGTGTGCCGGGCCTGACGCCGCAGCGCGCAAGCGTCGCGGCGAACACGGTGCGCGCGGGCAGCGGGTGGCGACCCCTGAATTCACCATTCGGGCCGGTCTTCGCGCCGCACAGGTCGCGATCCAGGTGCAGGTAGAACGACCCGGGCAGGTGGCCGGCGCGCCAGCTCGCCTCGCCCGCGCCCGCGTCGGTCAGGTCGAAACTGGTGTCGATGACGACGGTCGCTGGGTTCGCCGCCAGCAACTGGTCGGCGCTGATCAAGGTGCTGAAACTCATGCTGCTCAGGATACCTGCACGCTCATGTTTCCGGCGGCGAATTGGCGGTGTCTGGCGGGGCGCTGCGGCTGCGCAGCAGCGTGGCGGACAGGCCCGCGCCGACGATCAGCAGCATGCCGCCCAGGGCCAACCACGTCACTTTGTCATGGAACAGCAACACGCCGTAACCGAACGAGAAGGCGATGCCCAGGTATTGCAGGCTCGCGTTCACGAGCGTGCGGCCGGTGCTGTAGGCGCGCGTCATCATCAGTTGCGCGACGGTGGCGAGCAGGCCGACCGCGAGCAGCAACAGGGCGCCGTTGAGCGAGTGCCCGTGCACCCCGGTCCAGAGGGTCGTGAGCGCGCCGAATACCGCGCCGCCGATCGAGAAGTAGAAGACGATGCGCACCTCGGGCTCGCCGGCGCGCGCCAGCGCTGCGACCTGAAGGTAGGCGGTGGCGGAGATCATCCCCGACAGCAGCCCCATCAACCCGTGCCAGAGCTGGTCGTGCTCGATCGTCGGGCGCAGGATCGCCGCGACCCCACCGAAGCCGAGCAGCACCGTGGCCACCAGGCGCCCGTCGACGCGCGCACTGCCGAGCATCGCCGCACCGCCGATCAGGAACAGCGCCATCCAGACCGAAGACATGTAGTTCAGCGTCATCGCGGTGGCCACCGGCAGGTTGCCGAGCGCATAGAACCACAGGAACATCGCGATCACGCCCGACAGGCTGCGCCAGAAGTGCGTGGCCGGTACGCTGGTTCGCAGCGACACGCCGCGCGAGCGCGCCAGCCGCCAGATCAGCAACGCGCCGATCACGCCGCGGTAGAACATGATCTCGCCGGGCGAGTAGCCGGCCGACGCGAGCTTCACGCACACGCCCATCGTGGCGAACAGGAACGATGCGATCACCATCAGCCATGCGGCCGACAGCCGGTGGCCGATGATCAGAGCTCGTCTCCCATCGCCCGGCGATACCACTCGTGGAACTGCTGCATGCCGTCTTCCATCGGGCTCTGGTACGGGCCGATCTCGTCGTCGCCGCGCTCCATCAGCGCGCGCCGGCCGGCGTCCATGCGCAGCGCGATCTCGTCGTCCTCGGTGCAGGTTTCCCAGTACGCGGCCTGCTCGGCCTCGACGAACTCGCGCTCGAACGCCTGGATGTCTTCGGGGTAGTAGAACTCGACGACGTTGAGCGTCTTCTGCGGGCCCTTGGGGTACAGCGTCGAGACGACGAGTACGTGCGGGTACCACTCGACCATCACGGTCGGGTAGTAGGTGAGCCAGATCGCGCCGTGCTTCGGTAGCACGCCGTTGCGGTACTTGAGCACCGCGTCGTGCCACTTGCGGTAGGCCGGCGTGCCCGGGCGGGCGAGCTCGTTCTTCGTGCCCACGGTCTGCACCGAATGGTGGTCGCCGAACTCCCAGCGCAGCTCGTCGCAGGTCACGAACTGCCCGAGGCCGGGGTGGAACGGGCCGACGTGGTAGTCCTCCAGGTAGACCTCGATGAAGGTCTTCCAGTTGTAGTCGCACTCGTGCATCTGCACGTGGTCGAGCACGTAGCCGGTGAAGTCGAGGTCTTTGAGCGGGCCCAGACGCGCCAGATCGGCCGCGACGCGGCGGCCGCCGCGGTCCTCGAAGACCATGCCGTTCCAGGTCTGCACCGGGTAGTTGTTCAGGTTCAGGCACGGGTCGTCGGCGAAATGCGGCGCGCCGATCAGCTGGCCTTGCAGGTCGTAGGTCCAGCGGTGCAAGGGGCAGACCACGTTGCTGCGGGTGTTGCCGCGGCCGCGCAGCATCAGCGCCTGGCGGTGGCGGCAGACGTTCGAGATCAGCGCGACGCCTTGCGGCGTGCGCACCAGCGCGCGGCCTTCGACTTCCTGCGGCAACGCGTAATAGTCGCCGACCTCGGGAACTGCCAGCTCGTGGCCGAGGTAGCGCGGGCTGTTGTCGAAGATGCACGCCATCTCGCGCCGGAAGAGTTCGGCATCGAAATAACTGCTGACTGAAAGTTGCGAGCGGCTTCGCTCGAGTGCGGCCAGGGTGACACTCAGGTCGGACATGATCCCAGCGAATCTCCAGTGGTCAACCGACCCGCGCGCTCGGGCAGGTCGTCGTGGGCTGCCGGGCTTGGCAGGCCGCGGATTGTACCTGCGGGGATCGAACGCGGCGGGTCGCTGAGCTCTGTCAGGACTGGTCACAACATTGCCAAATCAGCGGGATGCCCGGGCCCACCCGGGTGACTACAATCGAGGGTTTCACGATCCGGCAATGGCAAAGACCACATCAGCAGCCACCACCGCGGCATCCCCCCCCAGCTACGAAGACGCACTGGGCGAACTCGACCGGCTCGTCGCCGCGATGGAAGCTGGCCAGTTGCCGCTCGACCGGCTGCTCGAGAGCTACAAGCGTGGGGCCGAGTTGCTGACGTTTTGCCGCACCCGCCTCGAGGCCGTGGAGCAGCAGGTCAAGGTGCTCGAGGACGGCCAGCTCAAGCCCTGGGTGGCGCAGGCATGAAGCTGGCGGAGTTCGAAGCGTGGGCACGTGCCGAGGTCGAGGCCGTCGAAGCGGCCTTGCAGGCCTGGGTGCCGGTCGACACCCCGGCCGGCCTCGGCCAGGCGATGCGCTACGGCGTGCTCGATGGCGGCAAGCGTGTGCGCCCATTGCTCGTGCTCGCGGCCTCGCAGGCAGTGCACGGCGAGCGCGAAGCAGCGATGCGCGCGGCCTGCGCGGTCGAGCTGATCCATGCCTATTCGCTGATTCACGACGACATGCCGTGCATGGACAACGATGTGCTGCGCCGTGGCAAGCCCACCGTGCACGTGCAGTTCGGCGAAGCCCAGGCCATGCTGGCCGGTGACGCGATGCAGGCGCTGGCGTTCGAAGTGCTGACCCCCGATCACGGCATGGCGCCGGCGCTGCAGGCGCGCCTGTGCTCGTTGCTCGCACGCTCGGCCGGTCATGCCGGCATGGCCGGAGGGCAGGCGATCGATCTGGCCAGCATCGGCCAGCCGCTCGATGAGCACGCGCTGCGCGACATGCACCACCGCAAGACCGGCGCACTGCTGCAAACCAGCGTGCTGATGGGCGCGGCCTGCGGCGATGCGGGCGCGGCGCAATGGTCCGCGCTGGCCGACTACGGCGACGCGCTCGGCCTGGCGTTCCAGGTCGTTGACGACATCCTCGACGTGACGCAGGCCTCCAGCACCCTCGGCAAGACCGCAGGCAAGGACCTGAACGACAACAAACCGACCTACGTGACCGTGCTGGGCCTCGACGCCGCGCGTCGCCACGCCACCGAGTTGCGCGACAAGGCCCAGGCCGCACTCGCGCGCAGCGGCTTGCGTGATGCCGCCTGGCTGAGCCTGCTCGCCGACAAGGTCGTGGACCGAGACAGCTGACTCATGATGAATCCTTCGAAGAACATGCTTTCGCGGGCCGAGCGCCGGGCCGCTCCCAAGCCGGCCCGCATCCCCATGGGGGATCGAGGAATGTACTCATTCGCCGAGGGGCTCCAATGAAGCACACCTTTCTGGAGTCCATTGCCAGCCCGGCGGACGTGCGCCGCCTGTCGCGGCTGGAGCTGAAGCAGCTCGCCGTCGAGCTGCGCGATTTCGTCGTGCAAAGCGTGTCGCAGACCGGCGGGCACCTCTCGTCGAACCTCGGCACCGTCGAGCTGACGATCGCGCTGCACCACGTCTTCAACACACCGTACGACCGCCTGGTGTGGGACGTGGGCCACCAGACCTATCCGCACAAGATCCTGACCGGCCGGCGCGAGCGCATGAACACGCTGCGGCAGGTCGGCGGCATCTCGGGCTTCCCGCGCCGCGAAGAGAGCGAGTACGACTGCTTCGGCACGGCGCACTCGTCGACCTCGATCTCGGCCGCGCTCGGCATGGCCGTGGCGGCGCGCCTGAAGGGCGAGGATCGCAAATCGATCGCGATCATCGGCGACGGTGCGATGAGCGCCGGCATGGCCTTCGAGGCCCTGAACAATGGGGGTGTCTCGCACGCCGACATGCTGGTCGTGCTGAACGACAACGACATGTCGATCTCGCCGCCGGTCGGGGCGCTGAACCGCCATCTGGCGCGGCTGATGAGCGGCCGCTTCTACGCGGCTGCGCGCGACACCGCGAAGTCGGTGCTGAAGAATGCACCGCCGCTGTTCGAACTCGCGAAGCGCTTCGAAGAGCACGCCAAGGGCATGGTCGTGCCGGGCACGATCTTCGAGGAGTTCGGCTTCAACTACGTCGGCCCGATCGACGGCCACGACCTCGATTCGCTGATCCCCACGCTCGAGAACCTGCGCAGCCTGAAAGGCCCGCAGTTCCTGCACGTCGTCACGAAGAAGGGCTACGGCTACAAGCTCGCCGAGGCCGACCCGGTGAACTACCACGGCCCCGGCAAGTTCGACCCGGCCGTCGGTCTGGTCAAACCGGCGACGCCGCCGAAGATGACGTTCACGCAGGTGTTCGGCGAGTGGCTGTGCGACATGGCCGAGAAGGATGAGCGCCTGGTCGGCATCACACCGGCGATGAGCGGCGGCTCGGGCATGATCGAGTTCGAGAAGCGCTTTCCGAAACGCTTCTACGACGTCGGCATCGCCGAACAGCACGCGGTGACCTTCGCCGCAGGGCTCGCCTGCGAAGGCCTGAAGCCGATCGTCGCGATCTACTCGACCTTTCTGCAGCGCGCCTACGACCAGCTGATCCACGACGTGGCGATCCAGAATCTGCCGGTCGTGTTCGCGCTCGACCGTGCCGGCCTGGTCGGTGCCGATGGCGCGACGCACGCGGGCGCCTACGACATCGCCTACCTGCGTTGCATTCCGAACATGAGCGTGCTGACGCCGGCCGACGAAGCCGAGTGCCGCCAGGCGCTGACGACGGCGTTCCGCCAGAACGGCCCGAGCGCTGTGCGCTACCCGCGCGGCGCCGGCGCTGGCGTGCTGCCGCAGACCGATGCGGGCGAATTGCCGGAGCTTCCGTTCGGCAAGGGCGAGATCCGGCGCCAGACCGAGCGCCCGATCGGCCAGGGTGGGCCGCGCCTGGCGATTCTCGCGTTCGGCACGCTGCTGTACCCGGCACTGGCCGCGGCCGCCAAGCTCGACGCGACGGTCGCGAACATGCGCTTCGTCAAGCCGCTCGACGCCGACCTGGTGGCCGAACTGGCGCGCACCCACGACGCGATCGTCACGGTCGAAGAGGGCTGCACGATGGGCGGCGCCGGCAGCGCGGTGCAGGAGGCGCTTGCCGCGGCCAGCATCCAGACGCCGGTGCTGATGCTCGGGCTGCCCGATGAATTCGTCGAACACGGCGACCCGGCCAAGCTGCTCGCGATGTGCGGGCTGGATGCCAGTGGCATCGAACAATCGATCCTGAAGCGCTTCGGCTCCAAGCCTGCGCTGGTGCGCGCTGCCGCGAATCATTGAACGGGCCCGAATGCCCGGTTCAAATCCGTGCGTCCGCGCGGCTGGCGATTTGCTGGCATGCTTCGGCTTGGTGGTGACGAAATGAATCACATGAGCAATCTGAAAGACGCGCTGCACATTCCCGACACGCAAAGCGAGCGTGACGAACGCCATCTGGCAATCCAGCGCGTTGGCGTGAAGAGCGTGCGCTACCCGCTGCAATTGCGCATCGGCGATGTCGTCTCGCCGACCGTCGCGATGTGGGCGCTCGACGTGGCGCTGCCGGCGGAGCAGAAGGGCACGCACATGTCGCGCTTCGTCGCGTGGCTGGATGCGCTCGACAAGCCGCTCGACGCGGCCAGCTTGCGCACCCAGCTCGCGGTGATGCTCGACAAGCTGCACGCGACCGAAGGCCGCATCGATGCCGAGTTCCCGTTCTTTCTGCGCAAGCGCGCACCGGTCACCGGCGTGCAAAGCCTGCTCGAGTACCAGGGCCGCTGGATCGCCGAGGCGCGCGCGGGCGTCAACACCGTCTGGGCCGAAGTCGTCGTGCCGGTCAAGTCGCTGTGCCCGTGCTCGAAGGAGATCTCCGACTACGGTGCGCACAACCAGCGCTCGCACGTCACGATCCGCGTCGAGCTGCTGCAGGACATCTCGTGGCCCGAACTCGTGCGCTTCGCCGAGGATTCCGCCTCCAGCGAGATCTGGCCGATGCTCAAGCGCGCCGACGAAAAGTGGATCACCGAACGCGCCTACGAGAACCCCAAGTTCGTCGAAGACATGGTGCGCGATGTCGCGCTGCGCCTGAATGCGGACGCGCGCGTCGGCCGCTACAGCGTCGATGTCGAGAACTTCGAATCGATCCACGCGCACTCGGCGTACGCGCGGATCGAGCGCAGCTAACGCGGCTTCTTCGGCGGCTGACTCGTCGGCCCCTTGCCGGTTCGCACCCGCAGCGCCTCGCGCAGCAGGTACTCGACCTGCGCGTTGACGCTGCGCAACTCGCCCGCCGCGAGCCGCTCGATCTCGGCCCACAGCGCCGGGTCGATGCGCAGCAGGAACGACTTCTTGTCCGGGCTCGCCATGGCCGCGCTCAGTCGCTCCAGTGAGCCGGACGCGAGG
>Ga0307517_10002353_pt1 | contig 30509 bp, 16 predicted proteins | sample 23_EM_MG_FD_194515 | JGI IMG/M metagenome (GOLD analysis project Ga0307517, IMG submission 194515) | Populus trichocarpa ectomycorrhiza microbial communities from riparian zone in the Pacific Northwest, United States - 23_EM | ecosystem: Host-associated > Plants > Roots > Unclassified | place... | reverse complement strand
CCCCCCCCCCCCCCCCCCCCCCCCCCCCCCCCCCCCCCCCCCCCCCCCCCCCCCCCCCCCCCCCCCCCCCCCCCCCCCCCCCCCCCCCCCCCCCCCCCCCCCCCCCCCCCCCCCCCCAAGGCTTTGAACTGGAATACCGTAAGAACTACGCGTAGGATAATTGAATCCCGCTAGGATGTTGGAGACGCCTTTGATTGTAGGACTTGGGCTCTTCTTTTTTTTTGCCTCACAGCATGTTCGGATACAACATTTCTATTCGGTTTCCCCATGCAAATAGTCCTTTCCCTTCCGTTTCAAAAAGGATAGAACGGCATTTTGAGAGCAGAAACCGTAACCCTGTGGAACGGTCCTATTTTTGCCAAATGCGCCCTTAAGATTAGGGCTCAAGCAGCCAGCTTTTGTTGTGGCTTTGCCCCAATGCAAGAGAGAAGGAATTTTGGGCGTCTTAGTGCAAGGTTCAATTATTCTATCATTGCTCTTACGGTAAGGAGCCAGCTTGCGCTACTGTTTTCCCTGGTTTGAGAAGGCCAGGTGCCAGGGGCGGGTGTAAGGTGGTGTGATTTAGAGAGCCTACGATGCGAGGGTGGGTATGGTTAGTGAACCAGAAATGAGGCTCCGGTTGAGTCAGGTAGAGTTGGTCTTAAGTTAATTACCGTAGCCTAGTTTTGTCGGAGCCATCCGACTAAGCCCTAAGCCCTATGTGGAACGAGAGTTGCAATCACAGCGCCCCACGAAAGAACCTTCTCAAACTTTTGGCAAGCTTTGAACATACGGTAGGCTAAGATGCTGACTGGGCTGCTAGTGGACCTTGAGGATTACCCTACCGGCGCTGTCTCGACATGGGACATAGCCTAGACTACCGCTTGGACTTTACTCGAGTATAACCTCACTGGGGGACGGGCAAGATGCACAGCCTTGCATCACTGCGGATCACTCACTTTCCTACCAAAATTGATACCATTCCCGCCTGCTAAATGTTTTACGAACTTCCTTATGTAGGGTACGATACTTCATACGGTAGAACATCGGTTACACTACGGCCATGTGTTACTTAGTCGGCTCCAAGGCACCATATCGGTCACCTGACCATTCAACCTTCTATTCCGTAGCTGCTCCATCAGCAATTAAACTACGGAAATCTTCCCAGGGAACATCCCTACAGGGGATAAATCCATTGAGTTCAAAAACTGACTTCCGCAGTCCATCCATTTGTCTCTCGCAAGCGAGATCCCTTCCATCATATTCCTGGCCGCCGGCCCCTCCTTTACCCACCCCCCCCCCCCCCCTCCATGGCCGAATAACCAGATGCATGCGGAACCCCCTGCCGACGGATTTTTGAAACATGTGGCTACCTGAGGATCTTATTATGCGTACGCAGGAGCTTTGTTATGAAGGTGAAGCTCACGATCATGTGCCCTCACGTGGGGTTTTCACAGTCTTTCCCTAACGCAGGAGGGCATCCGCTATCTAGGACCCAACACCCATGAAAGGATGCGCCGCACAGCGGTTAGCGCTCTGTAGAGATACCGGTTGTTCGTAATGCCCTCTTGTAGGGGCCAGGGCTTTTCGAGCCAGTTTTCGGGAAAGGCTAGGAATAGAACTGGGAGGGGAGAGGAAGCTAGTGTTCTCTCTCCCAGGGCCAGAGGCACGACATTGGCTAGAGTACAGAATTGCGATGCTAGGAGACGGACAGAAGGGCTGGAACGTGAACCTCGTTGTAGAATCCGGCGTTGTGATACAGAGGTGAACTGCATTCACCAAAGAATGAGCTTGCAATGTCCTGCGCTAGAAGTAGAATAGGTTGACGGGGGGTAGGGGGATAGTAGGGCAAGGAAACGGGTGCTAGCGGGTATCGGCGTGGGTTGAATGAATGATGCGGGGGTTGATATTGTGCTGCTGAAACCCTTTCAGGTCCTCTGGTGGAAGTAAGAGAGCGGCTTCAATTGTGGTGTTGCAAGAACTCCCGGCCGGGCAGGAAGAATGGAAATAGTGATATTTTTGCTATTGGGGTTTCTAGAGCTGGAAAGCTTACTACTGTTGTGGGGGTTGTTGGTGCTGTGACCATTTCCCCTATCGTAGGAGCATCTGTAGGCCTTAGCACATGCATGTTCATTCCGCCCCTACCACCGCCCCTACTAAGATATATTCCTCGTGGCACCAGTGTTCCTAGGTTTGCGCGCTCAAAAGAATACTTTAAAAGTATTTCTGGCTCCTCAACAACTCTCTGACCAGCGCATCACTGATTTCCTTACCAAAAACTATCCCCGCGTGTGAATTTTGAAACTATACTAGACGGCGTATCTCCTAAATTCTCTTTATGTAGTGACACGACCTTCGCGTTATCTGTGGAACCGTGGGCAGGTATTAAAATGGGTTTTGCAAGGCGCTACGAGTATTAGCTACTGCTTGGCAATGTATCAAGCAAAAGGAATAGAGTGGTGGGCTGTTCATAAGCTGGTGGGAGTCCGCTCATAGTTTCCGAGATAAATAACCCTCGGGGGTTCGTATAACGTTGTCGGTGGTTGGAATGTTGTCCGCAAGGCGCAAGGCTTTACCATCGCCATCAACCCCGCTTTTCCCTCAACTTCAACTAATTGCGTTAACAGACCCCCCAAGCTAACCAACACTTTGCTTTCAACAACTTTCACAGCGGTGGAAATCGAAAAATGTCGGAAGGCTTCAGCAATAACCAAAACTCTTTCAACACTATCGGGAATACCTTTAACTACATCACCCCCACCCCCGATGATGAGTCTAAAATATTGGCCTGGCTGTCACCGCTAGAACCTGGGGCACGACATCGAGACATTGGAGCCCAGCGGCTAGACAGTATAGGATCCTGGCTACTGGAAGCCCAGGAATTCAGATTCTGGCATGGTGGTAATCGGGAAGATGGATCTGATCATCACACGTTATTTTGCCACGGGAATCCAGGGGCGGGAAAGAGCTATATTAGGTAAGAGAGAGCCTAGTTCTGTCGGAAATCAGGGTTTGGTATTTCTAACGGTCTGGGGTGACAGCTCACTAGTGATAGACAAGTTGTGCGATGAGGCGGTGGAAGAAGATACTGCCGTTGTCTGTTTTTATTTCGACTTTGCTTCCCGGAGTGAGCAGTCACCCATAAATATGCTCGGCTCCCTACTACGACAGCTTGTTGGTGGATTGGAGGGAATTCCTGAAGTGGTAGTCCGGTCTTTTCGGAATCAGAAAAAAGTGATTGGGGGCAGGGGACTACAAGTGTCAGGAATTTTGAAGATGTTCCAGACCATCACCGCTACGAAGCGAACATTTATATGCGTTGACGCACTTGACGAATGCGCACCGGAGCATCGAATAGTGATCCTTGAATCACTAGGACAGATCGTGCGGGAGTCAGTCGATACTAGGATATTTGTGACCGGAAGATCGCATATCCGAAGTGAGGTGGAACGGAAGTGGGGTGGAGCAGCTGCTTTTGTACTGATAGAGCCTACGGGAGATGGTATCGTTGAGTATCTACGTGAGAAGCTCAGGAGCGACACCACCCCGGAGATGATGAACAGCGGATTGGAGGAAAATATTTTGGAAAGCATTTCCCAACTAAGCTCGGAAACGTATGTAGAAACCATTCAAGGTCAAAGCGACTCAAAGCTCCCTCAGAGTAATATGCTGACATCCGAACCTAGATTCCTGCTAGCTTGTCTCCACATCGAGGCAATTCTGAGAGAGACAAGTATCGCTCGGCGAGGGAAAAGGCTCAAGGCAGTGAAAGATGGGGCAGGGTTAGGGGATGCATATGGTGCAACCCTAGAGCGGATAAAGGCACAGGGAGGGGAAAAGACAAAACTTGCGATAGCTACTCTCATGTGGATCTATCATGCGGAACGGCCATTACAGGTGGATGAACTGCGTCACGCACTGGCAGTGGAGATAGGAGTGGCCAATTTCGACAGCGAAAATGCTCCTTCAATAGGGGCATTACTAGGTTGCTGTCAAGGACTGATTACCGTTGACAAGGAAGCTTCGACTGTCCGATTAATCCACTTTACAGTCCAAGAGTATCTCTGCGCTCATAAAGACCTTTTCAGTCATCCCCACTCGGTAATCGCAGAAGCTTGCTTGACCTATTTGAATTCACCGCAGGTCAAGGACCTCCCCTCCCACCCTCTCTCGGACCCGCAAGTCATGCCGTTCCTCCAATATTCTTCTAGATATTGGGGAATACATGCAAAGAGGGAATTTTCGGGTAACGCGAGGACCCTTGCGCTGGAACTCTTGGATCGGTACGAAGACCACGTATCCGGCGAATCACTCCTATGCCAAGTGCTGCATCCAACATGTGTCGCATTTATAGGCGCCTCCCTACACCTCTCTGGATTACACTGCGCGTCTTTATTCGGGATTGTTGAACTCGTGGCTTCGTTGATGAATGCTCCAGGTTGCCAAATTAACCAAGGCGATTGCACCGGCTATACACCACTCTTATGGGCAGCGAAGAATGGGCATGATGGAGTGGTCAAGGTGCTGCTAGAATGGGACGACGTCAGCCCCGACAGGCCAAATAACCAAGGGAGCACACCACTCTCGTGGGCCGCTGATAACGGGCACGAAGAGGTTGTCAAGCTACTACTAGGCAGGAATGATGTCGACCCCAATCACGCCGATGAGCATGGTGCAACGCCACTCGAGTATGCTGCTATCGCGGGACATGACGGGGTTGTCAAGCTATTACTTGGTCGCGAAGACGTCGAACCCAATAGGCCAGATAACGAACGCCGTACACCACTCTATTGCGCAGCTAACGGCGGACATGAAGGGGTTGTCAAGCTACTACTAGATCAAAAGGATGTTGACCCTAATCACTCACACAAGGGTAACTATACACCACTCCGAGCTGCTGCAGTCCAGGGACATGAGGGTGTGGTCAAGCTACTGCTAGGACGGGAAGACGTCGATCCTAACCGGTCGGGTTTGGATGGTCGAACACCACTCGCGTGTGCTGCTGCAAAGGGACATGAAGAAGTTTTCAAGCTACTATTAGACCGGGATGGTGTCGACCCCAATCGCCCCGGTGTGGATGGTTTAACACCACTCGGATTGGCTGCTTTCTGGGGACAAAAGGGCACGGCCAAGCTACTGCTGGCACGTGACGATGTCGACCCCAATTGCCCTGATATTAGTGATCAAACACCACTCTGGTGGGCTGCGAGCAAGGGATTTGAAGGAGTGGTCGATCTATTACTTGGTCGAGAAGATGTCAACCCCAATCTTCCGCAGGGTGGTCAAACACCACTCGCGTGCGCCGCTATGAATGGCCATCAAGAAGTGGTCCAGCTTTTACAAGCCCGGATATCTATGGAAAGCGCAGTTCGTTACCCACCCGACCAGCAATGAAACAATCGACACCAAGTTAAACCCGGAGCCCCCAATTCGTTAATTCACTCTCAAACTGAACAGGATTCCTCCTTTCCTAGCCCTCTTCCTTCCCAACCTCCCGGCGCCGTCTCTGCGCTGGTGTCGTCATTTCCATCCTCTGATTTGCCCCTTCTGTCTGGTACCTTAGTCCGAAAACCCGACCTTGGGGTTTTCTCTGGCTCTTATTGATGGAAACCAAAGTTTTATCTAATGTTTTACCTCTCCGAAACTTCCTGATATATGTTAATATTTATAAGTGAAAGCACATAAGTCTCTGTTCATGGAGTTGAGCATGCAGGAATTGGAGGACTGTTTCATTTCTCTTCTTCCGCTGTTTATCATGGCAACCATTCTCCGCCGGAACAAGTTCCGATTTAAAAATATCCCTCTTTGCTATTTTTCCTACCCCGATATTTATATCCATGTTTTCCCCTACGAGCGCTGTATAGCTTGATAGATCAACAGATAGATAAATTACACATAGATTTTCCTTTCCGATACTAGAGGTTTTAGTGTAGGCGTTCCCGACAGCTGGCATAAAAAATGGAATTAACTCTCCACCTTCTCATAACCAGGTCGCACTCAGTCAGAATTGTTAAATTAGCCCGCAGCAGACACTTAAAGAATTGTAATTATACACTAGCCTCTTAAATACGCCATCCTCCCAAATATCACACCGCAAAATGCTAGCAACTTTGGTTGCCTTAAAAGTCGCAGCCACCGATATTTATTCGGTACAGGAGTGATCTATGAGGTGCTGTTTGAGGGGGGTATTTTCCGGGAAAGTCGGAAAACAAGAATATTTGAGCAATCCACTTGTTTTGGATCCAGACCTTGGCAGTTGTCAGAAGTGGGGGAAATATATGAGGGGGGAGGTGTGCTGAAACGGATGCACACCTGTCTCTGGCAGCCATTCTTCCAGGGTAGCTATCCAGGGAGACTTCCATGGTGCGGCTGCCGTGCCATCTTGTGATAGTAGAGAGAGCCAGCCGATACTATACCCTGGTGTAAGCTATCGATTTACAGTTCCCAGGATTCTGACTGATGTCCATATTGCAGGATTTTGGGTGTTGGGTTTTCATAGTAGTGATGTCTGGTAGTAGTCGGAATCATGAGTATTTGTGAATAAATATAGCATATTTCACGTATTTAGAAGAAAACACGACACGACACACGGAACTATAACTTAAGACAGGAAAAGGGTAAAGCAAAAGGACTAAGTGAATTTGTAAAATGGGGCCCTGATCGTATTTACCAGCGAAAAACTCAATGGAGAGGAAAAAGGGTCTTATCGGTACAACACTCGTAGAGGCAATTACTTTATAAACCCGGAAACTCAAAGGATCCCCATTTCTCAATCCATCCATCAACAACCTCCCTAATGTCAATGTGCGAATTATCAGTTAGGTGCCAGCAGACGATAGAGGAATAGAATTCATATGGAACTTGGGCACATTTTAGGCGGGAGATGAGATGCAACTTCTACAACTCGCACTTTTCTGTCACTGCTCGTTCATTCGCACTCTATCTAAAGCTAATAACGGTAAAGACAGGCGTATAGTTAAAATACGAATAACACGCTCTGATCCTTTCACGGATCACCACACTCATCTCGGTATCCCCCAACATGCTATTACTCCTCCATACACTCCAATAATAATAAAGGAAAGTAAATCCAGTATAATCGATTATTAACCAATCCGCCGTACTTGCAACCTAGAACTAGGGCCACTGACACTCGTGTTCTGGGGGGTTTTGGAATGCCAAGTGGGAATTACAAGGTGCGGGGAACAGGAGGTTGGGTGTTGGAAGGATATGTTTTGCTTCGACAGTTGCGGGGGTGTGGCAGATCGCCTTGGAGCTTCGGAGATGGCACCCACAAAAGCCAGCGCTGCGAAGCTATGAACTTACCGCGGGTGGGTCCTTTGTCTATTCCCCATCCCGGAGGCTTGGAGAAATGCCGGGCGTGGACATTAGCATTGTCGCCAATAACACCCGACGCATATAGTGATCCAATCCTCCTTGGGATAGCTACTCCCGAACCACGACACAGCTCTGGGAAACATTACTCGCGCGAGCAAATCCACCAAGCCCAAAAATCCTAACCTCGGCAGTCCATTCATCTAGACCCCAGTGAGTGAGATCGCTTCCACAGGTTCTGGGGCATCCGGGATTTCATTGTTTCTCCACTCACTGCCGAATAGCTAAGCCAGCTCTATGTATAATATTTTCCGAAAGGCCCTTTGTGATCTGTGGCTGTCTTATCGTGCGGGCGTGTGAACTTGGTCATGCAAATGAAGCGCTCCACCATGTTCTTTCACCTGAAGTTTCTTCCACCCATCCTGGGGCGCAGGAGCACATCAGCTAGCGAGGCGCCTACGGTTCCCTTGTACTTGTCGTAGGTGACTTAACCTCTGCTAGAATAATATCCTGTGCATAGGTTGGAACCGTGCTGAGATGGACAGTTCCTCGCGCTATTACCGTGTGTGGGCCGGGTGGTTTCCAACCAGTTTTTCCGAATAGCCAGGGCTGGTGTTTGGTTTGTCGGGGATCGCGGGCGTAGCCCTGGCCGGGGCGCGGCATTGGCGGCCCAGGAAACGAGCGGGAATGTTGCGATGGTGGGCCCTAGTAATGCGGTCTTGCCCTGTGCAACGAAGAGGGATTAGATCTACTTAGGAATAGTCAGCGGTTACCCGTAAGGGTAATAGAATAGGTTAGAAGCGAGGTAGTAGGGTATTAGGGCAGGAAAATGAGTGCTAACAAGTCTCGGTGGGGATTGAATGAGGAGGTGAATGCTGCGCTGCTGCAACCATTGTAGGTGCTGCGCGTAGAGGTCCGGGGGCGACTTGAATCACGGCGCCTTGCGAACTCCTCGCAGTGGAAGGAGTGTGGAGGTAGTCCACCCGTAGCTGCCGGAGTTGTAGTCGGAAAGCTAATATGATTGCGGGGGTTGTTCTGGCCATTTTCCCGGACCAGCTTAATTTCTCTTTTGATGTGAATGCCGATCTGTCTTGTTGTTTCGCTATCTGCGGAATGAGAGAGACTAGGGTCTTGAAAAAGTGTTGAAAGAGTTTTTCCGGCGGTGTGACAAAAATGGAGAGGCTCTGATCAGCAAGGCATGCATGCGCCAATCAGGTCATCACTTGACCGGCATGCAGGCGCAAGGAAACGGCGCTTACCCGCATACTCATAGTTGCCAAGACAGGCACCTGTGCGGTTGTTCCCACACTCCGTTGGATGGGCAAGGATTTCCAGGGTCCAGATTTAGGGCAGATGGCGGATGGAGGAGGGTAAGGCTTTGGATTGGAAAACCGTACCGTAAGAACTATTCATTGAGATCGCACTAGGACGCCGGGCGGTCTTTCCTCTTTTTTTGTCCCAAGCTTGAGGCACAATCGGTCGGTTTTTCTCTGTGGTTTTGCCCCAATCCAAGGGAGTGGGAATCTTGGGCATCTTAGCTCAACCTTATTTAATTCTTACTACTACTGGGATCCTAGCGTGAGGTTCAATTATTCTAGCATCTCATAGCTCTTACCTGTGTTCCCAACGGGCCAGGCCGATGGTAGGCCGGGCTATAGGCCGTAGGCCGGGCTAAGGCAAGCCGCTCCGGAAGACAGCCTAGGCCCATATAGGCCGGGAGATTAGCGTTGAGAACAGATTGCGTTTAGGGTACTCAACCCCCCCCCACCCCCTCACCTCTCTTTCGAGTTTATCGCCTTTGATTTTTTTCCTCCTTTACCTTCGGCTATTATGATACTTCTTAATTAATCACAAAACGAGTGATACTCAACCAACACAATAAAGCCTTAGAAATTTACCTCCAGGGCCACGAGCACAACCCTATCATACCATCATTCCCCCCTATTTTGCAGGAACTACTGTAAATCCCCAAGCGAATAAAGTGAAACTGTTGCACCCCCAATGTTATTTTGTAAACTATTTACAGTCAACCTCTCTTATTGATGCCTTCGAAATAGTCACCGTCCTACTACACACGGCTGATCCACCAACAACTCTTTTTCTACAATTAATTCAACTAATTAATTCACAACCTCTAGTATTTTTTTGTGTTTTTTTTGCTAATAAGCGAAACCGTTACTTTATTTTTAATCATATTCCGTAATTGGGAAACATTTACCGTGAATTTTGCTATTGACACAGAGCAGCCGCTCACTATGAGTGGGTCGGCCGAAGCCGTATAGGCCGGCCTAGGCTATATAGGCCAGGCCGGCCTATCAGGCAGCCGGGAAAAGGCCTATATGGCCTATAGGCGGGCCCGGCCAGGCCGGGCTCAGGCTTAACCAGACCTGCAGGCTCGGGCCAGGCTAGATCCGAGAGAATTTGGACAGGCCGGGCCCGGCTTTACCGAAGCCTGGCCGGCCTGGCCCGTTGGGAACACTGGCTCTTACGGTAGGAGCCAGCTCGCACTACAGTATTCCACGGCAAAGCGAGCCTACGGTGAGGCGAGAACACCCCTACATCTATTATAGGACAGTGATCACTCTCACGAGCGTTCTCGTTATGCCGTAGACTCGCTTTGCCCTGGGGTGCTGTGGTGGTGTTCCTTGGTTTTGAGAAGGATAAGTGCTGGTACGGATGTGCTCGTACATGTAAGGCTTTGTGGTTTACAAGGATTACGGTGGTAAGGTAGATAAGCTACCATAATATTATGAGAACATGAAATGAGGCTCTACGGTAGTTGAGTTGGGTTAAGTTCGTCTTAAGTAAGCTGGGTTTTGTTGGAGCTGCTCTGGTTAAGCCCCAAACCCTAAACGGAGTTCGAGCTGCTATCCTTGAACCCCCAGAATTATCCTTCCCAAACTGTTGGAAACTGTAGTTATGGGGGCGCTCTCCTCTCATCTGTTGCTGTAGTTACGAGTGACACCTCGTGACCACTTACGTCACCCCCCCTGTTCTCTCTTAAATCCTCTCTTCTCTCTTCTCTTTTCTCTTCCTTCTTTTCTTCTTCTTTTCTCTCTTAACAGTCTTCTTGTTCAATAAGTATAAACAAGTCTTTTGCTTTCTCCGGTGACCACTTTGCCTTTGAACCTGAGGAACTACTCGCTTGCCCTCTTCTGCACCCGATAGTTCTCAACACAAACCTTCCCCAGACTCTACACATAGGCAAGACGCCCAACCGAGCTGCCGGCTGACCTTGGGAATTGCCGTAGCAGTGCTACCCCAACATGAAGAGCAGCCTAGACTACCGCTTGAACTCCGCAGCCCCAATAGAAGAGAAACAAGATGCGCGGCTAGGTTGGACCACGGCCTATCACTCGCCTTTCCTACTAAACGCGATATCATTCGGACCTGCTTAAGGTTTCATTATATGAACCAACTCACACAAGGTACCGCGCTTTATATGGCAGAACATCTATTACACTATGGTCCTATGTTGCATGTTTGCCTCTAAGGCATCGCATCATGCGCCTAATTATTCAACCCACCTTGCTATATGTACTCTGGCAACAATAAAACTACGGCATCTTCTAAAACAACACCGCTAAAGAGAGTGGATCTACTAAGCCCGAAATAAGCTAATTTTCGCAGTCAATCCATCTGGCTCCCCGCGAGTTGGATCCCTTCCAACATATTCCTGAACCTTGTCGCCTTCGGTATTCCCCCCTCTTCCTGGGATCGAATAAAGCAAATGTGTACGAAATCTATACCGAAAGTACTTTGGAAATCTGCGGCTAATCGGGGATCATGTTGTGCGTATGCGCGAGCTTCGTTATCATGGCGGAGCATTTGATCGAGAACTTTTACGCGAGGTTTTCATTGTCCTTCCAGGCCGCAGGAGGACCTCAGCTATCTAGGTACATTACGCTCATCGGAGGATACTCTGAATGAGGGTTAGAACTCTACAGAGATAGGGGTCCTGTTTTGTGCCGTCTTGTATGGGCTCAAGCTTTTTCAGCCAGTTTTCGGGAGAGGCTGGGAATAGATCTGGAAGGAAGGGAAGCGGGTGTTTACCCTGCCGAGGGCTGGGTGCATGGCGCAGGCTAGAGTACGGAATTGGGGGTCTAGGAAATTGGTGGGAGAGTTGTTGGAGAATTCTGATTTTAGGCTGCTCACCACATGCATACTTTCGTTCCTGCATAAGGCGAAACACATTTACGCTATGGTTAACACAATGGTTGCTTCAACAGCGTTCCACCACTCTTAGCTTCTTACGATCGAATGTCACCACCTTGCATACCTGATGCGACACGATCAAACACCAATCGCTGGACGACGAAACACGAACGACAGTCAATAGCCGAACATCTACGATACCCGCGGTTATCAACACGATCCGAGGCATCCAGCATAACTGCACCCTCGGCCAAACAGCTCTTACCTCGGATATGTCTTCGCAAAGCGAAACAGAAGGACGACCAACAGATGGAAAGTGGGAGAAGAATCCGGCATGCGCTGGAAGTATGCCGGGGAGGAAGGTACTCTGCAGATAAGGATATAAGGCAGCCTGTTCTTCCCTTTGTTCGTTTTAGTTAGTTCATCTTATACTCATCGCATCTTTCTCTCACGGTTCTACGGTCTTCACTTGTCTTGTCAAAGTCATTCATTTTCGCATACGATCTCTTTATTCTTTATTGTTCTCTGATATCTTTTGTCTATTATCGTTGTTCGTATCAATATAAGTTTTGTGCCGTTCGGTAGCTTAGGATTGGATCCACTGCGCCTAACCACCCAAGTAATTGTTCAAAAAGAGTTGCGATGGTGGGCATTGTTGTGGGATCTTAGGCTATGTTTCCGAGATGGACTGCATCAACCCGGGAATGAGCTGGCGGTGTCCAGTACTGGTATGTAGTAGCATAGGTTGGCTCGGAGGCAGCGGGGTAGACTAACAGGGCGAGGAAACGAATTCCAGACCGTCTTGGCGTGGGTTGGATGGGGGTGCGGAGGTTAATCTTGCTATTGTCGAACCATTTCAGGTGCTGTGGGTCAGAAGTCCGTGAGCGGCTTCCATTGCAACATCTCCCGAACCCTCCCCAGGATAGGGAGAACGGAAATAGGGCTATTGTTGCGATCGGAGTCTCTAGCTGGAAAGGTTACTCCTGTTGCCGGGGTTGTTCGTAGTGTAATTATTTCTCCTAGCTAAAAGCATCTAGGTGTTATGATAGGCCCCCGAACATGCATCCTCACTCAGCCCCTGCTGAGGTGCCTTATTTTTGGCGCCTGTGCTCCTAACTTTCTACACTCAAAAGAGTACTCTGCGAACACTTCTTGTTCAATAACTCTGTGACCTACACATCACTAATTTTCTTACGAAAAACCATATCAGCGTTATAATTTTCACACCATTCTAGAAGACTTTTGAACCCAGCTTGAGATGTAGCGCATAGTCTTCAAGTAATCTATAGAATCACCGGTAGATATTAAACGGGTGTTAGACTGCGCGGCGGGTATCAGATTCTCAAATTTCCTACCGCTTGGGAACGTATCAAGCAAAATGCATGCAGTGATGGGGTGTTCAACGTGCTCCTTTAAGCCGTTGGAAGTTTGCTCATAGTTTCTTAGATAAATAACCCTTGGGCGTTTGTGTAACGATTTCAGTGGTTGGAATGTTGTCAGCAAGGCGCAAGGCTTTAAGTTACCATCAACCCCGCTTCTCCTCAATTTCAACTAATTGCCTTAACAGACCCCAAGCTAACCAACACTTTGCTCCCAACAGCCTCCACAGCGGTGAAGAGCGAAACATGTCGCAAGGTTTCAGCCATAACCTGAACTCTTTCAACATCGGAAATACCATTAACTACATCACCCCTACCCCCGATGATGAGTCTAAAATCTTGGCCTGGCTGTCTCCGCTAGAGCCAGGGGTGCGGCATCGAGACATCGGAGCCCAGCGGTTGGACAGTATAGGATCCTGGATACTGGAAACCCAGGAGTTCAGACGCTGGCATGATGGTAATCGGAAGGATGGAGCATATCATCGCACCTTATTTTGCCATGGCAATCCAGGGGCGGGAAAGAGCTACATCATGTAAGAGAGAGCCTATCACTGCCAGAAATTAAATAATCGTATTTCTAACAGTCTGGGGTGACAGCTCACTAGTGATAGACAAGTTGTGCGACGAGGCGATGGAGGAAGATACAGCCGTTGCCTGCTTCTACTTCGACTTTGCCGCAAGGAATGAGCAGTCACCTGTAAATATGCTCGGCTCGCTACTACGTCAGCTTGTTAGTGGATTGGAGGGAGTTCCAGAAGCCGTGGTCCGATCATTTCGGAACCAGAAAAAGGTTATCGGGGGTAGGGGACTCCAAGTGTCAGGAATTCTGGAGATGTTCCAGACAATCACAACTACAAAGCGAGCATTTATATGCGTTGACGCACTTGACGAATGTGCGCCCCAGTATCGAATGGTAATCCTCGAAGCACTAGGGCAAATCATCCGGGACTCAATCGATACTCGCATATTTATGACCGGAAGATCGCATATCCGAAGTGAAGTAGAAAGGAGATTGGGTGGAGCGGTAGCTTTTGTATTGATAGAGCCTACGGGTGGTGGTATCATTGCGTATCTACGTGAGAGGCTCAGGAGCGACACTACCCCGGAGATGATGAGCAGCACTTTAGAGGCGAATATTATGGAAAGTATTTCCCACATAAGCTCGGAAACGTATGTTGAACCCATGCAAGAGCAAAGCTACCTCAGGCTGATAGCTACCATTCAAATCTAGATTCCTACTAGCCTCTCTTCACATCGACGCAATCCTTCGAGAAACTAGTATCGCACGGCGAGGGAGAAGGCTCAAGGCAGTGAAAGATGGGGCAGGGTTAGGGGATGCATATGGTGCAACCCTAGAGCGGATAAAGGCACAGGGAGGGGAAAAGACAAAACTTGCAATGGCCACTCTCATGTGGGTCTGTTATGCGGAACGGCCGTTGCAGGTGGATGAACTGCGTCACGCACTGGCAGTGGAGATAGGAGCGGTGGATTTCGACACCGAAAATGCTCCTTCAATCGGCGCATTACTGAGTTGCTGTCAAGGACTGATTACCGTTGACAAGGAAGCTTCGACTGTCCGAGTAATCCACTTTACAGTCCAAGAGTATCTCTGCGCTCATAAAGACCTTTTCAGTCATCCCCACTCGGTAATCGCAGAAGCTTGCTTGACCTATTTGAATTCACCGCAGGTCAAGGACCTCCCCTCCCACCCTCTCCCAGACCCGCAAGTCATGCCGTTCCTCCAGTATTCTTCTAGATATTGGGGAATACATGCCAAGAGGAAATTCTCGGGTAACGTGAGGACCCTTGCGCTGGAAGTCTTGAATCGGTACGAAGACCACGTATCCGGCGAATCGCTCCTGAGGCAAGTGCTGCATCCAAAATATGTCGAAGTCATAGGTGCCTCCCTACAACTCTCTGGATTACATTGCGCGTCTTTATTCGGGATTGTTGAACTCGTGGCTTTGTTGATGAATGCTCCAGGTTGCCCAATTAACCAAGGCGATTGCGCCGGCTATACACCACTCTTATGGGCAGCGAAGAATGGACACGATGGAGTGGTCAATATACTGCTAGAACGGGACGATGTCATCCCCGACAGGCCAAATAACCAAGGCAGCACACCACTCTCGTGGGCCGCTAATAACGGGTACGAAGAGGTTGTCAAGCTACTACTCGGCAGGAATGATGTTGACCCCAATCACTCCGATGAGCATGATGCAACGCCACTCGGGTATGCTGCTGTCGCGGGATATGACGGGGTTGTCAAGCTATTACTTGGTCGAGAAGATGTCGAACCCAATAGGCAAGGTAACGGAGGCGGCACGCCACTATTTTGGGCAGCGAATAACGGACATGAAGGGGTTGTCAAGCTACTACTTGATGACCGAAACGATGTCGACCCCAATTGCCCAGAAAAGGATAATTGGACTCCACTCCGGGCTGCTGCATTTGAGGGACATGTGGGAGTGGTCAGGCTACTACTTGTTCGGAAGGGTGTCGAAGCCAATAGGCCAGATAACGAAGGCGGCACACCACTCTTTTGGGCAGCGAATAACGGACATGAAGGGGTTGTCAAGCTACTGCTTGACCACAAGGCTGTTGACCCCAATCTCCCAAAAAAGAATAATCGAACACCACTTCTGGTTGCTGCACTTGAGGGACATGAGGGAGTGGTCAAGCTACTGCTTGGACGGAAAGATGTTGACCCTAACCAGCCAGATTTGGATGGTAAAACACCACTGGTGTGTGCTGCTGCAATGGGACATGAAAGGGTTGTCAAGCTACTACTAGGCCGGAATGATGTCGACCCCAATCGCCCCGATGTGTGTGCTTTAACACCACTCGGATATGCTGCTTACTGGGGACACAAAGATACAGCCAAGCTACTGCTGGCACGTGACGATGTCGACCCTAATTACCCTGATAAGTATGATCAAACGCCACTCGGGTGGGCTGCGAGCAAAGGATATGAAGGTGTGGTTGATCTATTGCTAAGACGAGAAGATGTCAACCCCAATCGTCCTGATGAGGATGGTCAAACACCACTCGCGTGTGCCGCTATGAATGGCCACCAAGAAGTGGTCAAGCTTTTGCAAGCCCGGATATTTACGCAAAGCGCAGTTGCTCGACCACCCCACCAGCAATGAAAGAATCGACACCAAGTTAAACCCGGAGCACCCAATTGATTACGCCCAAACTGGATGGGATTCCTGCTTTCCCAGACCGCTTCCTTCTCAACCTCCGTGTGCCTTCTCTGCGCTGATGCCGCCATTGCTGTCCTCCGATTTTCTCCTTGTGTCCTCTACCTTAGAGTAAAAACCCGACCTTGGAGTTCTCTCTGGCTCTCACTGGCGGAAATCCAACTTTTATCTAAATTATATCACTACGAAGCTTTCTGATATATGTTAATATTTATATGTGAAAGCACACAACTCTCTTTTGTTCATGGAGTTGAGCATGCAGGAATCGGAGGACTCTTTCGTTTCTCATCTTGCGCTATTTATCATGACAATCATTTCCCGCCGGAATAAGTTATGTTTTAAAATATATCTCTCTTTTCTCTTTTTCCTTCCCCGATATTTATTTCCATATTTTCCCTTACTAGTGCTAGATAGATAGATATTATAGATCAACAGATAGATAAACTGCACATAGGTTTTCCACCCCGATACCAGAGGTTTTAATGTAGGCGTTCCCGACGGCTAACTTAAAAAATGAAATTAACTCTCCACCTTCTCTTCACCAGGCTGCAGTGAGTCGGAGTTATTAAATTAGCCTGCAGCAGTCGCTTAAAGAATTTTAATCATACACCAGCCTCCCAAATACGCCAACCTCCCAAGTATCCCACCGCAAACTGCTAGCGACTTTGGTTGCAATAAAAGTCGCAACAACCAATATTTATTTGGTGTAGTGGTGATCAATGAGGGGCTGTTTGAAGGGGTATTTTCAGGAAATTCGGAAAACTAGAATACAGTCGGCCCCCGTTCCCCCGGATGGCCAAAATCAGGATTTGACCGTCTGGGACACTCAAACATCCGGGAGAGTGAAATAGTTGATAAAAATGGTATTTGAAAGAACTGAAAACCGAGTGATAATTGTGCAGGTCAGCGTTCGCAAGCGGCCAGTCCGGTCAGGCTTGGGTTTAGGGCGGCCGGCCTGGGCTTTTTTTGCGGCCTGCTTTCAGGGCCTATCTGACCGGGCCTGGCCCGACTGCAGATATCTGCAGGCTTTCGAATGATAAGATGTGATCGCGATAAGATAAGGAGATGAAACGCCAAGAGTTATGGCCGCAAAAGAGTGGATCAACGGGCAACCGAGGAGGAAACTTTCTTTCCATTCACTCTTGCTCTCATCATCATGCTCATGGCTAACTAACGTGAGAACAGCGCTCCCCCACCAGCCCCACTAGTATGAAAACCAAAAAATAAATTAAAAATGTAAATACATAACTTAGTAGAATACCTAGTAGAAATTAATATCCGACCTGGGGAAATTTCTCTGTGGTGCTGGAAGGGCAAGGTGATAAGGAGAGTTCCATTGCCGTCAATTATGTGTGAATGGTTAAGGGCCTGTTTAGCAACTGTTTCTACTGTAAAAATGGCCTTCTCTCCGCTTTGAAAGGGAAGGGAAAGGGCGATTTGTATGGGGGAACGGAACGGAACCGTTACATGCAAACAGGCCCTAATTTTGTCAACGTGCTATAGCAATAAATTAAGTGATAAGAGAAAACAATCAACTACCTCCTCTCTGTCTACCCGAATATCTAAAACCTATCAGAATATTATTATTAAGTTTAAATGGTGTGGCTCAAGCCTGAAAAACCAACAGATATCTAGAGTTCGTTACGGGGCCTCCGGGTCCCGAAAAACGCGGGCCCCCGGCTCTTTTCCCCGCCCCACCCCGCCCAATGGCCCGGGGCGGGGCGTAATTTTTGGCATTCCCTGCCCCTGTCCCCGCCCGGGCCCCCGCCCCTCCCACCCCCCCAGACGGATCCCCGTTAAATTTTGGTAGTGACAAACGGGGTCCCGTCCAGGGAATGAGTGTGGGTGGGCCCCGGACGGGGGCGGGGCGGGGATAACCCGAAAAATATTCCCCCCGGGCCGCTGAAAGGGCGGGGCCTGCAGAGTAAAAACCCGCCCCGCCCCGCCCTGTAACCCTATGGAACGGTCCTGTTTTTGCCAAATGCGCCCTTAAGATTAGCGCTCAAGCAGTCAGTTTTTGTTGTTGTTTTGCCCCAATGCAAGAGAGAAGGAATTTTGGGCGTCTTAGTGCAAGGTTCAATTATTCTATAGTATCATGGCTCTTACGGTAAGGAGCCAGCTTACGCTAGTGTTTTCCCTAGGAGAAGGACCAGTGCCAGGGGCGGGTGTAAGGTTGTGATTTACAGAGCATAGGATGCGAGGTTGGGTATGGTTGGTTAACCAGAAATGAGGCTCCGGTTGAGTTAGGTAAAGTTGGTCTTAAGTTAATTACCTTAGCCGAGTTTTGTCGGAGCCATCCGACCAAGCCCTGAGCCCTATGTGGATCGTGAGTTGCAATCACAGCGCCCAGGAAAAGAACCTCAAACTTTTGGCAAGCTCTGAACATAGGCTAAGATACTAACTGGGCTGCTAGTGGACCTTGCTGTCTTGACATGGAACGTAGCCTAGACTACCGCTTGGACTTTATAGCCTCACTGGGGGAGGGGCAAGATGCCCGCCTAAGTTGAATCACTGCAAATCACTCGCTTTCCTACCAAAAGTGATGTTGGAATATGGTTTCTTTCTCCTCTCAAATGCTTCTTCTAAGTCTCTATACTTGTTCTCAAGCCGGATACAAGCACTGAGTCGGTCTTCTTTACACTTTCTTTATTATTCATTTTGTCTTTATATGCTTTCTTTGAATGCCTTTGTTCTTTGTTCCGGAAGTTTGGTGGAAGCGAAAGCTTGGTGAAGCGGAACCAAGCCACCTCACTATATAGCTTGTCTATATCTTTCCTATCATTCTGGTAGCAGTTGGCGGTAATTTATGATCTTGACTGTTGGCTATTACTACTTCTCTGTTGAAACGATTGCGTGTTGCTACAAGTGATACCATTCCCGCCTGCTAACTGTTTTACGAACCTCCTTATGTAGTGTACGATACTGCGTATGGTAGAACATCGGTTGCACTACGGTCATGTGTTACTTAGTCGGCTCCGAGGCACCACATCGGTCACCTGACTATTCAACCTTCTATTCTCTAGCTGCTTCAGCAACAATCAAACTACGGCATCTTCCCAGGAAACATCGCTAGAGGGGATAAATCCATCGTGTCCAAAAAACTGACTTCCGCAGTCCATCCATTTGTCTCTCCGCAAGCGAGATCCCTTCCATCATATTCCTGGGCACCGGCCCCTCCTTTACCCCCCCCACCTCCGTGGCTGAATAACCAGATGCATGCGGAACCCCCTGCCGAAGCATTTTGGAACCTGCGGCTACCCGAGGAGCCTATTGTGCATAAGCGGAAGTTTCGTTATGAGGGTGAAGCTCACGATCATGTACAGTCACGTGGGGTTTTCACAGTCTTTCCCGGATGCGGGAGGGCATGCGCTATCTGGGCACCCAACACCCATGGAAGGATGCCCCGCATGGGAGTTAGAGCTCTGCGGGGGTAGCGGTTGTCCTTGGTGCCCTCCTGAAGGGGACGGGGCTTTTCGAGCCGGCTTTCGGGAATGACTGGGAATAGAACTGGGAGGGGAGAGAAAGCTAGTGTCTCCTCTCCCGAGGGCCGGGGGCACAGCATTGGCTAGAGTTCAGAGCTTCGGTTCTGGGAGACAGGAAAAAGGGCTGGGGCGGTGGACCTCGGTCTGGAATTCGGCGTTGTGCCGCGAAGATGAACTGCATTCACCAATGAATGAGCTGGCAGTGTCCAGCGCTAGAAGTAGAATAGGTTGGGGGGTAGCTGGCTAGCGGGGCGAAGAAACGGGTGCTAGAGGGTCTTGGCTTGGGTTGAATGAATGATGTGGAGGTTAACGTTGCGCTACTAAAACCCTTTCAGGTCCTGCCGGTAGAAAATAAGAGAGCGGCTTAAATTGCGGTGTTTCAAGAACTCCCGGCCGGACAGGAAGAATGAAAATAGTGATATTTTGGCTATTGGTGTTTCTAGCAGGAAAGGTTATTACTGTTGTGGGGGTTGTTGGTGCTGAGACCATTCCCCTATCATAGGAGCATCTATGAGTTGGGGTAGGCCTCAGCACATGCATGTTCATTCCGCCCCTACCACCGCCCCTACTAAGATATGTTCCTCGTGGCACCAGTGTTCCTAGGTTTGTGCGCTCGAAAGAATACTTTGAAAGTATCATATTTCTGGCTCCTCAACAACCCTCTGACCAGCGCATCACTAATTTCCTTACCAAAAACTATCCCCGCGTGTGAATTTTGAAACTATACTAGACGGCGTATCTCCTAAATTCTCTTTATGTAGTGACACGACCTTCGAGTTATCTGTGGAACCCTGGGCAGGTATTAAAATGGGTTTTGCAAGGAACTACGAGTATTACCTACTGCTTAGCAATGTATCGAGCAAAAGGAATACCGGTAGAGTGGTGGGCTGTTCATAAGCTGGTGGGAGTCCTCTCATAGTTTCCGAGATAAATAACCCTCGAGGGTTCGTGTAACGATGTCGGTGGTTGGAATGTTGTCCGCAAGGCGCAAGGCTTTACCATCGCCATCAACCCCGCCTTTCCCTCAACTTCAACTAATTGCGCTAACAGACCCCTCAAGCTAACCAACAACAACTTTCACAGCGGTGGAAATCCAAAAATGTCGGAAGGCTTCAGCAATAACCAAAACTCTTTCAACACTATCGGAAATACCTTTATCTACATCACCCCCGATGATGAGTCTAAAATATTGACCTGGCTATCACCACTAGAGCCAGGGGTACGGCATCGAGACATCGGAGCCCAGCGGCTGGACAGTATAGGATCCTGGCTACTGGACGCCCACGAATTCAGACGCTGGCATAACGGCGGCCGCGAGGATGAAGCCAATCATTCCATCTTATTTTGTCATGGAAATCCAGGGGCGGGAAAGAGTTATATTATGTAAGAGAGAGTTCAGTATTATCGGAAGTCAAATAACCGTATGGCTGACGGATTGGGGTGACAGATCACTAGTGATAGACAAGTTGTGCGATGAGGCGGTGGAGCAAGATACTGGCGTTGCATGCTTTTACTTCGACTTTGCTGCCCGGAGTGAGCAGTCACCAGTAAATATGCTCGGCTCCCTACTACGGCAACTTGTTAGTGGATTGGATGGAATTCCGGAAGAGGTAGTCCGGTCTTTTCGCAACCAGAAAAAAGTTATTGGAGGTAGGGGGCTGCAAGTGTCAGGAATTTTGAAGATGTTCCAGACCATCACAGTCAGGAAGCGAACATTTATATGCATTGACGCACTTGACGAATGTGTGCCGGAGCATCGAATGGTAATCCTCGAATCACTGGGGCAGATCGTGCGAGACTCGCTCGATACTCGTATATTTCTGACGGGGAGAGCACATATCCGAAGCGAGGTGGAAAGGAAATTGGGTGGAGCTGTGGCTTTTGTCTTCATAGAGCCTAAGAGTGAGGGTATCATTGGGTATCTACGTGAGAGGCTCAGGAGTGATACTACTCCGGAAATGATGAGCAGCGCATTGGAGACAAGTATTATTGAAAGCATTTCCCAAATCAGCTCGGAAACGTATGTAGAAACCATGCAGAGGCAATGCCAGGCAAACATACCTCAGACAGTAGCTAACATATCCTAATCTAGATTCCTACTGGCTTCCCTTCACATCGAGGCAATCCTTCGAGAAACTAGTATCGCTCGGCGAGACAAAAGGCTCAAAGCAGTGAAAGATGGGGCAGGGGTAGGGGAAGCATATGGTGCAACCCTGGAGCGGATAAAGGCACAGGGAGGGGAAAAGACGAAACTTGCAATGGCCACTCTTATGTGGATCTGTCATGCGGAACGGCCGTTCCAAGTAGATGAGCTGCGTCACGCGCTTGCAGTTGAGATAGGAGTGGCGGATTTCGACAGCGAAAATGCTCCTTCAATCGGTGCATTACTAGGCTGCTGTCAAGGACTGATTACCGTGGATAAGGAAGCTTCCACTGTCCGAGTAATCCACTTTACAGTGCAAGAATATCTCTGCGCACATCCAGACCTCTTCAGTCATCCCCACTCGGTAATCGCAGAAGCTTGCTTGACCTATCTGAATTCACCACAGGTCATGAACCTCTCCTCCCATCCTCTCCCGGACCACCATGTCATGCCATTCCTCAAATATTCTTCCCGGTATTGGGGAACACATCTGCACATGGAAAGCTCAGACCGCGCGAGGGCCATTGCTCTGGATCTCTTGAATAATTACGAAGGCCACATATCCGCTATATCGCTCATGAACCAAGTACGAGATCCAAGTAATGTCACAGAAATGGGTGCCTCCCTGCGCTTCTCTGGATTACACTGCGCGTCATTCTTCGGGATTGTTGAACTTGTGGCCTCGTTAACAAATGCTCAAGGTTGCAAGATTAATCAAGGCGACTACGCCGGCTATACACCACTCTCATGGGCGGCGGGGAATGGGCATGATGGAGTGGTCAAGTTCCTACTAGAACGGGAAGACATCGAGCCCGATAGGCCAGATGGCAAGGGCGGCGCACCACTCTTTTGGGCAGCCAATTCCGGACATGAAGCGGTTGTCAAGCTATTACTTGGTCGAAACGATGTTGACCCCAATCGCCCAAGGAGGAATCATAATGAAACACCACTCTGTCATGCTGCATTTAAGGGACATGAGGGTTTGGTCAAGCTATTGCTGGAACGGGAAGATGTCGAACCCAATAGGGTAGATGATGAAGGCTGCACACCACTCTTTTGGGCAGCTAATAACGGACTTGAAGGGGTTGTCAAGCTACTACTTGACCGAAAGGATGTTGATCCCAATCACCCAGAAAAGAATAATTGGACACCACTCCGGGCTGCTGCATTTGAGGGACATGAGGGAGTGGTCAAGCTACTGCTTGGACGGGAAGATGTTGACCCTAACCGGGCTGGTTTGGACGGTGCAACGCCCCTCGCCTGTGCTGCTGCAAAGGGGCATGAAGGGGTTGTCAAGCTACTACTTGGCCGCAAGGATGTTGACCCGAATCCCCCAGAAAAGAACAATTGGACACCACTCCGGGCTGCTGCATTGAGCGGGCATGAGGGAGTGGTAAAGCTACTGCTTGGACGGGAAGATGTTGACCCTAACCGGGCGGGTTTGGACGGTGCAACGCCCCTCGCCTGTGCTGCTGCAAAGGGGCATGAAGGGGCTGTCAAGCTACTACTTGGTCGCAAGGATGTTGACCCGAATCGCCCAAACAACAATATTCAAACACCACTCCGGGTTGCTGCATTTAAGGGACATGAGGGAGTGGTCAAGCTACTGTTGGAACGGGAAGATGTCGAATCCAATAGGCTAGATGACGAAGGCTGCACACCACTCTTTTGGGCAGCTAATAACGGACATGAAGGGGTGGTCAAGCTACTACTTGACCGAAAGGATGTTGACCCCAATCGCCCAAACAACAATATTCAAACACCACTCCGGGTTGCTGCATTTAAGGGACATGAGGGAGTGGTCAAGCTACTGCTAGGACGGGAAGGTGTCGACCCTAACCGGGCTGGTTTGGATGGTGCAACGCCCCTCGCCTGTGCTGCAGCAAAGGGGCATGAGGCGGCTGCCAAGCTACTACTTGGTCGAGAAGATGTCGAACCCGAAGGTGGTACACCACTCTTTTGGGCAGCTAATAACGGACATGAAGGGGTGGTCAAGCTACTACTTGACCGAAAGGATGTTGACCCCAATCGCCCAGAAAAGAATAATTGGACACCACTCGGGGCTGCTGCATTGGAGGGACATGAGGGAGTGGTTAAGCTACTACTAGGTCAAAAATATGTCAAACCCAATAAGTCCGATAATGAAGGTGGTACACCACTCTATTGGGCAGCTAATAACGGACATGAAGGGGTTGTCAAGCTACTACTTGACCGAAAGGATGTTGACCCCAATCTCCCAGAAAAGAATAACCGAACACCACTCCGGGCTGCTGCATTTGAGGGACATGCGGGAGTGGTCAAGCTACTGCTTGGACGGGAAGATGTTGACCCTAACCAGCCGGGTTTGGATGGTGGAACGCCACTCTGGTGTACTGCTGCAAGGGGATATGAACGGGTTATCAAGCTACTATTAGACCGGAAGGATGTCGACCCCAATCGCCCCGATGCGGGTGCCTTAACACCACTCGGATGTGCTGCTTACTGGGGACATGAAGGTGCTGCCAAGCTACTTCTGGCACGAGACGATGTTGACCCCAATTACCCTGATAAGTATGATCAAACACCACTCGCGTGGGCTGCGAGCAAAGGATATGAAGGTGTGGTCGATCTATTACTAGGACGAGAAGATATCGATCCCAATCGTCCGGATGAGAATGGTCGAACACCACTCGTGTATGCCGCTATGAATGGCCATAAAGAAGTGGTCAAGCTTTTGCAAGCCCGGATATCTACAGAAAGCGCACTTGCTCAACCACCCAACCAGCAGTGAAACAATCGACACCAAGTTAAACCCGGAGCACCCAATTGATTACGCTCACACCGGACGGGATTCCTACTTTTCTAGACCTCTTTCCTCCCAACCCCCGGGTGCCTTCCCTGCGCTGATGCCGTTATTGCCGTCCTCCTATTTGCCCCTTGCGTTCTCTACCTTTGACTGAAAATGCACCCTTGGAGTTCTCTCCGGCTCCCATTGGTGGAAATCAAACTATCTAAAATTATACCCCTTCGAAACCTCCCGATAATATTATGTTAATGTTTATTATAAGTGAAAGCACAGAAGTCCCTGTTCATTATGTTGGGAATGTAGAAACCGGGGGATAGTTTCATTTCTCACTCTCCTCTATTTATCATGGTCATCATTCCCCGCCTGAATAAGTTGAGTTCCGTTTTAAAAAATATCCCTCTTTTCTATTCCCCCTTCCCCAATATTTATATTTATTTCCATGTTTTCCCCTACGAGCGCTGTATAGACAGATAGATCAACAAGATAGATAAACTGCACATAGATTTTCCTTTCCGCTACCAGATATTTTAGAGTAGGGGTTCCCGACAGCTAGCACAAATAAGGGAATCCCTTCCTTCGTACTCTGAATTTCACGGAATTAGTGTGCCGTATCCCGGAGATCGACGCATGATTAACCATTCTCGCAACATACTAGGAAACACACCATGCCATAAAAGAAGGACTAAACCAAACCAAACACAAAAGAAAATAAGGAATTAAACGCCAGAGACGCCTATCCTTAAGTTATCCCTTGAGTTGGCACTAGCTCACTTTCGTAATTGTATTCAAAGTTAAAAACAAGAATTTTAGAGTGAAAGTAACGGTCAAACCTTGCAGTAGCGTACCTTTGAGAACTAGCCAATAGAATTAACAAGAGTAGGGTTGGGTATCTGAGAGCCTCTAAGGAAGCAACGAGGTAATTACTCTAATATAATAAATTAGCCTAGATTAAAGTAGGAAATTTGGCTCATTATATGAAATGTAAATTATAAAAAATAACGGGAAAAAAGGTTGTGACTGACAACTTACTCTCCTATCGCAAAAGGAAGAATGTCTGAAAATACGATCGAGCATGCCATTTGGACGAGAGCAGAGACAGAGGAGCTTATCGTCTGGCTGGAGGAGCCCGAAAATCTGCGGAAGATACGAAAAGGGTCAGGAGTCACTAGGAGACAGGTTATGAGTGAGATTGCGGCAAAGATTCCAACAAAGACACAAGTGAAAGTTGGATACAAATACACCAATTTGCTGAAATCCTATCGGGAGTCAGTAAAGTTGAATAGTCAATCAGGATGGGGATTGACTAAGGAAGATATGGATATGGGAAAGAAAGTATTGTGAGGTATGTACATGGTTAAACATTACTCTATTAATTAATATACATAAAAATGAGACAATAAGATACAGGAAAGGGGGGAGGATGGAAAAAAAAGAAATATATGAGCTAATAATACAAAAATGGAAAAAGAAATAGACAAGCTTCTATCACGATGCCCGTATTTCTTTCGGTTGGAAGCAATTCTTGGGGACAAACCGAACATCCGGCCTCCAGCAGTCTTTGACAGTGTTCCCAACAGGGCAGTCCGTCCGTCTTTAGTCAGGACGAGGACTGATGATGTTTTGTCGTCCCGTCCCGTCCTCCAGCCAAATTGCCCGACAATGCTGAGTTGAGGACGTCGGGCCCCGCAGTCCCCCACTAGTACCCCTGTAATGTCTCAGTTATCGCTTTTGATTCTTTGTGCTAGGATATGTGTTTTTAGAAAATGAAACAATGAAACGAAACAGACGCCCCGAATGAAGCCAGCACAAATATAGTAGCCTGATCGCCGGCACATTACTTTGAGATTTGCAGAGAGGTTCTGCAATGCTCTTTCACCTCACCATCTCACTTATTCTGACCTATGAATTAACCTACTAATGCTAAAGCCAAGGCATGTATGAAAAAGCAAATGCAATGTTGAGTAGAGCCTGAGTATTCATAAGATTACCGCATTTTGTAAATGGGCAATGGGTGAATGGCGAAAGTAGAGGAGGTTTAGAGGTAGAGAACTTGAAGCGAGTAACTGGCAATGAGACAAAATGCGAAGATCAAGGCAACACCAAGGAGAGAGATTACACAAGACAATTTAACGTGAGGAAACGAAATTCATCCTGCTCACTCTCGCAACTCATAATGCGCAATACTAAAAAACTAACAGAGAAGATGAGAGAAAGAGAAAAAAAACAACTTTGCCTTCCGACCATGCAAGTCCTATTCTTCTGTGAATTGCCACATGGATCCACACTTTGCCCTGCATGCCCTAACGCAAAACCCAGCCCACACTTCCACATGCCACAAAAAAAATGAAACTCTGCCATTCCGAGCACCTTTCTTCACAATCCAATTCGCCTCTCTGACTCCTGCCTGTTCGTCCACCCAACACCATCCCCCTGACTTTACAAGTCCTTTGTCATAACCTTAAATATTGTAAAGAAATAAATTAAAGAACAGAGGAGGAACGTAGGCCAACTGTATAAAGCTCAAGCACTTTTAAAGTGGTTTGCATACGATTGACATCCGAGTTGGGACCTCCATAAATGAAGCTCTCCTGTGCCCATGATTTAAGACACTCTGAAGCCTCAATAATGTCATCCCCAAGACGGTTGTGCCTGTCGGATAGGAGTAACTTTGTACTTTGAGTTGATTATTTGATTAGAATCATGTATTTACCGAGATAATAGAGTGAATTAAGGAGTAGAATACCAGCTAAATAGCCGTTCTGGATCAGCCGACATTGCTGGAATGCTGAAAATGTCAATCGCTATTGTAGATAAATCTTTTTGCCGTAAATCTTCTGCATTCTCGATCCAATACTTCAGTGGGCCTAGAGGAAGCTCATCCTCTACATCGTGCCTTAAATATCGATTGAGGTCATCACAGTTGTCCGAGATCAGCCGCTGGCGCTTCTTCCTCTACCAGTCAGGTATATCGCTTAGGGAAAAATAACCAGACGTCCTTTCTATTGCCGGAGAACTACCGCTCACCAGATTTGCCATGAGGGGAGCGGGGGTAGGGGCTCTAATATAGTGTGCTATGCAAAGTCTCTGCTCTTCGGAAGTGGCCGGCGGAGGTTTATACTGGGATTCCCAGAGTTTTCAGACTTCAGTCTTCCCACTTAATATCCAATCAGGCCGTGATTCCCATTCAGTCTCAAAGTACCGGAATTTCATTTCGGGATTGAGGGCAATTGCTGCAAAGTGGGCTGGTACGAGGTCGGTTAGGGCATAGTACCTAGTTATTTCACGCATAGTTAGCCTGAAAGAAGAGCTGTAATGTTTCCTTGTATTATAAGAAGTAGAATTCGAATACTAACTTGTCGAGCACAAGCCAGGCTGAATTAATCGAAGTTCTAATGTGCAACATATCGTGTCTTCTGGAGGTTGATTCATACAGTTGCTTTGACTCTTCTAAGTGACCGAGTAGCTCATCCATAGCAGGAAAGATATCGTGTAATTGGCCGAAGTGTTCCTTTTACTGTAACTTCAATTGCCAATGGTGAAATGGTTCCAATATATCCATTATGCCCCTCAAGGTGTCCCAATCAGTAATACTTAATTCATCATACTGTAGGGAAGAGGGAAGCCTGTCGTGTTCACCGTCCTCATTTCTTCGAATCGCAGATGCAACAAACTCTTCGAGGAGTTCTCGCAGGTCAAATGTGCGTGTCAATGCATCATAATCACTACCCCACCGAGTAGTATTACCCGGTACGAGTGCTAGTGCCTTGGTATCCGTTCCCAGGGCATGGATTACTTTTTCTTCAAAACGATCTCTTCGTTGCGGTGACCGTGTAATCCATGTAATAATGTTATATAGCTTTCCTAAAGGTCCTTTTTGTCTCCAGGCTTCCAGCTCAGCGGTCTCCTCCTGTAGTTCTCTATGGGACTCGGTTTCCATCTCAAATGCCTCAGAATTGGTTCCCCACAGAAAGGCCTTAACGGTGAAATTGATAATGTGACCAAAGCAGCGTAACCTACGTTTAATTGGATTAAACTCAATACCTAGATCATGGAGATACTTGGAAATATATTGCAATGCGGTATCATTGTTAGTAGCATTGTCCAAGGTGAAATACCCAATTTTCTCCGTGATTTGATAAGTTTTAACTATATCCCAAAAGTGCTTGGCTTGATTTTCGCCTGTATGTCTACCTCTAAACCGCTGCAAGCCTAGAACAGTACTATGTAGATTAAGAGTATGGTCCATCCAGTGTGCAACTACCCCAAGAAAGGCACGATGGTTAGGCGATGTCCAGAGGTCGAAAGTAAAATGAATATTACTTCTGGTTCGACTAAGCTTTCGAATAAGCTCGGATTGACTTCTTTGAAACTGGTTTAGAATCCAATTCTTAATTGTTTTCCCGGAGCTTGGAACTGCGCTTGGCATTTCTGTGTATGTCGCATTCTATCCAAGTATAAATTAGTTAATTTCTTTTTCGCTAAATCCTTCTTCAATTAGACAAGCGGTGTGGCTTAACTTACGCAGGCAGCTAAATACCGTAAGAGTACGCGAAATGAACTTTGTTCTACTTGGCTGAAGCTAATGTGATTTAAGATCATCTAGCGAAGAAGCAGATCTCGGAACAAATCCACATTAAACACAATCTGTGGCCTTGTTTTTCCAAATGCACTCTCCAGAAGGACTTGACCTTGGTCGACTGCAATTGGCCCATCTCAATTGACTTTATGAATATCCTGTAGGTGTTCAATCATGTTTTTCGTGGAAGAATCTGCAAAGGTAGCTGCAGCTCTCCGGTTTGGGCCTGTATTTTTAACAAACTTTTAGTATATACACAGCTGGAGGATAAACGGGCAAGGAAAGTCCAACAACATACAACGGAAACACCGCCACCGGGTCTTTCCATCAACGCCAGTATACTCACTTCCATTCTCAGGAAAGTATACCCAGCTTTTCCGAACTCTTTTCTTCCTTTCAAATATTCTGCGATCAGCCCAATTTCCACCCCCTGCTGCGCCGGAGTTTGAATCACTGGCCATTGTGGGTGTCAAGAGGCCACTAGGTGCACTACTTAGGATACTGGTAGCAGGACTGCTATTCTGCCCAAGAGACTCCTCTATACTCTCAATGGGGTCGAGTTCAGTTGTGTTTAGTATACCGGGAACCGTGCTAACATCAAAATCCCATATCCTTTGTTGGGATGCCGAATCCTCAACTGGAATCGACTCGGACATACTCGCCAGGGACTTCAGGAATCGTGAAATGAAGATATGCAAAATAAGTGAAGTTCCGCTTGGTAGAGAATTTCCGTATCAATTAATATCAGATACTATTTTTTATTTTCAACAATGAGCGAGAAAACTGCCTTTTTATTATCATTTTCCGATACCACCATTGTACCATATTGTCCCACGCTATAATACTATTTGACCTATCACAACGGTGTAGCTGATTGGACTCCCAGAATTATTATCCTCTACGTGAACACGCTATACCAACTGCAGCTTCTCTTTTATTCCAGTTACCAGTATACACTAGCAGTCCCCCATAGTTGCCTACAGTCTCCCGCAGTTCCCCGCCGTCGCCTATTATGCCCTGCCGTCATCTGCGATCGGTGGTTTTTCATTCTACAGACTGTGGTTACCGACCGTCACCGGTCGTCACTCGCAGTCCCCTACCATCCCCTACCGTCACCGGTCGTCACTCGCAGTCCCCTACCGTCACCTACCGTCACCTACGGTCCCCTCCCGTCCCCTCCCGTCCCCTACAGTTCCCCCTGTACCCTGCAGTCTCCCACAATCCCCTGCCGTCCCCTGTCGTCCCCTGTCGTCCCCCACCATTGACTACAATTCCTACAACAAACCCACAGTCTTCATGCACACCCTGCATCTTTATGTCTCAGGTTGTCGGGCCCGTCGTCCTTGCTAAAGACGGCCGTCTTTAGATTTTGAAGACGAGGACGGCATATTTTCTGCCGTCCCGTCCGGTCCCGGGCTCTTGGCAGTCCGTCCGCCGGGCCCTATCGGGCCCCTGGACCGTTGGGAACACTG
>Ga0307517_10002352_pt1 | contig 30509 bp, 23 predicted proteins | sample 23_EM_MG_FD_194515 | JGI IMG/M metagenome (GOLD analysis project Ga0307517, IMG submission 194515) | Populus trichocarpa ectomycorrhiza microbial communities from riparian zone in the Pacific Northwest, United States - 23_EM | ecosystem: Host-associated > Plants > Roots > Unclassified | place... | reverse complement strand
TCTTGCTGCCTGTGTGAGTATTTCTTACTTTTTCTCATGTTTAATTGACCCGCAAATACAGTCTTTCATGATGTTTTGACGAATCTCAGTGGACAACAAAGAGGGGCATTTGGTAAGTGAAAAATAGCGTGAGGAAACAAAAGACTCGGATGCCTGCTAATCCCTGTTCATCACCCGCCAACATTCGTCAAGATCTGATGAAAGACTGAGGCGACTAAGAACCTATTTACCTCTACTGTATACTATGTTCGAGAGACATTCAGAGTGTTCGGCTAATGTTCTTTTTTTTCTTCCCAGAATGCTACGTATACGGACATCCCAGCAGTACTACCAGCAGATGGTGATACGATACACCGCTGGATACTAGAGCGATTCAAACATGCCCCGGAGGGCCTTATTCGGTTATTATCTACGATCAAAACCCGTGTCCATTTCACTTTTGACTTATGGACCTCTCCCAATCATCGAGCCTTTCTTGGTATTGTCGGACACTGGGTTGACAACAAGGGCAAGCTTCATAGTACCGTGCTAGGTTTGTGTCCCTTTCGTGGAAGACATACCGGTGAAAACCAAGCGATTCATTTGTGGGAAGTGGCTACCCGGTATAAATTGGTTGATAAGATTGGTTACTTCACCCTTGACAATGCTACAAATAATGATAGTGCATTGAGATTTATTAAAAACTATCTGGGAGAGATTGGTATTTCCTTTGACCCAGTTGCGAGAAGGCTGCGCTGCTTTGGACACGTTATAAACCTAGTAGTTAAAGCATTTCTCTGGGGTGAAGATGTGGAGACCTTTGAGGCTGAAATTATCACATGTGCTGATTTGGACAGGGAAGTAGAGGAACTACAGGGGTGGAGGAAAAAAGGTCCTTTAGGTAAATTACATAATGTTTTAACATGGATATGTAGAACACCACAGCGCTGGGACCAGTTTGAGGAGAAGGTTCGGCAAAACAATAGGGGCCTTGCAGTCAAAGCATTATCCCTTATTCGTGGAAATGCTACAAGATGGGGGGGTGACTATGACTCTCTAACTCGGGCATTCGAGCTGCGGGAGTCCATAGAAGAGTTGGTGTCAGCGGCTATTCGCCGTAATCAGGATGGGGAACGGGGTAATACACAGCCTCATGCTTTACTCCAAGATGAACTGCATTTGGAAGATTGGGATATCCTTCGAGATATCATGGATATTCTTCAACCTTTTCGCAAGTGGCAGCTCATGCTACAAGGGCGGCAGCACTATGGACAACTTCATGATATCCTACCTGCGATGGACGAACTTCTCACTCATTTGGAGGATACACGGCAGGGATTTGATGCGAGTGAACGAAGAAATGCTACAAAGCATATCCGGACGGCTCTTGACACAGCCTGGTGTTTATTAAATAAGTTTTTACATATTCTATTCACATCTAAGTCTCTTATATTTGATACTAATATTTACTATAGCTACTATATATTAACTAACCTCGCCCCAGTACATTTTGCTAGTGTTGCACTGCATCCTGAGATGAAGTTTGAGTACTTCCGGAGTGAATGGAGCAACCGTCCAGATTGGATCGAAAACGCCGAAAAGCAAACCAGTACTTTATGGGAAAGGGAGTATAAAACTGGTATCAATGAAGATTATAGGGAAGTGCAACTACGGGTTAATACTTATATGCGAGCTCCGGCATCTACAGGTGAGGATTTGGAGTCACAGACAAGAACCAACCGTGAAGCACTACAAGAATTTGGAGATATACCTGATTGGAAGCGCAAACGGAGGGCACGTTGGGCCTCTGAGTACCAGGATGAACTGGATTCTTTTCAGCAGCGTGATGTTCTTGAAGAATTAAAGATGGGGCCACTACACTATTGGTTAGAGCGAAAGGAGGATATTCGATACAAGAACCTGGCGAAGATGGGTATTGAATTAAATTCAATACCAGCTATGTCCGCTGATCCAGAACGGTTGTTTAGCAGGTAACTTACTCTTACCTGACTGCTTCATTTTCTATTCTAATTATTCAATAGCTCAAAGCTCCTCATAAGCGAGTGGCGAAATAGGCTTGGTGATGATATAATTGAGGCAGCGGAGTGTTTAAAATCATGGACAGCGGAAGGCTTGGTGCTTGGAGGGGAAGGGACGGATATTCACAAGGTTGAGGATATGCTTGCGGCCTTGCAGATTCATGCCGGTAGTTTTTGAGTTCGATTTCAGCAACGGATTTTATCTATTGTATTTCTTAAATATGTATTCTTCATTTATTTGTTTACGCACATCACACGATTTGCCAAATCAGGGAGATGAAATCATCAAGCTCAAGTTTGTGTGTATACAAGCTGAAAATAATGCAACAGCAAAACTACATAGGGCCCTACCGGGCCCGGTAGGGCGTCCGGTCCTACCTTGATCTAACATAGTCCGTCCATGGACTTGAAAAAAGACGGACCACCGCAGGCGGTCCGTCCGGTCCTACCTCCAGGACGGACGGACTGGACGGTTCGGAACACTGCTGAGATCTGCGTATAATGAGGTAATTCTGAGGCTGCCTTTTCCTAAGTGGAATCATGTCTTGGTATTTTGTGACCTGTTTGTCAATCCAAATCATGCTCGCTCACTAGGCTCAATGGATTGAGATTCCGCAAATACTTTTGGCTGAATACTTAAATGGTATGTAACTACCTTTTCCCAGCATAGTCCCTTCCTCCATTTCGAGTATAACCAGTTCTTGCGGTATCACTTGACTCCACTGCTTACTCCCGCCTATTTATGATATGACGACCGCATGTTCCAACCCTTAGCGAGGCTGCCCTCACCGCGCTTCTAAATCGTATCGCAGAATACCGTTCAATCCCCCATCATCCTTGACCCCTCCTCCGGGCTATTATTCGGTACGTGGGGTTTATAGCTACCCACCGGGACTCAGAAAGTTTAGTTGGAGAATATGCTGAGAGGGTGCGGAACTTTGTTAAAGCGTGGAAGAAATGGTTTGTGGTATGGATGAACAGGTAAACATTGAGAAGATACCCATTGCCATGCGAGTTCGGCTAATTAGCGTACAGGACAACTTGAAATTATAGAGCGTTAGGGCTAAGAGAGGTACTGGTACCTGATAAGCCATATGCACGTTAGTCCGTATCAACCCAATACAACATGTCTGGCTAGCTCCAATTGGTTGCAGGGCCTCACTTCATATGAGTCGCGTTCCATATACTCGGGCTCAAATTAAAGATCCGGGGGGGGTGACAACCAAAAGGTATGGTTGCAGCACGGGTATTTCAAGTCACTTTTTCATCATTAGTTTGCGCCTGAGCGCACCTCCGGCATAGGACAGCAAGGAGAAGCAGTAAGATAGAACTTAAAGTGGGATTTAAGGGGGGTTGTAATGGTGTTTTATAAGAGGAACGATACCAGGTGGAATTCTATACCGCTTCTCTCCCAGATATCGAATTGACCAAGAAGATTCGCGAAGAGTCTATGATCCCTGCGCTACTATTTGCCACCGTCCTCGTTAATCCAAATTTGCCAAATATACAATCGAAGTCCTTCCAAACAGGGATGCCCACGTTATTGGGATCCGTTCGAACACCAGGCTTGCCGTTTCGGTGCTCGATCACCGCCAAAACCTTTTGGCGATCCGATGCTTTTGCCTTGAGACAAACCATGTGGATTTGGAATATGCAGCTAACCCTGGCGCTACTGCTTTCAATAGCCCTTTCAGAAATTCCTATTCTGTCACCGAACTGGTAATTACCGAAGTCATCACGCTTGCTCGTGGGGCCAGCCATGGATCTATGGAGATGCGATTTGGCACCTAGGAGGAGACTTCCACCCACTGCCGCGAGATTCGTGGATAGGTTCCAGGCATTATTGGTTCTGGCTATATCGGATCTCAATTATCTGTTTTGGCTGAGTGAATAGAAATGGGTGCTCTCTTCCATGATACCATTCCTTTGAGGTAATTGATAAAGCAAGACATGTTAAAAATTAGTCTAAACCACTAGTCCTATCGGATTTTGTTACTCTCGATTCCTAAACACCGGAAATACGCGATCTTATCAACCACTGAGTCAAAGGCCATGACACAAGAAGCCATCTAATGCATCTTCTAGTGAATGTGTAGTTGATCCCTAGGCTTTATGGTATGGACCTCCTCTTAGAGAAACCCGCCTTATCCGACATGCTAATCACTTGCTTGCTATATATATTTAGTAGAGCTTGGCATTCTCGCCACTTAGCCGAGGCAGCGCTGGATGTATTCCCACTAGGACCTTCTACTAACGTCCCTTCTGAGAAGTCTTGGCTCTCTGGGTGGCTGAAATTAGAGACCTCACCCATATTATTCTTGTACCTCATATTAGTCGGTCGACAGAAGATGTATCACGAAAAAATACATAATCAAGAAATTTACCCGACCCCTATACCACTTCGTGCCTACACACTCACCCAACTATAAACACATCCCACCAACTAACTACCCATAACCCCAATTACTGTGCATCATACTTGCAGGCCCGCAGGGGGATCAGCAAACTTGCAATGGCCACCGAATCCCGCTAAGCCTCCTCCTCCCGCAGGCAGCATATGCACCTCTGCTGCAACTACCCCCAAGCACCCTCTGGTAGCAGTCACGAAAACTTAGGACGACGAAACCCACCCAACCCTGAGTATCGCCGGCGTAACAGATCTCTGCATCTTGCTGGCCCAAGGGGGGACCACGCATCCTGGAAAGGTGTAGGATGCAGCAGGCGGGGACCACTAGCGGCATGCACCTGTCCCAGACTTAAACGCCCCCGGGTACGTGCAGTGGCAACAACCGACTTTCGATATAGAAAAGGACTACCGACACCCCTCACCGCCTTGCGTCTCAGGCCGAAGTCTACTCCTCAACAGCTCCCCACTCAGCGCAGGTTTCCCAACATCTTGCTGTTGACAGGGATCACCGTCGACTCGATGGTTTGCCCGGTGATGAAGGATTCCGCTTACCTTCATGTGTCTGGCCTGGTAGCGCAGAGCATCGAGGCTGTTAGAGTCAGCGTAGACCAGAGAAAGGAGAATATCACTAAGCGGAAGCTGCGCACGGGAAAGCGACCTCTGTCACCGCCCGCGCACGTCAAGGGTAGCAGCAAGTATAGGTTTCTCGCCCGGTTTATTGATGACGTGTTGCCTAGGATCAGGGATTGGAAGAGTTGCTGGTGGCACTGGGGGTGTAAGTGGGAGTATCAGGTTTAGGGTGTCATCGGATGCCGTGTAGATCTTTCCTGACATTGAAAAAGTGACGTTCTCCTCTTTCCTCCCAAGGACTAGGGAATTGGGAGTGTATGAGAGTGGGCTGAAGGTAGTTATAGTGAATTTTAATATGTGCCCTCCAAAAATGGTGTTAGGAATACTCATGCTGGAAATGAGATTGATGCTAAGATTTTACTCGAGGCTGTGGGCTTGCCATTTGAAGGGGATTTCCGGTGGACTTCTTGGGTTCCCCGACGCGCAGACCCTCACCATAAACTCACAGGCCCTCTTCTCCCTTTCCTCCACCTCTTTCTCCATTACCTGGTGCCGGCAGTGGTTGCGGCGAATATTGGCGATGGAACATCGGTTGAAATTTAGCTAGGGGATAAGAGGGGAGCATTGTATCATAAAAAGCGGGTTAGGACTGAGGTTATCTGTATGAGATAGGGGTAATAGATGTGGGCTAAAATGGGATATTCCATGTAGGAGGAGATATGTTTTTCAAAGCGGAAGAGTCAACCATCCTTCGCATTACGAAGTATGATTTGTGCTGCAGGATATGGATTCGTTGTTTGTCACTAGGTGGTGGGAGTAATCATCTCCTATTGCATGGTCCTGTCCTTCTCCTGTTAGGTCGAGGACGGAATGCCTGCGCGGTTTAAATTATGAGTATCCATATTGCGTAGAAGAAGGGGGAGGAAATATTACTCCTTAAATCACCAACTACATCCTTTGCTTTTCCAAAGAAAACCCCTGCTATTCACACCAATCATGTTAGTGCCACGGGAGCATATACATCGGAAGTGTGGAGTTTGCAGGGCAGATCCCTCATCTTCGGTTCCCTCTTGTTGAAACCGTGGGATGAAACTGTGTCCTCACCGTACCGGTGAGGTGTTCTCTTAGGTGTTAGAGATGTCGTAATGGATGTCGTAAGGTTAACTGCCTTCGCAGTCACCTCAGCAGTCACTTTAGCAGTCACCTGTGTGGGGTTGGCAGTCGTGTGTTTTCTTATATATAGCCTGCGTCCTGGCTCGTAGCTAGGACATCGAACCAGTCAGTCGTTTTCATGTTCATAGAACAAGTCTCAACTCATTCTTAAATCAAAAGGTTATGAGCCCGGGTTCAGCGCTCTGAGCCATCAGCATCTTGTCCGAAGACAATCATCTCCGCTTCCCACATCCAATCTCCCTTCCGGCTACGATGGCGGAAGTCTCCAAGTCCCTCAACATCCCTCAAATTGAGAAGTTGTGTGGGGCAACGAACTATCACACATGGAGGTCAATCGCAACGACCTTCCTAGATATCATGGGTGTATGGGATGTCTAACAGGTAAGACTCCAAAACGTGATAGTACCGACGCCACTGCTGGGGCCTCCTGGGTCCATCTATCTGAGCGGGCGAAAGGTTTCATCCTCCTTAATATTGACCGTGGCCTTATGCCACTGATCTCCACTGCTCCCGATGCACCGAGTGCATGGGCAAAACTAGAGGAGAGGTTCGACAGGAAGACTCCGACAAGTCTCCACTCTCTCCTGAAGTGTATCATTACTCTCCGCTGCAGCAATAAACGCGAAATAGCTGCCCATATTGAAAAATATGATAAGCTCTGGCAGCGCCTGCTAGAGCGAACCTCTGAAGCAACCTCCCGGTCGAGAGACGCCGATTCCACATCCAAGGACACCCTAGAAGCAGTCCTACTCCCATTAGCCAACAGTGAGGTCGCAAAAGGAGCCTTCTTCCTTACCTCACTTCCTAGCACTCTCGACAACGTAGTAGATAACCTCACTACAAAAGAGTCAGCGGCCTACAACGAAGTATGTACCAGGTTACTTGACCTCTACCCTGCTGAACAGCCGGCCGACACAAATACTGCCTTCACAGCAACGAGTAGTAACCGAAATAATAAGGGAAAAAGAAAAGAAGAAAAGATTTGTACGTATTGCAGGTCAAAAGGGTATCGAGGAATCGGTCATCTTGTCACAGACTGCTTTACTCGAAAAAGGGACACAACCGGAGGAGCTTCTGCAGCAGCAGCTTTGGTTGCCAAGAGTAAAGGGTATGCATTTCCAACGACTGAGAGTGATTTCCCCCCAGATTCCTGGATCCTGGATAGTGGTGCGAGCAGCCACATGACTCCAGACGCCAGCCACATAACGCGTTTAAAGTCAACGAACGTAATGGTTACTATAGGGAACGGTGAGCAACTGCAGGCTACCGCGATGGGCACTGCAAGTTTCACAGCCCTTCTCTCCGATGGCAGTACACACCATATCAGCTTGCATAACACCCTCCTAGTTCCAGCTCTTCGGTTTTCTCTTCTCTCATGGCGTCGAATGGCAGAAGCTGGAGCCAGTAAAGTGGGCGATGCCCTAGGAACTACCATTACTGTTAATACGAACACAGTACTCGAAACTATTCCTCATTCTGGTTTGGAAATCATACGCATGCCTTCAGCCATCGGGACTGTAAGCGTTATGCAACTACATCGAAAGTTAGCCCATCTACCTCCATCCGCCTTCACTACCTTACGCACACATACCAATGGACTCCGAGCTGTACCAGCGGTAAAGGGAACCTTTGACTGCAATGCCTGCAGCAAAGGTAAGTATACACGAACAATCCCAAAAGTTCGAACCACTGTTAGTCCTGCACCATATCACACAGTCCACAGTGATATATGTGGCCCATTCAGTGTGCCTACCCCAGGCGGCAGCAAATACTTCATATCCGCAATCGATGAGTACTCGCATCGAGCTGAGGTTCGCTTTCTCAAGACCAGAGATGAAGCTCCGAAAGCCCTGCTTGATATGTTGGCACTAGCTGCATGTCAGTACGATACGAAGGTTAAAGTTGTGCAAACCGACAATGCAGGAGAGTTAACCTCTAAGTGGTTTGAAGATGAATTAGCCAAGCTTGGAGTGAGACACAAGTTAAGTATCGCTTACATCCATGAGACGAATGGAATGGCAGAGCGATTTAACCGCACAGTTACTGCCGCGACACGCACCCTACTCTTCGACTCAGGTTTGCCCTTAAGCCTATGGGGGGAAGCACTTACCCACGCTGTTTGTACAAGGAATCGAATGCCACATGCCGCCCTTAATAACAAATCCCCATACGAAGTTCTCACCGGAGAAATGCCAGACCTTGGAAACCTGCAGCCATTTGGATCTCCAGCACATGTCTTTGTTCCAGAGGAGAGACGAAGAATGAAAGGGAAGCTCTTAGCCCGAAGAGGAGAAGGATTTTTGGTAGGATATGGCCAGCAGCGGAATCAATATCGTTTCTGGATTCCTTCTCTACACAGAGTAGTCATATCGCGTGACTTTAAGGGCAGAGTGGTGATGCCGCCTTCTGAAGTAATCACTATTGACACTTTAGCCTCTGATGCCGCTCCATCTACAGCTCGTTTGGTACCTACATCTCTAGCAGAGACTCATGATCGCTACCCAAATCTGTTTGAGTCAGCTCCACCAGAACGATCCTCACTGGAGTCGGCGACTCCTCCATCATTTATTTGCCCTTCCGCCCCGGGAACATTTCCATCATCACCTAGAGAATCACCAACTCTCCAACGGGCCACTCCGTCAGCCTCATCCCCACATCAAACTTGCATTCCTGGTGGCAGGAATGAAAATTCTGAAGAGGTGATATTTTGTAAGCCACCACCTCAGGCTGAGCTCCGCACTCGCCGTGGTCGAGAAGTTAGACCACCTTCAAGACTTGGGGAGTGGGGTGAAGTAGCACTCCTTGGGTGTTCAGATGATGATGAGCCTTCTGTTACTACTGCACTCAGTAGTTCTGAGGCAGGCGAGTGGAAGTCTGCAATGGAGAAGGAAATTGCATCTCTGGAGAAGTACAGAACTTGGGAAGCGATAGCGCCACCTGAGAACGCGAGGTTTGTTGATACAAAATGGGTGCTAAGAAAGAAGCTTGATGAGCATGGAAATTTAGTAAAGTTCAAGGCAAGACTTACTGCTCGTGGGTTTACACAGATACCAGGTATCAACTACGACGAGACCTTCGCTGCTGTTGTACGAACCGATACTCTGCGCATTCTTCTCGCACATGCAATTCAGCATGATCTCCACACTGTTCAATACGACATTGAATCAGCTTACCAGAACGCTCCACTAGATGACGAGATCTACATCAAACCACCCACAATGGTCACAGTACCTGGTGGGAAGGTTCTTCGCCTTAAGAAGAGTATATATGGCCTCAAACAGGCAGCACGCTGTTGGGGTACAACTCTTGCTACTGTACTGAGAAAGCGTGGATTCCAGCCATCGATGGCCGACCCTGCACTCTACATCAATCATGGGCGTAGCGAGTTCCTTGGAGTTCATGTGGACGACTTACTTTTTGTGGCCAAAGAAGACGACGGATTTACTAGTTGGTTAGGCACTCACTTTACAGTGAATAACTTAGGGAAGCCCCGACATCTTCTCTCTATTGAGCTTACATGGACCGATACATCGGTATCCCTTTCTCAATCAACTTACCTTCGCCGGATCATCAAGAAATATCTTCCCTCAGGAGCAAAACCCGTGATCACTCAGCTATCACCGTCTGAGCGTCCACTACAGCGTGACCAACCTGAACCTCCTACCGACCTTAAAGAGTACCAATCAGCGATTGGTAGTCTCGTATATGCAGCGATTATTACTAGGCCGGACATCCTCTTTGGTGTTTGCTGCCTATCCCAGTTTCTCTCTGATCCCTCCGAGTCACATATGCGAATGGTCAAGAACATCTTCCGTTATCTAGCCCATACGCCGCACTACAAACTCACCTACCACGGTCCGAAAGTCAAACCCCATAGTATACTCAGTGTATATAGTGATTCCTCATATGCCAACTCCCTCAGTGATCGCCGAAGCTTTTTGGTATCCGTTACCTTCTTTGCTGGATGCCCTATAGCCTGGAACTGTGCTAAGCAGGGAGTGGTAGCACTCTCAACGACGGAAGCTGAATACATAGCGCTTACCACCGCTGCACAGTCACTCTCATGGGCACAAAGTCTCCTTGTCGAAATGCGTCTCACCAAGCCCAGTGTTAAACCGGTCCTCTATGGGGACAACCTTAGTTCCCACTTTCTCACGCGCAATGCCTCGCTCCATCGACGTTCAAAACATATTGATGTGCGCTACCACTACATCAGGGAAAAGTATGAACAGGGACACTTTGAGTTGGAGTTTGTTAGTCGAAAGGAAAATCCTGCCGCCTTGTTCACGAAAGCTCTTCAGGGTGATCGCCTTTCTTACCTTTGTTCTCACTTCTTTTTCTAGTTGTTTCCTTTAGGTTTCTTACATTTTCGTATGTTCATGTTTATCTTTTCATATCTGATCCTCAATTGGGGAGTGTGTTGAAACCGTGGGATGAAACTGTGTCCTCACCGTACGGGTGAGGTGTTCTCTTAGGTGTTAGTGATGTCGTAATGGATGTCGTAAGGTTAACTGCCTTCGCAGTCACCTTAGCAGTCACTTTAGCAGTCACCTGTGTGGGGTTGGCAGTCGTGTGTTTTCTTATATATAGCCTGCGTCCTGGCTCATAGCTAGGACATCGAACCAGTCAGTCGTTTTCATGTTCATAGAACAAGTCTCTACTCATTCTTAAATCAAAACCTCTCTTCAACCAACAGTTTCCATAAATTAACCCGTATCCTCTTAGTAAGTTATGACAGTGGTACCGGAGCATATCTTTCCGATATTGGCAATATGTAAAGATACATCATTGCCGAGCATATCTGGCTTGAGTCACTACCCAACCCAAATTGCTCCTCCCAAGTGATTGATATGCATTAATCGGATTCAATATACTGTAGAAGAGAAATTTGAGGGAGAGAGTCAGGCCCGATCGATAGCTTCAAAGATGTGAATTGTATCCTAAGAACTGGTCTATTCATTGGCTCATGACAGAGCTACCTAAAAGTTAGCTCAGACCAGATCGGCTGATCATCCTGGTATCCTTCAAGCATTTTTTGAGCAAAGCTACACAGGCAAATCTGTCATCGGGATTCCTGAGAAAATTAGAGTCACCCCTACAATACCTACAATGAAGCCCGAATTATTGGCTTCAACAAACTACCTCCATATGAGAAAAGAAACTGAGGGTTGAGGTAAATCTCGAGGGGGCAGATGGCGGCAACTGCGACCCCCGGGACCCTTTTCACAGGTAGAGTGCCGGCCGTCGCACGGGGTTGAACCTGGTGCTCCAACGAGACCAGTAGGAATCTCCATCACGGGTGAAGTAAAGGGATTTATTGTTCAATAGGCTTGCTGGAGTCAATAAACGACTTAAGAATGTCCATGAGGAAATATCCGAAGGGTTTGGCGGAATTGTACAAGAATGTGGTGTAGCACTAGACTTCCGTGCCCCCCGAGAGGGTTCTCTGCATTGAAGAGGCAGTTAACGTGGTGTAACTAATATCGTGTCAACGGGTGTGAAAGAGGGTGGGTTAGGAGAGACTTTATATCGCCAGCCCAAAAATATGGCAGGTTAATAATACTATAATTGGAAACTTCCGACTGCTACTTAGCCCCACCACGATGCCGCCGACAATGCTTTAAAGAGATTGCATTTTTTAAAGGACATAGAAATACGTCTAAGATTGACAGGAATGATAGAGTGGTTGCTTTTTTCATTGGAATTACACTGGACGGGAACATGCATAGCCAAACAAGGATAGAGGATGACAGAGAAAAAAGATTCAATTGGCATAAATTTGGTCAAAGCTCCAAGAGCATAGGGTTCAGTGAAGGAATTTTTGGAAAAAGCAGAATCGGTTGGCATTGCACCACAAGATCTCATGTCCATACAGGAACGGTTGTCCATACAGGTGAGGGCTGGCTGGGTGAGCTCAATTATGGACAAATAATTAGTGCGGGAGTGGTGGGCAGACGAGGTGGTTGTGGCCGTGAACTCTGTGAATAGGTTGTCCGATTTAGTTGATCTCCGGCACCGATGCTTTCCAAGGTAATTGACATGCAGGGTTCCGAATAGTCCGACCGGTCAAGTCTTGGAGGCGGGACCGGGCTGGCCAGTCCTAGTGATGGCGATGACTGGACCTGACTAACTCGGGTGGTCCGGTCCGGTTTGAACTCGTCCCAGACCAGTCTTTATAAAAGATCGCATAAGTCTGAATGTCACCAAGCCCAACACTCGCTAAGAATAGAAGTATAGCTATACTATGATCTTAAAGTCGCTTGTCACGCTATGAATCAACAGCCCCTCAATAGAAGCTGATATAATATCCTAGAGAGGATAATATACGGTGGAAATATGATTACCTAATGGATCAGTCGCATCCAATACAGGTATTGTGGCATGTGGTCATGTAATATCACTCACTTAGTGAACCAAAAATGGTTCAATACTCAAGAACCGTTTTCGCCACCCCTAATCTAAGCGAGGCACTATCTCCACCATATAATTCATGGAAACAATAAGTTTAATTAAGAAAAGCTTTATTTGAACGTAATATATGGTGATAAAAATAGCATATCCTATTGCTTGGCAGGCCTGGTCAGACCAGTCTTGGTCAAGTCGGTTTCCATAATCCTGACTGTCCAGTCGGTCTGATTTCCACCATTGGACTAGACTTGACTTTCGACCTGACTAGCTAGTCCAGTCCAGTCTTCCGCCGACCATTCGGAACTCTTTTGACATGTAGTTTGGCCAATTAGATCTCCTAGCAGCTGGCCAAAATAAACGGCAAATACCACCGGCGTATTTCTCACAATGTGTGTGATTGCGAAACCTATAATGAAATTAGTATGGTGAAGGGGAATCATAAGGGAAATGACTGACCATAATTGTCTGTAGAATATCAATCAGCCATGTTCCAAACATCTCTTGCAAGTTGATAGTAGTCTTACAGCCACATCCCCATATCTTGCTCGCCACTTTGAACCGTGAATATGTATGCAGATACTGGGCGCTTGACTGCCGCCTCCCCCGCCTGAATCCCGTGTATTTGCTTGTTGATTGACTGATCTCTCATAATGTTTCTGCTGCTGGCCATGCTGGAATGATGCAACTTGGTCATAATATCGTGATTCTGTAGTACCATAACCACCAACTCACGAGAAAAAGATTCGACTACCGTAATGATGCTCTCCGTCCTCACTAGTGGAAATCAGAACATTCCATAAGTCATAGTTCTGGCAAGGTTAGCATAGCCAGAGAAGGTTCCCAAAACGTGAACGCATTATAATGGTCCAATAAACTGACATATCATGCTTTGCTAGCAGGAGGTTTGATCGGGGGTTCAGCTCCAGGAGGAATAGAATCGTAGAGGTTGATAGGCTGCTCAGTACTAGTGGTTTGTGGTAAGAGAGAGTCCACAGCCGGGTTTCTGTAGCTCTGACCGGTACTTGAGTGGGAGGGTAGGTAATCGGAAAAAAAGTGGTGTTGGACCAACTACCTTTTTTCCGATCACTTTTTTCTGTTGTTTTTCCTTGCGTATTTTTCTCTCTTCTCCCGGCAATGGGGAGAAGCTGCCTCTACTTATAGACACCGAATGCGCTATTGACATGACTTCTGACATACGTACTCTATTACATCATTGTTCACCACCATGATTACCTTCTTACCAAACGACTTGCCCGAAACAGAAAGCGTAGTACCAGTGACGCACCACACCTGTCTGCCTTCCGTGCAGGGTTATCAGGAAGTGAGTGACAACTACCGCCGTAATACAACACTCCCACCCTTCCAGATAACCATCAACTGAAACCAAAAGAAGGTAAAAAGAAAAGATACAAAGATATCGGCGACCTCATTAAAAAACCTGCCAGAGTAGTGGGCGAGGAAAAAGAGTGTCCCGTACAGAAATGATCCCAACACGTCTTCCTTCCTTCAATTACCCTCTCGTAAGCCCATTCCCTTGACGCGCCGTTGGTGTGTGTCCCGCGGTAGTGGTTTTGTCATAATGTCCGCCGGCATGTCCGTGGTAGGTAAATAGTTAAGTTCAATAAGCCCCTGAGCATAGGCATCTTGAACAAAATGATATTTCACATCGATATGCTTAGTACGGGTGTTGAATCTGGGAGTCTTTGCAAGACAAATGGCTCCTTGACTGTCGGAGAGGACCAGCTGTATGGAGGGTAGGATTGTATTCGCTTTGGTAGTGGTAATTTCGTGATAAAGCCGCCGAAGCCAAATCCCTTCTCGTATGGCTTCAGAACAAGCACCGTACTCAGCTTCAGTCGAAGAGAGTGAGACTAAAGATTGCTTTTTCGATTTCCATGATAGAGCAGCACCAGCCAGAGTGAAGACATATCCAGAGGTTGATTTGGGGTCATTCAAATCTCCGGCAAAGTCAGAATCCGTATAGCATATCAAGTTATCGACACTACCATAGACCAGACCCATTCCAACCGTCTCCTTGAGATACCTAAGAACTCGCTTGGTGGCCAGGAAGTGATCCATCGTAGGCTTTGAGTTAAACTTGCTTACGACTGAAACAGTAAAGGCGAGATCTGGTCGGGTACCGACAGCTATATACATTAAACTGCCTACCAGGGATTGATACTCACGCTGCTCCACCAGCTTATCATCCTCCTCGGCCGGAACAAGCCTTCTCCCAGCTTCCATAGGAGTATAGACTCCATTACAGTATTGCATGTTGAACCGCTTTAAGACCTTTAGGATAAATTGTGTCTGATGGAGTTTGAGCTGTCCATTAGGTAGCCGGTCAATCTGTAACCCTAAAAACTTTCTCACAGGCCCCAAATCGCTCATCCGGTAACGGGAATGTAGCAGGTCTTTAACTTGATCAATGCGTTCTCGATGTTTGGCCATCAGTAATAGATCATCGACATAGAGCAGCAGAACAACCTCCCGATCGGGTGTGAGGTACAGATTCGGATCATTGACTGATTTCCTAAAGCCTACAGAGAGTAGAAACTCATCTATGTGCTCATACCAGAGTCGTGGTGCTTGCTTAAGACCATAGAGCGCCTTGTTTAGCTTGCAAACTGTCATACTCGCAGGTCGGTTGGGATCAAGCCACTCTATACCCACCGGCATTAACATGTAAATATCATCATTGACAGGAGGATTGAGAAACGCAGTTACCACATCCATGTGGTCAATCTCCCACCCATTCAAAGCTCCAAGAGCAAGCATCATACGGAAACTAACTAACTTGGCCACAGGCGCAAAGGTTTCACCAACATCGGTCTGCTCATATCCTTTTATCACTAATCGCGCTTTAAAATGCCGACTTCCATCTGGGTTCGTCTTCAAAATATATACCCACTTACATCCGATTGGATGTGCGCCAACTGGAACCGTAGAGCAATAGGTCCAGGTTTTGTTCTCAATAAGAGAGCGGAACTCCGCCCCCATAGCGTCTTTCCAATCGGCATAGCAACTCTGCTCAAGTGCTTCCCGGTAGCTAAGCGGGTCGCACTCGGCTTCATCACTAGCCCCAGGCTCAAGCATCGCACTATGTGCTTGAGCCAAGTAACAATGTCGGCCCGAACGGCGCAACACTAGTGCTGGCGGGTTCTCTGGTCTGTCGTCACTCATATCTGTAGTGACCCCTGTGCCTTCTCCTTCGGGCAGTGAACTAGAATCTGTAGCTTCTATACTGCGGCCACACTCAACAGTGGTCCGACTAGGGGCATTGACATTCTCTCCCGAAGTATTGGGGGCAACAACTCGGATCACCTCTTCCATGGGTGCAGTCTGAGCATCTCCTACCAGTATGCCATCCGGGATGCAAGATCTTAGTACTTCCAACTGATCCTTAGTGCTAGTAGACTGCCGTTCTCCCATAGTCTCAGCCTCGGAGAAGCGGATATCCGATGCCTGAATTACTCTTTTGCTCTCTGGGTCCCATAGACCCCATATCTTCACTGTCTCATGCACATACCCAAGAAAAATGCACTTCTTTGCCCTTTCTCCAAACTTTCCTGTCCGCTGAGCCTCATGAATAAGTTTATATGCAGCGCAGCCAAATCGACGTAGATGTCGAAGCTCAGGTTTCACTCCAAACAGTTTCTCATATGGAGTGAGACTACCGATACTTCTTGAGGGGGATCGTGCATGTAGATATACTGCGGTATTCACCGCTTCAGCCCAAAACTCTTCTTCTAGGCAGGAGTCCAAGAGTAGGGCACGCGCTTTTGTCACTATTGTGCGGATCATTCTCTCACTGACTCCGTTTTTATGCTGAGTGTAGGGAGGTGAGGGTTCAAAAGAGATACCTGATTCTCGCAAGATCCCACGAAACAGGACATTGTCGTATTCGCCTTTCCCATTATCACAGCGAAACCTGACTGTGGGATACTGAGGAAACCGCCTTTCTACCCGAGGCATAAACTCCTGAAATACAGACACAACCTCACTTGCGGCTTTACTTTGGAGAAAGTAAACCCAGGTTAAGCGGGAAAAGTCATCTATATACAAGATGAAATACCGCGCACCAGAAGCTGACTGTGGGGATATAGGGCCGCATAGATCCGAATGAAGTAATTCAACGGGCCTAGTAGCCCGTGGAGCAGCCTGTCTCTCAACCTTCCTCTGGTGCTGCGCCTTTATACAAATATCACAGGGAAGTGATCCAGTACTCGTAGTCCCACTATAAGCGGACTGAGGAAGCAGCATCATTAGTGTTTGGTTACTGAGATGCCCTAATCTTTGGTGCCATAAGTCGATAGATGGTAGGCAGGCAGCGTTAGCCTGGACAGGGATAGTTATAGCATTGACTACTGTGGTCTTTGCTTTATGCGGTACGAAACGATAAACCCCATCCGCAAGTAAGCCCAACCTACTGTCCTCAAGAAAGCAGACTGAGTTCTTGAAAGTGATCCGGTAGGTTATTGATGGCTGGCTAACCGACAACAGAGATGCCTGAAGTCGTGGAACAAACAATGCCTCAATCGAAATCACTCTCGACGGTAGAGTCAAGTTTATCATACCTGCTGCGATTGCTGGTACTGTTGAATTGTCGCCTAGGTGAACCATAACCGGTTTTAGGAGACGTTTGAAAGTAACAAAGAGTCCTCGATTACGGCAAAGGTGGTGCGAGGCTCCAGAGTCAATAATCCAGTCCATGCCTACGGTTGTATGCCCAATTCTGGCTGCGAGTGCTTGAACTGAAGCATAAGCTGCCCCAGCAGTCTCTGTGTTGCCGCCCTCACTCTTTCTACCTCTCCTTGCTAACCTTTCTTCCCGTGCCTCTTCAGCCTTCTTCTTGGTATAGCAATTCTCCTGTTTATGCCCTTTCTTATTACAATACCAACAGAGAAGGTTGTTATCTCTGCGTAGGGTTGACTGCCTTCCGCCTCTGCCTCTTCCCCTAAAATGGCCGCGAGGAGTATAGGCACGAGCAGTCAAGGCCTTGGGACTGGTGAGGGTGCCACTCATGTCTGTAGTACGGTAATCGGCTTGTCGTGTATTCAAGGTATCCTCGGTTTCCTTTATTTTCCCTATCAATTCATCTACCGTATGCTGAGCTAGGAGGATATCGCTAAAGGTATCGAAGGACGCTGGCAGAGTCATGAGCATATGTGAAATGAACGCTGACTCTGTAATAGGCTCTTCCGTTCCAGACAATATATCCCAGAAGTACAGTAAGGTAGATATGTACTCAGCGATCGGTTTCCCGGGGACTGGACGTGCTCGGGAAAATTGCCGGAGGGCTGACATGCGCCCAGCCCTTGAGGCAACAGTGGTTAGCTTCTCACCCACGAGAGTCCACATCTCTTCAGGGTCTGTTAATCCTTGGAGGTACTGTTGGGCACTCGTAGTGCAGGATCCAAATATCAGAGCTATAGCTTTGCCTTTGCGACGACGGTATTCGGTGAGCTGAACTCGTTGGTTATCGGGCGGAGCGTTTTCATTTCCCATTGTGAGCTCAAATGCATCTTCTGCACGTAGGATCACCTCCATGTGCTTGCACCACTGGGAGTAGTACAAGTGATTGAGCTTAGGGAATTCACCATACTTGGAGCGATACATGGTCTGGCCTTGGATGCTGCAGATGCCGGTTTCTGCATTGATGGCAGAGGAAGTGTACAGGTCTTGTTTGAGCATCTCCGACGGATGAGAGAGAACAAGAAATATAAAAGAACAATAATGAGATTATATTGCAATTGGAGGATTGGTAGAACGGTCTTTGAATTGGTAGAAAGCCTCCGGGCTCATAACCTGTTGTTTTTTCTTGCTTATTTTTCTCTCTTCTCCCGGCAATGGGGAGAAGCTGCCTCTACTTATAGACACCGAATGCGCTATTGACATGACTTCTGACATACGTACTCTATTACATCATTGTTCACCACCATGATTACCTTCTTACCACACGACTTGCCCGAAACAGAAAGCGTAGTACCAGTGACGCACCACACCTGTCTGCCTTCCGTGCAGGGTTATCAGGAAGTGAGTGACAACTACCGCCGTAATACAACATTTTCTTCATGCTAGTTCTGAACAGATGCAACATGTATAGCCTCCATTGGAAGTAACTCAACTAGACGGACCTGAAGATACCCACATTTTCAAATCGGAAAAGCTTGACGAGGGAAATATAGGCATGCTGGCAAAGGATTTGATGTCAGGGTCATAGAAGCTGAACCACTCCTTTGAGTCAAGGACAGCAAAACCTCTGGTTAAAAAAAATGCCATATTCACTTGCATTAGCCTCTCGATCCTTTGTTGAAACCTGTTTTGATAATAGTCCATTTAGGTACGAGAATTGTGAAGTATAAAAATAAATGGAACTCGGGAGAGCCTCTTTCGGAGGCTACCTCACTTCACCCGGGCTATCCAGGTCGCCGCAGAAGAACAAGTCACCAGTCAAATCTGGCCTGCAGAGCAGGTATATTGAGGTGATGACATTCACTATATATGAATACCATTTCCCACAACCATTTGAGAACCAAAACCAACAAAAAAGGAACCTTTCAAAAGTACACACACCCGGGGGGTCACCGATTAAAGAAACTCTCAAAAAAATAATTACACAATGAGAAAATTTCTTAGACGTCGATCCTGTTGAAAAGCACCGGTGAACACTGCGTGCCCACTATATTGTGTGTTCGTACCCTTTCCTATATTCCTTAGTTGTTAGTTACTAGTTCCTTTGTCAGTCATTATCAATCTCGGAGGAGGGGCGAGTATACCTAGTTTGTATACTAGTCAAAGGATTCGCAGAGGTGGCCGGCAATGTGCGGAGAGGAAAGCGATCAGTGGGTCGGAACAGAGGGCGAGTTGGTGAGCGATAATGTCCACAGAAGGATTCCCGGAAAAGAAGATAGGTGGTGGGATTTCTTGTATTTAAACCATCTGCTCTGCCATTGATATACGGACAAGCAAGGCACATCTCCGATCAATATATACACGTTTCCTCCTTAGCTTCTTTGTACTTCTTCATCTTTCCACCACGTACTCCTCCCATCCAGATCTGATAACAATAGATCCCCCTTCTCGCCCACACACTCACCCCAAATATAAACATCCCACCAACTACAGATAAGCACAATTATTGCTGGGTTGGGAAAACCCATTGCCAATTAGGCAAAGCGCATGGAACACCACTCAGGGATATGGGTAGGAGGGCGGAGACAAGTCGGAAAAAGGTTTGGCCAGGTACCCAGCCAGCAGCGGGTCATAGCTCCACAGCATCATGCCCTTGGGACAAACACACCAGATAGCATCCCCCAAATCCCCCGTACACGAGATCCTCAAGCTCGCTACACCTCGCGTTCTTTGTTGCCCCCCCACCACCCCTCTCAACACCAATAAGCGCCGGCATTGTCACCGAGTGAGATATTGGTGCCAGCGATCTTGAGAGACAAGGGCAGCAGCAACCCCTCAATGCCTCCGCTAGTGGAAGTTAGCGATGCCACGATATGGCCTGTTTCTCCTTTGTTTAGGTTCTCCTTTGTGATTTGGGTTGTTCCTATTTCTTTTCTTTGCAAAGATCTATTAGCTAAGATACATCGAACCTTGCTTCGAAAAATTGGCTGCACATCATACTTACCAATGTGCTGGGGAATCAACAAAATTGCAATGGCCACCGAATCCCCCTAAGCATCCTCCTCCTGCCGAGGCTAAATGCTCTGCGCCTGTCTGACCACTCAGCACCTTCCAGCAGCAATCATGCAAAGTTAGCGAGAGAGACACAGGCAACCTTGAGCATCCCCCCGGAAAAAAGCCCTCTGCATCTTCCCGGTGAAAGGGGTGGACAGCATATCTTCACAAACTACCTGTGCAGCTCATCATGGTACTACAGCCACCACCCAGCCCCCAATATGCTTCCGCCATCAGCGTCTCCCTCATTCATATTATTCATGCCCGGTCCTTTTGTACTGCAGAGTGTACCCCCCTCCCCCTCCCCTTGCTTCTTTCTACAACTACACAAAGTGTAGGATGCAGGAGCACGAGGATAAGTATCAGAAAGCACCTACCGGGGACTTACGTGTCCTCTTCTGTGATACATGCACAGGCTAAAACTGACTTTGGATATAGAAAAGGACTACCGACACCCTCACCACCTCACGTCTGCAGCCGAAGCCTACTGGTCAGTAACTCCCCGGCCGCGCACATTTCCGAACTTCCGTCACTTGAGAGGAATGGCAGTGTGCTCTATTGTCCGCCAGGCCATGAAGAATTCCGCATACTTGCATACAGCTGGAATGGTTGCCGCGAGCATCACCGGTGTTAGCGCGAGAGCGCACGAGAGTAAGAGGAAAATCGCTATCTGGGAGCTGCACACAGGGTAAAGCCTGGTTAGTCACAGCGCATGTCAAGGTGAGGAGTAGGTATAGGTTTTTCGCCCGGTTGATTGATGCCATGTTACCATGGATCAAAGATCGCAGTTTAGTGGTTGGTGGCTCGGGCCATTCGACTTGGTATATCAGGTTTAGGATGTCATTGGAGCCAGTGCCGATCTTCCTGGAGATTTTATTGTGAGTTCTCTCCTCTTTACTCCTGGACCCAGTAGTTGATTAGGGGTGTGGGAGCGTGGGCCGACTGTGGTTACAGTAAATTTTGACACAGGCCCTCCAAAAACGGTGTCCCGGATTCTGTATTCTTTTACATATGTAAGCCGGAAGTGACCCCCATGCTAAGATTTCGCTCAAAGCTAAGGACTTACCCCTTGACAGTGTTCCCAACCGGCCAGTCCGTCCGGCTTTGGGTACGGCCGGACTGGCCCAGGCTTTTTCAGAGGCGGCCGGGCCGGACGATGGGAAACGGGCTTTCCAAAAAAAAGCCGGGCCGGGCCTGGGTGACCTGCAGGCCTCAGGTTTTTAACCCTAACCTTAATCTGCAGAAAGCCATTTCTACAGATTAAGGTTAGGGTTGATACACGTGACTTCCAGTGTTTCAACATTTGAAATATGTGATCACTCGTAGTGTTGGGCGCGATCATGCTCGAGCAGAAAATTTAGCCCGTGCTCGAGCATAAATCGTGCTCGAGCACACCAAAAGTTTATGATCGAGCATGATCGTGCCCATCACTAATCACTCGGCTAGAAACTTTACTTCCAGAGGCAAAACTTTTCGGAGGGCTATCGTGAGGTGTCCAAATAAATGCGCAACGGTCAAAGACGCGAACACAAGAACTAGATATTGGATATATGGATAAGCTGGCGACATTGATTGACTTTAAGATGATCTAAAAGCACACGCACCGTGTAGCATTTATTGTTCTAATGGGGGTGGGAGCAGCCAGCAGCCTGACGGCTTTCACAAATATCTATGAATGGCCGGGTATCTGTCGGTTAATTTATGTAGTTCAATTTAAATGTCATAAGCGAACAGCTCAGCCAATCAGTGTTGAGTTTTACACGAGCAACACTCGTTGTCAAGGTATCTGGCGGCTTTACCCGGGACCTGCAGGCTTTGCCTGGGCATCTGGCGGCCGCCTATCCTCTCGACCCGGCGGTTGCCTGGGCGCCTGCAGGCTTTGGCGGCCGTTGATCATTTAAGCCGGACTAACCCAGGCTTCTCAAAACCATGGCCGGACTGACCGGACTGCCGACCCATGGTCCGGACTATGGTCCAGACTGGCCGCTTGGGAACACTGCCCCTTGATGGGAGTTTGATAAACCTGCTTATCTTCCCAAAGCGCATACCCTCAGAGTTAACTCATCAGACATGTTGCCCCTTTCCTCTGTCTGTTTCTGCATTGTCTTGTGTAGGGAATGGTTGCGTCCAATATTGGTAGTGCAATATAGGCTGAATTTTAGCTGAGGATGATAGTACTGGTAAAGCATTGTATTATAAAAAGCATGCTAGGACTGGGGTTGGATATGTGAAAATGGGGTTAATAGACACCAGGAAAAACGGTGCGCTCTAGGTAGGACAGGATACCCTGAAGTAGAGAGTTCACTGAGTACATCTCTCATCACCAACTCGCTATCTTCTATAAACTATTTCCACCAATTAGCTAGCAACATGTTAAAAATTTAGGACAGTAATTGTGAATAACTTACACCTCTGATATCCTCAATATGCGAATAGTCGTCGGGTCTTAGCCAGGGAAATCTTGCTCGATCCTGTTAGCCATTATTCCACACAAATCCACACCCCCCCCATCGTTGATCTCCAAGTCCATTAATCATATTCAAGATGACAATTGAAATGGTAATTATAGAGAGAGATTTGGGGTGATGGATAGTTTCAACTATGTGACTTGGATTGCAAGAACTTGTATATCCATTGACAGATAAAGCATTTACCCAAAACTTATCCCCAGGGTGCCGAATAGTCCGACCGGTCAAGTCTTGGAGGCGGGACTGGGCTGGCCAGTCCTGGACAGGGCGATGACTGGACCCGACTAACTTGGGTGGTCCGGTCCGGTTTGAACTGGTCACAGACCAGTCTTTATAAAAGATCGCATGAGTCTGAATGGCACCAAGCCCAACACTCACTAAGAATAGAACTATAGGTATACTGGGATCTTAAAGTCGCTTGTCACGCTATGAATCAACAGCCCCTCAATACAAGTTGATAGAATCTCCTGGAGAGGATAATATGTGGTGGAAATACGATTACCTGATGGATAACTCGCATCCAATTCCGGTATTGTGGCATGTGGTTAGGTATTATCACTCACTTAGTGAACCAAAAATGGTTCGATACTCAAGAACCTATTTTCGCCACCCCTAATCTAAGCGAGGCACTATCTCCACCATATAATTCACGGAAACAATAAGTTTAATTAAGAAAAGCTTTATTTGAACGTAATATATGGTGATAAAAATAGCATATCCTATTGCTTGGCAGGCCTGGTCAGACCAGTCTTGGTCAAGTCGGTTTCCATAATCCTGACCGTCCGGTCGGTCTAATTTCCACCATTGGACTAGACTTGACTTTCGACCTGACTAGCCAGTCCAGTCCAGTCTTCCGCCGACCATTCGGAACCCTGCTTATCCCAGAGCCAAAATCGGATCATTGTATTAGTATCATTCATGTATTCTTTGACCAAGGCTGCACTGGTAAATCTGTCATCAAGGTTCAAGAAGAAATTCAATACGTCAAGAGCCACCGCCAAAGTACCTATTATGAAGCTCAAAGTATTACCTTTGAGAAACTACCATTATATTCAAGAAAGGTCACCGCAGTTGGCCTTAAATCTCAAAGACACAGCTGGCAGTTACTCCAATCTCTCTTCCCCTTTTACTAGGTAGTGTACCTACACTTAGAGGGGTCTAACTTGTTGCCCCAAGAATACCAGTAGGAATCTCCGTCAGTATTTAATTCAAGAAAGATACTCTCACCTAGCCTGGGTCAAGGGTTGAACGTGATGAGGCTGGTCGAGAGAAGCCAAAATATCCTCGGTCAAGTCTAAAACATGATTGGTAAGAGCATTTACATTTTTTGCAGTCACACCACTTAACACTTCTGATAGAGCACATTCAACGCCCTGCATACACCTAATGCTCAAAGCTCCACCACAAGAGTTATACAGCCCCAGGGATCCCCTGCCGGCTTGAAACTATATCCCAGGTTTCAAGAGTCAGGCCTACAATGGCTAGCACAAAATGAGAAGGGATCTGGTTCGTAGTGGTATGGCTGCTGGCTTGCCTACATCCTGGGTCGGGAAGTTTTTTACACAATGTTTATTATCCGGGGATGCAGGTGTATCACACAGGTGTTAGAGCCTCAGAGGAAAATGAAGTACGGCCACTGGTATAACAATTTGGTAAGGAGGATGAAGGAGGTAAAGAGGGTATCAGTGGAGACAAAGGGTAGAAAAATTGGTAAAGTGTAGGAGGGAATTCAAGATGTACCATTGGCTTTGGGGAAGATGATTGAGGAGGATAGCTAGAGAATGAGAGGAGGATGGTGGAAGTAGGTGATATGGGGGGTGGAGGTCTGCTGTGAAGAAGATTATGAGACAATTTGGAGTAAGGAGGATAGCAAGTATCGTAGAAGGGGGGGAGCTCGGCACTGGAAAGTTTGACATGTATCATATGATACGGCTGGGAGTCAAAGAAAACAGCCCGCCTGTCGGGTAAGAGCCAAGTATGATACTCTAGGTTAAAACTATTGTTATGAGATGCTGATAGGAGAAAGATGGGAGAGGCAGGTGAAGAGGTACCAAGAAGCCAAGGAGGAGAGGTCTGTCTATTCTGCGGATTCGTTTCATGCTGGCCTATCGATTTACCTACGGAAACAGACAGTTTAAATACAGCGAACTTTACCCTGCCGGGAGTCCCTCCGGAGACGTTCTCAACAGGCCCTGGCTTCCGACCTATTCCTCGCCTTGCTCCCCGCCCATTTCCGGTCATATCAGCGAATCCTCCAACTAGTATAAAAACCAGGTATACTGGCCCCTCCTCTGTGATTGATAATGACTGACAAAGGAAATAGTAGATAACACTAAGAAAGATAGGAAAGGTACAAATACAAAGTATACATGTGTGCGCAGTGATCGCCAGTGATATTCAACAAAAACCAGCAATAATAACCCCGACAACTATCATACAACAAGAGAAACAAAAAAAAGGTAAATACAAGGAAATATTTGTGCACTATTTTGATCCAATTTTCCAAAGCCTGAAACAGTATATTGCAGAAGTCTAAACGATGAAGGAAACAACAATAAAGAACAAAGGAAATAAAACAACGTCAAAGGAAAACACAGGACTATCTCCTCCAGTTGATTGTCGGCCCGATAGTTCGACTGCCCGAGGCTTTAGGGAGGGTTCCGCTGCCCTTGTCATGGGAGATCATTACCGCTGATGTATCCTTAGGTGGCAATGAGGGCGCATGGGGATTCGGTAGGGGTTCAGTAGGGGTAGTGGGTGGGAAATAATAAACACGAGGTGTAGGAAAGTAGGGAATACAAGGTATAGGAAGAATGGAGATCTCGTGAATGGGGGAGTTCGGAGGTGGTATATGAATGGGGGGTTCACGGACCCGGAGTCTATGAGCCATGACACCGGACTGCCCAGGCAACCGGGTATACCTTTTTCCACCCTGATCCTGCGTACGACCCCGATTCGCCAAGTTCTATTCCCGGGGCTTGGTTGTTCCAACCCTGTACCATATTTAGTTTGGGTAGGATAGTGTGGGAATGGTGGAGGGTGTAGTTGCGACGGAAGGAAAAATATGACCGATTGTCGACAGGGGTACTTGGTTGATACCAAATAGGGTACAGATTGTCTTTTTTGACCCCTCACTGGATCATATGCTAGCACTGGAAGTCTGTTTTGGATTCCAGGCCGGCAAGAGGGTTCTCTCATACTGCGTTAAATCTAGAACCTTCTACAGCAGTGTAACCCTGAATGAGAAATACCCTAGTAAGTTGGTAGAGAAAAAACCCAACATTAGCTTTTATGTTTTCTTATTGAATTTTCTGTAGAGAGGTGCCTGCAAGCATAGTACTACACAAATTTGCCTCTGTGAGAACCTTTTGAGATCCGAGGCCTTGTAGCAATCAACCAGGGGGCATGCTGAAATTTGCAGTGAAAAGGGACTCAGCAATGGGATTGAGCAATCTGATGGAATCGGTGTCAGTGGTGCTCCGATCAGGGAGGGTTTTGAGTCGGCCCTGGGCTCGGCAATGCCTGTGGTATGATTTCCTGATCTCTTTCACTATATAGATGGTCAAAGAATCCTCCTTCAGGGTTGGTAGGCCCCACAGCCAATACCAGTTCCCGTGAGTGCCACGGGTATGAAACCTTGATCCCCCTTGGTCATTTAATACCTGAATTGACATTGAGCATGCTCTACAGCTCAACTTGAATACTCCCAAATAGTGAAATGGTGAAACAGTATTCCATGAATCAAATTCAGCTTCAATCTCTCTCCAACTTCTTTTCTTTTCTTTCTTCTGTTGTGGTTTTTCTGCTTCGGCCAGTTCAACAAGAGACAGCCTGACATTGGCTGTTGGATCTATTGTGGAATGGTGAACTCGGTACTTTGGCTTAAAACTGGGATCTGGATTTGTATAAGTTGAACTTTCAACACCTGTTGAATTGGTAAACTGCTTCTGTGATGTGGTTCCGACGGTGAATGAATCAGATATGCTTGTGGATGTCTGGTATATATCAATTTCGCTTTCATTCTTCCTATTCCTTGTTCTTTTCTGCTGAGGCAACGTAAAAGGGGCGCAGTTCAGTTTGCTATTCAGCGATTGGGTTTTTAGATATTGAATGAGAGAAAATTGGCAGTGAATAGGAGCTGTTATCGATTGGACACTATGAAACATCTTAGCCAAGTTGAGTGGTTCATCAGTTCGCTATTGTCTATCGGATCCACCCAGATCTGAGGTTGGTACCAGCTCATTGACTATTTCACTCCACTGAGCCTGCTTCCAAGGTAGGTAAAATAGGCGTTGCAAAGGAGTGGGGACAGTGATAATAGATATTGAACATTGAAAAGCAGAGCGCAGTCGAGTAGAATGCACGAACGAGATGAGTGCTTGAATATGGCAATGTGGACTCGTGAGTTTAATTAGAGTGTGCCGAAGATCAGAGCCTTTAAAGCGCTTAGAATCTATCTTGAACAAATGTACGCAGGGTGCCTAGTTATGTCTAGTTTCAATATACAACTGACCAATATCCAGTACTAGGTAGATATACCAGAAATTATGTTCAGCGGTTATGCGGGGTGCTCTGTATGTGGCGACCTCGTGGAAGCAATAAAGATCATTCCAATGACTCTCGTCTTGCTGATCAGTGGGTTTGTAATCATATGTCTCCGCATATCTTAGAGCGTGCAAAGCCCTTTCAAGATCTGCCTCTGGCTGCGAAAAATGATTTGGTCAGATTTGGGAGAATGGTTTCATAAAGGCTTTGAGGGGTGGCTTCCATTTGAGCCAGCGAGTTCAATTCTTCGGTCTTTGTATATAAATTGATATTCAGAAAGATGGTAACACGAAGGTCAAGCCCAATATTGGCTGGCATTTGTGGTGAAACCCCACGGTATGCTTTCCACTGCTTTGCAGTGCTATGCCTTATCCTTTCTGCCAGTGTGGTAAAGTCCGACGACAGAGCTTTCAGCAATCCCTATACCTTTCTTAAATATGGTACTATATGGTAACAATCCTATTGTCTGCTCGTTATATTGGAACAGGTAACGACCTTTCTTACCCGAGTACTTGTTATCTCTTCCGATAGTACAAGACTGTCTTGTCTTATGCAGTGCTCACTATCTCATCAGATAGTACGGGACTGTCTTGGTGGGATATAGGACTATCCTAATAGCCCTGTATTATTGTCGCACCTCTCCAGACTATATCAATACTCATAGGCTCTGAGAGCTTAACGGTAGACAATTCATGGTATTCAACAGTGTAGAAGATAAACAGAATCATATTGCAACTTGTTAGTATAGAAAGGTACTTAGATGGTTGCATGAAGATCCTATCTCTTGATCGGAATCAAGCCCCATATATAGGTATCTTCCCACAAGCCTAACCACAGTGACTCATCACCTCACATTACATAACCTCTACAGCTCATAGTGAGTCATCGCGTGAAATCCATCAGCTGACTCGCCTGAGTCACTGCGCAACATACTGTTCAAGTCTAACCAATCAAAACCCATAAACCAAGTCATGTCCTCGAATGAGTCACCTGCGTAGATCCCTTGACTCATAATATGAGTCATGTGCAAAAGTCATTTCATCATATGACGTCACAAGCGTGAGTTAGGAAATCATTAACGAATCATAATATAACGATGACTCACAAGTGCGTAGTCATGTGACAATAATGAGTCAAATGACGGCATAGTGTAAAACCAACATACCTTATGACTAATAAGTATTAGTTATGGTAAATCTACCTTACTTAGTTACGATTTGTGATACATATCTGGTTTCACTTCACTATTCTCGGCTAGTGTTAGCCAAATCTTCTTCTCTGACAATTGAAGTTGCAATGAAACAGCAACCACTTGTCCTTTGCGTTGAGAAATGCAAAGGTTTGCCAGGGCATCCAGCACAGGGAATGTGCCCTCTTTGGCGTCATTACAAGAAATGATCCCGCCTATTACATCTTAAATAGAAATATGAGCCTTCGTCTTTGTGTTATGGTGTTGCATTCCAATTGCAACGTGCATTAGGGTGACCAAATCATGCATCTCAAAAGAATTCGAATTGTCCATTGGAACACGGCAGGTGCTGATTCCGTCTTCAAGCCTGGTAATAAACACGACCAGAGGGCTGAAAGTAGTAATGGGTAGGAAGTCGCACAAGTGAGGTGACACGAATAGGAAGATTAGGATTCCAATGAGACAATTTTCCTTTGATCGCTTAGGTAGTTTCTGTCTCTAGGATCGGTCAGGTCATGGTAGTCGTATCTGTATGCAGCAAACAATTTCTATCCACCGTGCCTTTCAAAACTATTGTGATGATTGGTAGAAATGTTGAAGGAAATATTTCAGTCATTATTTAGTAATATGAGACAAGACATGTATCTACATACCAAAGACAATTGAAAGAGATCTGTAGCCCGGATGTGTAATCTTACCAGGAAAGACACCCACATCCTGGCAGATAACACAAATGAATAAGAAATAAGGGTGTGAGAGTGTGAGAGTGTGTGTTTGAGCAGGAAGAGATGTTGGAATGGGCCAGGACAATCTTGTTTTGTATATAGCGGAAGGAATTGGCAGCCTGAGTGCACTTTGTTCAGAAAAATAAATCCGAATTGATGATCAGAAAGCATAAGAGAGAGTACCGGGACAGAGTACTTGTAGAATCGTACACCTGGCATACGTATTCCACTTGAGCTGGGTGGATTTCACCACGTGATTCAAGAAAACATAAGCAGTTTGGCTACATGGACTCGGATATAGGGATGGAAGTTAATATATAGTAGTGATTGGAATGTATTACGTGGAGCACTATGTTGACATGGTTTGCATATCTCAAAACAAAAATTGCAGATGATGATGCATAATTCTTCCGCTTAAAAAAATCTGATCTTCCCCTAAAATCAACATCCCATTTCAGCCCACAAACATTAGCCCCATCTCATATGTTCAGCTTGCCCCCGGAAGAGGACTCGCGAGTTTTGTCCATTTTTACTTCACAATGTGTGTACAAGAACCTACACCGACTATGAAAACATGTTCCAACAAAGGATAGAGACCGTAATGCAAGTGAATATGGCATTCTTGAAGTTGTTGAGGTTTTGCTCATCTTCACTCAAAAGAGTGGCTCCTGGATGATCTTGACACCAAACCTTTAGCCAACATGCCTGCATTTCCCTTATCAAGCATTCTCCTATTCATAGATGTGAATATCTTCAACTCGGTCTAGTTATGTTACTTGCAACGGGAGCTATCCATGTTGTGTCTGTCCATGCGATACTACCTCCAATACAGAATTCACCTTTGGCGGTGTGGAATACAAAGTCCCGCCAAAGGACTACGTTAGCGAGAAGACCAACTCGGAGGATGACATTTGCCAATCCTTGATCACCGGCCGAGTTATCTCCCTCCCCCTCTTCCCCTCCTCTTCTAAAAATAAAAATGGAATAAAAAATAAAAATCCACCGAATCATTGCCCATGAAGCTAACAAAAAACCCAACAAAACAGCAAGTCCTAGGCAAAAGCACGTCGCTCCTCGGTGACGTATTCCTAAAAAACGTATACTCCGTCTTCGAGTTGGATAAGAATCGTGTTGGTAAAATATACTCCCCTTCTTCCCCTCCTTACCCCCCCCCCTGTGGTTCCCGTGAACTAATAACGTACGCACTTAGGCTTCGCCCCACGCAAAAAGGCGGATCTCCAGCCGGCTCCGAAGCCCACTTCGTCAGCCAGCGGTGGTGGCGCCAGGACGAGTAGCACCCCCTCATCATCATCATCA
>Ga0307517_10002351_pt1 | contig 30512 bp, 17 predicted proteins | sample 23_EM_MG_FD_194515 | JGI IMG/M metagenome (GOLD analysis project Ga0307517, IMG submission 194515) | Populus trichocarpa ectomycorrhiza microbial communities from riparian zone in the Pacific Northwest, United States - 23_EM | ecosystem: Host-associated > Plants > Roots > Unclassified | place... | reverse complement strand
CTCGAATTAGCCGAAAAGGATTCGGAGTTCAGGGGGGCGGTGATTAAGGCGCTTAGCTTATAATAATATTAGTAGTAGCTATAAGAGATCATGGAGATTAAGAGACTGTAAAATAAACTGTGTCAAAGGTTAAAAAATTAAGACCTTTAAATACAGTTTTTTATGAGTAAAAAAGAGAACTTCGATTATGATGGCCTCAAAAAGAAGGCCTTAGAACAGCTCCGATCAGGAAAACCCCTATTTGGCAAAGATGGCGCTTTTGCCCCGCTGCTGAAAGAGTTTTTGGAAGCGGCTATGGAGTCAGAGTTGGACGAACACCTGGATGACCAAGAGCGGGAAAATGGTAACCGTAAAAATGGCCATGGCTCCAAGAAGCTTAAGACAGCAGATGGAACGATCGACCTGGACCCGCCCCGGGATCGATCCGGCAGCTATGATCCCCAGATTGTCAGGAAGCGGGAGACGATCCTGGCCGAGAGCCTGGAACAAAAGATTATCGGGTTATATAGCCATGGGATGAGTTTGCGGGATATCTCCGCCCATATCAAGGAGATGTACGACACGGACATATCGGCAGCTACGCTCTCCTCCATCACCGACAAGATCATTCCCCTGGTAAAAGAATGGCAAAACCGTCCATTGGATCCGTTATACTGTATTGTATGGCTTGATGCCATGTACTACAAGGTAAAGGAAGAAGGCCGGGTAGTGAATCGTTGTGTATACAATATCCTGGGTATTAATATAGAAGGGCGCAAGGATCTGTTGGGGACGTATATCTCAGAGAGCGAAGGGGCGAACTTCTGGCTGAGTGTGCTGACCAACCTGCAGCAACGTGGGGTATCGGATATCCTGATAGCGTGCATAGATAACCTGAAAGGCTTTGCCGAAGCTATCACCAGCGTGTATCCGGCTACGGAAGTGCAGACTTGTGTTATCCATCAAATCCGCCATTCCCTTAAATATGTGGCCAGCAAAGATCAGAAGGCTTTTATCGGATATTTTAATATACTACCTACTCGATAGCCTTTACTTTAATTGTTGAAGGTGGCGGCTGCAATTTCGATGCAGAATCGAATTTAGCAATAACGTCAAGTTTATGGAATCTCCTAATTACTCCATATCCTGGAGAAGGTATAAAAAAAACGCCTCTTTCCTGGGAAAATAAGTCGTCTCCATTATCTGATATCGGACTTAGACTGTCATTGTCTAATTTATACAGCTTGTAGGTAAGGGTGTCAAAATTTAAATTTCTATGCGTAGTTACACACTCTCCATAGTTCAACGATTTAACTAATTTACCATCTACAAGAAAAGAAATATAGCCATTTGCTTCTTTTATAAAGGCATTTTTAGGGCTAATTAATTTTAAACTGTCCAATATTTGCCTGATTTTTGGCAACTCCGTTTGAATTTTTCCGTCTTGTATGCTAAACCAACCCCAATTCAGACTATTTGATGATTTCACGAAAGCAATAAAATCTTTTGACACCCTGCCCTCCTCACCCCGGCCTTCTTTCATTTTATAAACAATCATATTAGATTTATTCACTTTTATAAGTGCATAATTCATAGAAAAATGTCCGAATGCTCTATTATTAATGATATTAACAATGTACAAACCCCTTTCAGGATAAGCTTCAATAGTATCTACCTCATTCGTTTTGGCAATCTCGTCTATTGATAATATAAGGTCTTGATTTCTATTTGTACAGCTGGTAACTACGAAAGCTATTAAGCAAAATATTATACCGCTTTGTATGTATTTCATTGTGGGCTTATACTTAAGTGTTGCAATATTAAAAATCACGATAAAATTGAGCTAAAATAAATGAAATGTTAAAATCCCTATCCGAGCTTGTAGAAACCCCTTCTACCTGATTCATATATCCTCTTGCAATGGCTTCTGTGTGATTAGGCTGATTTCCGAAAGCAGGCGAATCTCCGAAAATATGATCAAAATCATTATAAGCCTCGGCGCCTAATAAAGAATAATGCAAATTCGTAAAAGGAACGTCTGTGGTTAAACTAATTTGAGCTAGACTTTTACCCCACATAAAATTCAACGCCTCATGATTATTCATGTATATGCCATCCAAATTTGTAAGTTCTCCAGCTTTAAACGTAGGCTTATAATCCAGACTACCTCCAGCAGACTGTATAGCAATATCACCAGGGCTCTTTATATCTTTAATAGCATTATTAACAATTGCCGCTTGCTTTGATGAGGTAAATCCTTCATTCAAAATACCATTAAACCCTATACCTACAACATTTCCGGCTTTAGCATTTCGAGCATTTTCTCTTGGATCACCAGTTACTGATTCTTTACTTAGCACCCTTACAGCTTTAGCATTTTCCACTGATGTGACTTTACCGTTTTGTGTTGTAGTTGTAACCCATGTGTAATTCCCTTTATCATGCTGCATATAATATTGATCCGGAGCATTTTCCTTTATTCGCTTCAACTCCTTCCCTTTTTGGTTCAAAAGGATTTTATCTGTGGCGCCCATTCCATCCGGATCAATAAACCTAAGAGGATTATCAAAAGCATAGTTGTAGGAGCTCCATCTACGCATTTTATCAGAAAGAGGATCTATTGTAAACCATCGACCTAATTGTGGATCTTGCATTCTTGCTCGATAGTCATATAAATTCAAGCCACTTCCATCACAAAACTCCTTGTTTTGAAGTTCTTTACTGTTGTACCTAAACTTATTCTCCACATACCCCATCTTAACGGCCTTATCACTGATCCCTGCCATGTTCAATCCAAACGGATAATAATGATCCTCTTCCAGTAGCGGCCCTCGGGTATGGGTCACCTGCAAATTATCAAAGAACACGTCGATATTTGGGGTCTCGTTACTGGTATAAATATACAAATATCCGGACTTATCGATCGGCAAATTGGGTTTGTTGTGCTTTTTCAGCTCCTGGTCCGCCCCCACCTGCTCAAACCCGCTGCTGGAAGCCGCATAGTTAAATTGATTGTCGAATAAGACCCAGTTTACAAAGGCTAGGGGCTTAGTATTGGTGATCTTACCCGCCGTGTCCTGGAGGAATTCCAAGGCATTGGGACTGAGGGTCGCAGTATTGGCTTGTAAGATGGCTGTGGAGGGATGACCGCCGGCAGGCAGCCCACCTACCCCGCCGATTAGGGCGCCTAACAAGTCGGTGAGTGGATTAACTGGCGTACCCGGAGTAGTCCCATTGGTTTTGTACCAACTGCTGACCCGGATACTGACTTGGTCGCCGGCCATAACTTTCAAGGTGATACCTGGCCCGATCTTATTACCGCCAGTACCGGCGTTCAGCTTCGCGACATAGTTGTTGGGGTTGGTGGTCGTGTCGCTGGGATAACCAGATGGCAGCAGAACCCGGGTTTCGGGCAACTTGCTGTAATAAAGATTCTGAAGGGAACTATCTGCCACTTCCATCGTGGCCGCCGGATATTTATCCTGCTGCTGCTCATCCGTCAGCACCATCCGGGTATTTCCCAGGTGATCCTTGATGAAGTAATCATATTTGAAGGAGGTAGTCGTGTTTCCGCCAGTAGTATCCTGTAAGACGCGTACCCGCCCTTCTTCTTGCCCGAAGAACTGCAAGGTATCGACCGGTGATCCGCTAGAGGCCAAGGCCTGCTTGCCCTGGTATTGGAAGGCACCGATATAGGTCGTCACGGTCACGATATTCCCGGAACTGTCGGTGGTCGTCTTTTTCAGTTTATTACCGCTGGCATCGTAAATATATTTGATCGTACCTTTTGTTCCGGTAGCTGATCGTACGGTGACTTGACAGGGCAGGTTCAGATGATTGTAAATAATCCCATCCACCGTCTGGCTGCCAATATCCTTATTCAGGTCCCGGGTCATATTACCATTGGCATCATAATGATAGTCAATGGCTGTTATGGTCTTGCCGGTATTATAAGGGCTCAGGGAAGAGGTTCGGAAGTCGCCCAGAGTGGTGGTCGGATCATTTCTTCCGTCAATGACATTTTTCAGCTTATTACTGCTATTACAATAGGTGTAAGCCAGGGAATCAATGGGATTGCTGCCACCCAGCTTCCAGCCCAGTTGCTTCATACCCTTGATATTTCCATTCTCATCATAGGCACTATCGTAGTTGATGCCATTGCCCATCAGAGTAGTAAAGTCGATCCCTGCTGTTTTATCCCAGTTACTGCCGGTATATTGGTTGAAGTCGGCATAGAGCAGGCGGTTCACATTGTCGTAGCCGAATCCGTAAGATCGCTGCTGGCCGTCACCCTTGCTGCGCCACTTCGTGCCGGAGATATTGCCATTGAGTTGATTAGATGCAAAGCCCCAGTCATAGTTCAGCTCCATGCCAAACCAACGATTATTGCCTCCATGACTATTATCGTTATTGGAATAGTCCTTATTGATACCTTTCAGCCACCCCCGGATATTGTAACTATAGTCCTGGGATTCCAGGAAGCTCTTATCCGATAGTTGCCCCAGCTGCCTCTTTTTCAATTGGCCCAACTGATCATAATCATTTTGCGAAATCAATCTCTTGGTGCTGTCAGCATCGTTGATGGTCTTAAAGACCTGCAAGACCCGGTTGGCATGATCGTATTCCGTGCTGGTCTTAATATGGGTATTCCCCGCTGTGCTCGCCGTAGGATTGGCGTGGGCCGCGTAACTGCTGAGAACCTGACCCGTAAAATTATAGAGGTTAGTTAGCGTATCCCTTCCTGCCTTATAATTGTCACTCTGCGTCTGGATCACGCGGGCGCGGTCGTCGTAAAAGCTGGCCGCGGTCATCCAATTGCCCTTGGTCAGATCGGAAGGATCTTCCAGAACACGGACCTTGGTGGCGGTCACCAGCCCGATGGTCTGTACCCTTTGTTGATCGGCTACCGTGGGCAGGACTTCTGCATGGGTGTTGTTCCCGGCATCAACTCTGCTATTGTGAGCGACCGTGTATTGCCGGTCCAGGGTATTATGATAATCATCATAATAAGTCAGGGTCAGCGGGATAAAATTATTACCCGTGGGTAACGGGTTATCCACTACCATTATACTATCCGTAAAGGATTGGGTAGTTCCACCCGTGACGATCTCGGCGGTAAAGTCCACGATATCTGGCGTCTCGAAGCCATTATCCAGGGTGACGAGGCTAAGGGCTTGCCGGTCGCCGTTGGAGCCCGTCATATTCAGTAAGAGTTCCTGCGGAGGAGATAAGGCGGTCGTTCCGCCTACCGGAAGGGTAATAGTAGTTCCGGCTCCGGTACTCCCCGTCACATATTGCTGCAACTGGCTCCGGTTGCCGGAGTAAGTGATCATGCCCGTGGTCGTGGGACGATTGAGCACATCATACAAGGTCGTCATCCATTGATTGTGCGCCCGCATGTTTGCATCCTGGGTAAAGACCGGCCGGTCGCGTTGGTCATAGACCATATAGACCCAGCCGGCGCCGGGTACCTTTTTGCCCAGCATCCGCATACGGTAATCATATTCATAACGGAAACAAAGCTCATTAACAGCGGTCGTATCCGTAGCCAGGTTCCAGCTATTGCCTTTCGCGATCGTCACAGCCTTGGGCGGCAGGACAAACCGTAATTGATTCAGGTCGTCATACACATAATAAGTACAAAGCCAACCACTGTAGCCGGAATAATCGCTGGCCACAGTGCCCAGTTGTACTTTTTTGAGGATCACCAGCCCATCCTTATCCTTATATTCCGCCACGGCATGCCCCTGTTCGTCGATGGTGACGTTCTTGTACAATTGCCCGGGTGTATAGAACCCGCCCGAAGCAGGTATATTAGTTGAAATATCATTGCCCACATAGGTCAGGGTATCACTATTGATATTCCAGATCACTACGGAGTCCGCCACTTTATTCAATAGATACTGCATCGACACACCGTTGTCGCTGCCCGCCCAGCTATTGCCGGGGGCCAGGGTTTTGAGTGTTCGATTCAGGGGAGAGGCTTCATAATTGGTTTGGCCGTAATAAACCTGCTCGTTGGTATAGGCTGGTTGTTCTGTTGGATAGATGCTCTGATAAAAATTCTTCTGGTCATTAAAAGGATCCTGCTTGAAGTTCCCATCGCTCGGATTAGCGGTAGTGGATACATAGGGCAGGTACTTATTTACTTCCCGACCCATGGCATCGTAAACTACCGGCATGACCACATCCTTTGGATTAGATCCAGGAGTTATCTGTCTGTTCACCGTCTGTAAAGGCCTCCCCAGCCCATCGAAGAAATGCATGGTCTCTTTTACATCGATATACCCTGCCCCGCCGAACTGAGTCGCATCCGTTGTCCGTCCCATGGCATCTCGCTCCCGGACAAAGTTCACCAAAGGAGTCTGCCCGCTCACGATATAGGTACCAAGCACCGTCGCCACCGTTCCGGTCGGATTGGGCGCCTGTGTAGCGGTATTCGGCTTATTGGAAGGAGCCTGGGCCTGGCTTAGCAAGGAAGGCCATGCCAGCAAGACCGACGGTAATAGCTTATAGATAGTCCTAAATTGCATAGGTCAAGTCTGTTGAGTGAATGGGTAATCCTCTATTTCTTTGCCTGGATCAGTTTCTTCAGTTTTTCGATCTGTTGCTGCTGCTGATCCAGCCTTTTATTCTGTTCTTCCAACTGCCGGTTCTGCTCCTTCAATTTTTTGTTCTCCTCGATCAGGTACAGGGTCAGTTCCTCGATCTTTTTCAGCAAGGCCATTTGCTGTTCGCCCATATCCAATCCGTCGATCTTTTGGATCTCTGTTTCCGACAGGATGCCAGGCAGGTGGTGGTATTTCGCCAGGTATTGCTCCAGTTCCGGCAGGCCAGGCAATTGGTATCCTTTTTTGAAGACATAGTCCGGCCAGGTGCCGGCCGTTTTGACCTTTACTTTCGTAAAGATAGCCGTACCATTCACGGCCAATTTATATCCCTGCGGGTTGCTAGTCCCAATGGCGATATTGTCTGCGGAGTCATATACCGTATTGCCATTGACCAGCCAGCGGTTAGGGTTGCCCAGGCTGGATACGTTGCGGTAGAACAGGTTGCCGCTGCTGTCACTGACCACTACCCTTGTCTTCGTGCTGTCGTTCGTAATACCCGCCAATCGTACGCTGCCGGTGGTATGTAGCTGCGCCGTAGGCGCAATGGTGCCGATCCCCACATTTCCGATGGGACTGATGCTCATGCGTTCGATGTTCTTCGTTCGGAAGGACAGCCGTACACTATCCACGTTCCCGATGAAGTTGATGCTGGGGTCCATGGCGATATTGCCGGTCATGGACCAGAAGGAGCTAAGGGATTCCACGCTGACATGGATGGAAGTGGAGTTGGAATTCCCCGAATTATCCACTGCCGTTGCGATGATCGTATAATGGCCTTCGTCAGGATTTGTCCAGGTCGCGGTATAGGGCGCTGTCGTGGATTCTCCGATCTTGACCGTGTCGATAAAGAACTCCACTTTGACGATACTCCCACTGCTTACCGACGCCGTGGCGGCTAGGGTGATATTACCATCTTCGGCCAGAACCTCGCCGTTGGAAGGGTTGGTGATGGTGACCACGGGAGGCGGCGTTGTATACCCTTCGGTGATCTGAAGTCCGCAAATATCGGCTACTTCTGTGCCGGGCACCGTATTGACATAGACCTTGATATGTCCTGCGGAATCGGGACGAATATTATTGAAAGTGGCCCCGTTATTGACGTTATGATCCGGGTTAATATCGATATAGCCGAAGACAGTACTGCCCGACACCGTATAGCGAGTGGGGTATACCACCCGGCCAGAAGTGGTACTGCCGGTCATTTTTAGCGAATAGACACTGTCGCTATGCGGCACAGTAATGATCAGTTGCGGAAAAGCAGCATTATACTGCCCCGCGTCGCTGAATTGAAACCAGTGGTTATATAATACTAATCCAGGGAAAAAGCCATTAGTATTGACTCCCAGGGCATCGTAGGCTGCGACAGAACCGGGGATTAAGGGTGCCCAATTGGCTGTTCCTACAGAACTAACCGTAAAGCCATTCGAGTTGCCGATCCGTGCGCTGCCGCCAAGGGAAGGGTCCCCTGAAATATTTGTCCAGCCGGTGACGGTATGCGCTGCGGAGGAGAAATTGAATTTAGCGGTCGTCTGTGCCTGCAGGCGGCTGTTGGCGAAAGCGGCTAGCAGCAGAAGTGTCCAGATCGATCTTTTCATATTGGTCATATTTTGAGCTTGATTGTTCATATTAAATTAGTTGGAGGTAATCTTGACACCGTTGATGAAAATGGTCCATCCTTGCGAGCCGAGCAAGGCAACGGCTGTATCACTGGCCATGCTCCTGTCCGTACCCCCGGCATATAGCTTTATCGTTCCATTCTTTTGAATCTGTCCTGCGCCTGCCGCTATCTGGATGAGAATACTGTCTACAACAGGTTGCGGTAGGGGCGTAACCGGGTTACTGGAAGCATCGTTGGAGTGGCGCTGATTACCGGCAACCAGGACGAACCGGGTCAATTTGGTCAGATGGCTAAGATCCTCCCGGCTCCATTCTTCGTCGGTGATATCCATGCTGGTTAGTTCCGTGAAATACGTACTCCAATCGCTTTTCAGGCGGCTGAGTGTAAAGGTCGTATCCCGGCAACCGGATGCATAGTAGGTTTCCCGGGTCATAAAAATCGTGTTCAATCCTTTGCTGTGTTGCATAAAATCCTGTGCATAGGACACATTCAGGCAAGGCGCCACATTATCGCCGGGATTTAGGATAAATGATTGGATGGACGAGATACTATTCCAGTTGATCAGATTCGCTATCGTCAAGGCAGACGCATTTTGATAGCAGGACCCTCCCACGGCACTGGCATATTGCGGGCAATATCCCCGGAGGTTACTCAATTTCAACATGCTGGTAGCAGGACCGCGCCAATTGTCCAGAGCAAGGGTCTCCCCTGCATCATTGTGATATAGGGTAATGGTCTTTAAGCTGGTATCCGGATAAGTATGTATCAAATAAACATGCGCATCATGCCTTAGTTCCGTATTAGCCGGGACGGCGACCGTTGTATCGTCCACTCCTTCACCCAGGCGCATCCTGATACTATCGCCAAAATCCACGTAGCAGCCATTCAGGTTGCGGATACCGTCAATATTGGAATAACGAACATCGTATTGGTAATACCGGCAACCTGTCACGGCAGAGGGTGCAGTCTTGCCGCTGTTCAGTGCCAGTTGGAAATGCATAGAATCTGCGCCAGCCGACAACGTACCAATGTGAGCATTGGCCGTATCTGCATTCCAAAGGCTTACGTAGGCTGCCTGATTCGTTGCATTGCCCAGCAAAGTATCTTTCACATTGAAGACTCCTACCGGGTAACTCAGCGTATTGGCGCCTGCCCTGGTCTGCATAGTCAGGATGTAACACCCGCTGCCGCAGCCGCTGGCAGTCTGGTACTGATAGTCCATGGATTTAAGGATATTGTAATCCTGATCGCGGACCTGTTTGAGCCGTTGGAGGCCATCATACTCGTAATACGTGATGCGGTTGTTGACATCGCACTGGCTGGTCATCCCTACCAAGGGAGTGTAGGTATAGGTCGTCATTTGGGCATTGGCAGGATATAGACGCAACTCGTCGATATGCCCGGCGCCGCTGAGGGAGATGGTGGTCTGCCCGGTTACTTTGTGCAGATAGAAAGTCCAGCCGTTAACGGTCTTGCCCTTTACGGGGTAACCGCTGATCGTGCCGGTGATGCTAAAGGGGGTGCTATTTTGCGTCCAGTAGGAGACAATGTAGGAAATCATGCTGGTTAAGCCCGATTTGGAGATATCGCTGCTGAGGACATAAGACCGGGTACCGGTAATGCCCTGAACGGTATCCCGGAAAGAAGAGCCAATAGTCCAGTTACCGGTGCCTTCGGCTTCGAAGCTGGTATAGGCTATGGAAGAATTAGCGGAATTATCCACCTTAGCGATAGGATAAGTACCCGTATAATCCCAGACAAAGGATTTAGGCACCAGGTCCATCGACGTGAATTGATTGATATTATTCGACCCGTCATAAGAATCGAAGCTGATCACCTGTCGGTATCGGTTATCCTGGCTGACTGTATTACCACTGAAAGAGAATCCCTGGAAATCACTTACCGGCGAAGGAACAGAAAGCTTAAATAGTTTATCCACGCTAAGAGTACTATTGGATAGAATCCGATACTTACTTAACTCTGCCCCCGCTACCAGCCCGGAGGACCCTGGAAGATACAAGCTGTCCCTTTTTTCGATCACCTCGCTGACCATATTCCTGCCGATCATGCTATCCAGCACCGTATTGGTTGTCCACGAACTCCCGCCGGATAGGTAATCCTGCGGATATTTTACTGATGAAATGCGAGTGTTCCCTTTACTGTCCGTAGTACGGGACCTGGTTAGCTGGTAATGAGCCGTATTGTCATAGAAATTCCTTTTGCCCGTAACCAGATACTTCGTAGTATCCTCCTGCTCATACACGATATCGGTCGTTGAATCCAGTAAAATCCGTTCAGATTTAAGAGAGGGATACCAACAACCGATAATTTCATTAACACCAGTGCCTACGGTGCAGGTACCCAGGCCACTCCCTCCTATTTGCCCTGTGTGACCTGTCGGCTGATATTTCATACTGTAAAATACCGTTCGAGCGGTCGTATGATAATTATAAGTAGTCGCAGAGACCCGTCTGAAATTATCGAAACCGCCGTCTACATTTAGATAATCGACTTTGGACAGTAACGTGCCGTTCAGATTATTACCAATATTTAAAGTTCCTGGAAAACGAAATCCGTGGTAGTCGATACCGCTATCCGGTGAATTAAAGTAGGTATAGATAGTCCGGCCTATATCGGCATTGGTGGCAGGGTTTATTATATGCTCCGTCACCTGGTCATAACCAACTATATTACCGGAAATAGAGCTTGACAAGGGGGTATAGCTGCTGCCGGTAAGTGTCAACGAATGGGTTGTTCCGCTTCCTCCGCTGGTGTCAGTAAAGGATAAGGTTACGTACCGGGCATATGAAGGGGCCGACATTAGCCGACCATAGCTATAATTACCTGTAATACCATTAACCGTTTTGGAATACGTATAGTCAAACTCTCTTTTTTTCGCGATGCTGTTATCGCTGTTATAATCCGTTATAGTCTTGACACGTAATCCACCTGCTGTCAATGCAAAATCATTATTTCCCGGCCCTGCCGGATCACCAACTAATTGAACGGAATCCCATTGAAAGGTTACGCGGATATCCTGGAAATCATCGAAACTGACACCAGGGTTGATATAGCAATCCCAAGTATAAATGTGCGATCCGCCTACTTTGATAGCCACCGGAATATTGACGGAACAAACAGACCCACCACACGTAAGGCCCCCGCCTCCGGCAACGTCCTGGACAGTATGTACTCCGTCTCCTGAAAATTCAAATTCCACCTGTCCAAAGGAATTCCTCACATTTTGAAGGCCAGTATTACCAGAAGCCCTGAAAGTGACCAATATTTGAAGATTGGTCTGTCCTGAATTGGCGGTAAGATGCGGATATATGCTGCTCAAGTCGATGGTACCGGTCGTATCATCTCTCTTTTGTGAAAAAATTTGTTTTTGCACAGTGACCGTTTGGAAAGCTGGAAAATTTTGCGGACCGCTTCGAGACCCCACCCCATCATAATCGTTCGGTTCGTATTCGAGCTTCGTTTTTCCGCCAGTAGGGTATGTTATTTGCGACAAGGAAAATGCCGGCATATAAGTTGAACTAGGATCACGCTTGGCGCCAGCGTAATTAAAAATATCCGGCAGGGTATTAGGAGGGTTAAAATACAAATTAGTGGTAGGAATGAATGTTGAATTGCCCTGGCCATTAAAGTAACCCCAATGATCGATACTATAACCATGCTTGGCCAGTGATCCAGCATCAAAGGGCAGGTTATACGTAAATGCATAGGGAGGAATTGAAGTAGGCCCGCTCGCCTCCCTGACGCTATCTAATCGTAGTCTTTTCTTCTCCAGGCTGTCGGCAGGTGTAGAGGCGTTGTTAAAATACGAATAAAAAAAATCGTATTCCTTTCGATATTCAAAGCCGGATTCCTTCTTCGAATAAATCTTTACGGTGTCCAGTTTCTTCCCACCTAACAGATCTGACCTGTCGTTATCATAATAAAATTGCAATCGTCCATTCGTGAAGTCAATTCGTTGGAGAAGTTCATTGCCGTAAAAGGTACCTGCGCCGTTCTGTCGGCTGAATCCATCCTGTCCGAAACTATAGGCGGTATAGGTATCGAAATAGTCCGGTCCCACATATTGAGCTGTAGGATCGCTATAGTAGGTGAACAGTACGCTGTCCTTTTGGTTGGTAATTATTTTGGTGAGGTTCCAGGAACTAACCGGACTGCTTAATAAAGAGGCGGATTGTGTGTAAGCCTTATCGACAAAATAAAACACATTCCCTTGGTCATCCGTAATCGTAAAGGAATTGCCATCGTTCTCGAACTGGACCCGGATATTGTCCTGCCTTTGTAAATAGACCTGCCGGTCACGCGTGATCATGAATTTCCCGCTATGGCCCGGGAAACTATAACTATAGATATCCGGCTCCATATCGTAAGGACTTAAACCTGAACTGGCAAACGCTTCAGAATAATCCGCCTGCCCGGAGGAAAAATTTGTCAGATCATTACAGAAGTAATTGAAATAATAAATTCCCAGGTTAGGCGACGTACTCCATTGGGCAGGTTGGGTGCCGCTGATATCTCCGGGCAATTGTGGTACCGTGTTATTGAAATAATCGCTTTCATGAAAATCGTCCTTATCCATGATCGTTCTGGCAATGGAACCACCCGCATCCAGCATCCATCCCAATCCTACCAGCCCCGATTCATCTTTCAATTTAATTCCGCCCGTATGATAGCCCAGGCTCACCGGTACGGTAACACCCTTAGCCTGGATCGTATAAATGGGTACAGTGATATTAGTCGTACCCGTATAATAACTTACCGGCACGTCGGTATATTTAAATAAGGCGGCACCTTGTGGAGAAGGCGGTATGATATTCGGTATGTAAGGGCTGGTGCTTTGCGCCTGAACGAGTTCACCTAAAAGGAGACTAGCTGCCACAAGTCCTATTAAAACCTTCGAATTGACGATACCCATAGGTCAAATAATTTGATATACTGATTTTCTAATTATTAGAAATTATACCCCACCCTAAATACCACGGCCTGCCCCTTCGGCTGTTGCTGATAACTTAAAAAATCCCACAGCAGCTGCAAATTCCCCTTCAGCTTGCCGCCCAGGCTGTATTTTTTAGTGACACCCAGGAGTCCGCTCTTCGACCACGCATCCGGCTTCCGTAACTGGCTGATGGAATAAAAAGGCTGCTGGTAATTGTATTCGAAACCGCCGCTGGCATACCAGCTGCCTTTGACTTTGATGTCGAGGTAACTGCGTAGCCCCACGCCCTGGCTGCTGACGGCGATATGGCTGATATCTTTACCCCAACCCATCTTATAGGAAGCCCCGACGCCGATGCTGGCCCGGTCGTTCAGCTTGTAGCCGAGGGAGAGCCCGAAATCTGTGGTGACGGGGAAGTAATAGGTCGAGCGGACGGATTGCATATTGAACCCGTATTCCAGCCGCTTGAAGAAAGGCCGGGTCTTCTGCGTATTCGGCTTAAAGTCGGGGATCTCCGTATTGCTGCCGCCGCCACCGAGCTGGGCGACCTTTCCTTTCAGGCTCTTCAATTGCGCCTGTGCCGACTGGATCTGCTGGCTGACCAGGGCCTGGGCATTGGGACCGCCGGAGGCGAGTTGATTTTGCAGGATCTGCTGCACGCCGTTACGGGTCTGCAATCCGGGGATGGGCTGTGCGCTGCCAGGTATTCCGCCACCCGGTAGACTGAAGAGTCCCGCCAATTGCGAGTTCTGTTGTAAGAATTGCTGAAAGGCCGGCGTCTGTTGCAGGATACCGAGGGCGCGTTTGGTGAGCTTATCGGGGTCGGAGAGTTCGGATTTATATTCCTGCACCTGCTGCCCGTAGTAGTAGGCTTCACGGGAATATCCCTGGTAAGCGCTTTGCAAGCCGCCCGGCAGATGGGTATACTGGCTGAGGGCTTCCCGGATCTGTTCCTTCCGTTGGCGGATCAGCTGCCGCAGCTGTTCGGCTATTTGCAATTTGTTCTGCAATTGATTCACTTGCGCCAGCGAAGCGCTGGCCTGGACGGAATAGGAGTTCATGCCTCCCTGCAGGTCCTTTGCCTGTTGGAGGTATTTCAGCGAGGTCTGCAGGGAATCCAGGGAAGGGATATAGTTGCTGCCGCGGAAAGTCCCGGTCGGGCTGCCGGCGTTTTGTAATTTTTGAGAGAGAGCGGAATAATCCAGCGGATTTTGGCCGAAGACCTTTCCCGCCAATGCCGAATCCTGCCGGTATAATTTCTTCCGGAGACGCGCCTCCTGTTTCGATAAGCGGGCGAGGTATTTATCCGTTTGATCCGTGAGCCGCCGGTCCAGGCTGGCCGTCTTAGCCTGTACCCGGGCGAAGAATCGGGCCGGTATGCCGGCCGGATCTTGCGTGAGCGCCGCACCCGTAGAGGGAACCGCTGCCTGGTCCTGCGAGAAGGACGCATACGGCAACAGGCATACGACAAGCAAGATACCCGGCAGGGTCATGCGCATGGTTTAGGAAATTAGGGGTTAAAATGGGAATGGGATCTACGGTCCCAAATACGAGGGCAACATTAGGGAAACCTTTCGTAAAAAAATTACCCCTCCCGTGTAACCCCTTATTTCCTGCACCGTATTTTCCATACTACCGGCTAAGTATAACCATTTAGTTACCCCCGATGAGCGCGTCGATTTCCGGGATAAACGCGTCGATTTGGTGGATAGCAGGAATTATTCACACCCGACCAGATTTAGTAAAACTACTCGCCGGAATTAGTATTTTTTACATGGAATGTTCAAGCCATGGGCAAAAAAAAAGCAACAATCTCCCGATTCGTTAATGGGAGATTGTTGCATAGAGAGAGCATCGATGCCCTTAGTTCCTTAGTAATAATATCTGGAATGCCGCGGACCAGGGCGCCTGTTCGGCGCACGGTGATAGACCTGCGCGGGCAGCACCTGTCCCAACCCAATGATCACACCTGCGTTCAGGCTGAACTGGTAGATGCTGGAATAAGTGGAAATGCCGCTGCCCGATCCGTAATTACTGAAATAGAATCCCCCGGATGCCGCATCGACGGGCGACAGAAGCTGCGCCTTCAGTTGAAGCCCTACACGGGGAGATACATAAATATTGGTGCCCAGCTGGAAGCCCATGGCGAATTTGGTCTCGTTGTCCTCGACCGTATTCGGGCTAAATACCGCCGCTCCCAGGAAGGCGCCGACAAAAGGCCGTACAGTCGAACCGGGAATGGTAAAGGACTGCACGCCCCCCAGCATGACATAATCGATGTCCAGGTCATTACCCCCCAGCTTATTCCCGCCATAGCCGTATTCATACAGACCTGATTTCGTGCTCATGTGGTTATAGAGAAGCTCCAGGCCGAAGCTGCGGTTCAGGTTGAATTTCAGGGAGCCGCCCAGGTTCAGGGCGCCGTCGATCCGCCCATAACTGTCGTAAAAATTGGTCCGGCTGGCGAAAGTATAGCCCCCGGAAGGAATGAATTCTACAGAAGTCTGTGAAAATGAGCTTACTGCGATCAGTAGCGCCGAAGACAGTAAGAAGACTATTTTTCTCATATCGAAAAGTTTTATATAGCCTAATAGACCGAAAGCAGACCCAAAGGTTTAACGCTCCGGCCGCCCTTACAAATAATTAACGTTTGTTAAGTAAATGCAAAAAGCGGGCCTCGCGGGCATAATTTAATTGTCTACTAATTTGGTAGACTAATGAGTATGCACTATTATTGCAGTCCCGATTGGCATCGATGCGGATTGGAGGAAAAAAGGTCGCGTGGCCGAGGGGCTAGGCACGGGTCTGCAAAACCTTTCACGGCGGTTCGAATCCGCCCACGACCTCAAAAGACCGGCAACTTTTTCATATGGCAAGCAATCGTTAGACGGGCTGCATTTCTATGCGGCCCTTTTTATTTTAGGGACGCGGATCATTCTACCCCCTATCGATCGAATAAAATATCCATGGTCAGGTCATTTTGTATCAGCGATCCGGCATATTCGTTCCGGCTGATGCCATAAGTGGTTATCATAGCAAGATAGATAGCTTTGCGGGTGCCCGTTTGCTCTTTAAAAAGCCCTATTTTATTTCTCAGTTCTTCTGCGTATTTTTTGTCGATCGTGAATTTATTAATGGAAAACTTCATCTCACAGAGGGTCACTACCTGGTCCCGGCGGTCGATGACCAGGTCTATCTGGGCCCCGCTGGTCTTTGCGGTCCCTATCCAGGAGGAAGTGGTCGTTTGTATCCCTGCTATGCCAAGTGCTTTCTTCAATTCCTGCAAATGGGCCAGGCATATCTGTTCAAAGGCATATCCGCTCCATGCCCGCTGACGGGGGCTATCCAATTCATTGATCCATTGGTTCTCATCCAGTCCGCTGCTATCCCGGATCCATCGCAGGTAGAAAAGAGAATAAAGATCCATTAACTGATAAAGGCTGTTTTTTTCCTTTTTCCCATAAGAGGGATACTTCCTTATGAAGCCGCTCTCCTCCAACTCCTTTAAGATCCGCGTCAAACTTCCCCCACTCGGCATTCCTGCCTCTGCAATAAGCTCGTCTCGTGTCAACCCCTTGGTCCTTTTACTCAATCCTTCTATTATTGCAATGTACTTTTCGGCTTTATTGAACAGGGAGTTATAGAGGTTGTCGAACTCATCGCGCAATTGTCCGTTCCTGTCAAAGCATAGCCTGCTTATGTTTTGTGCGGCACTCGTGCCCGCATCTACCAGGTCGAGATAGAATGGAATGCCTCCCATGACCATATACAGGAGAATGATCTGGTACCGGTCGAACACAGCTGATCTGCTTTTAAAAAATTCTTCGCATTCACTTAATGTAAAGGGATCGAGCTTGATCCTGTGCGTTACCCGGTTGTGCAGTCCTCCCTTGCTATGGATGAGTTTGCCAAGCATCCAGGAAGCGGCTGAACCGCAAACGATCAATAGTATATCTGTCCTGGCGCTCGCCCAGGTGTTCCAAAAATGTTCCAATGCAGGAATAAAATCTGATTTGGGTGTATCCAGCCATGGGAGCTCATCCAGGAATACTATTTTCCGCGGGCTTTTATCCGCCTCCAGGATGTCCGCTAGCTGCTGGAATGCGATAAACCAGTTTGCCGCCGGCCTTTTCTCCTGTGCAGTCCGATCGAATTTGTTGAGCGCTGCCTGAAAATTGGCCAATTGCTGCGATGCATTTACATTGGCCATGCCCGTAAGATAGAAAGCAAATTGATTATCGAAGGCCTGCCTGATCAAAAAAGTCTTCCCCACCCTTCTTCTTCCATATACCGCTGCAAAGACAGAAGAGGGACCCGTCCTTAAAGCCTGAAGGATGCTCAGCTCTTTATGTCTGCCTATTATCCTGTTCATAAAATTATAATTGGCCAAAACTAATGTTTAAACGGAATTTTGGCCAAAAATACACATATAATTGGCCAAATCTTTTATTTTATACCCACTTTTGGCCAATTATCCTCCTTCATTTTGCTCCCTTCAGAAGAGGTCAGCTATGTATCACCAGCCCGTCATAAGCCAGCTCGATCCCGGGAGGGAGGGTGGCATTGACGTCGGCATGCAGCCCCAGCTGGTGGCTGATATGGGTGAAATAAGCGCGGGGAATGCCCAGTTCCTGCACCAGGTCGACGGCTTCTTGCAGGCTATAATGGGAGACATGCTTTTCATGGCGCAGGGCATTTACGATCAGCACCTCCGAACCCCGGATCTTCTCCAGCTCTTCCGGGTCGATGCGGTTGGCGTCCGTGATATAGGTGAACTTCCCGAAGCGAAAGCCCAGCACGGGCATATTCAGGTGCCAGACCTGGATGGGCTGTACGGGGATATCTCCTACCACGAAGGGGTCCTTATCGATCCGGTTCAGGCGGATCTCCGGGATCCCGGGATATTTCAGGTCGGCAAAAGCATAGGGGAACTCCCGTACGATGGATTCCTGCGTCATCTCGTTGGCATAGATATCCATGGGCTTTTGCAGGAAGTAATTATAGGCGCGGATATCGTCCAGCCCCGCGATATGGTCCTTATGCGGATGGGTGAAAAGTACGGCATCCAGCTTCCGCACGTCCGCCCGCAGCATCTGGCTGCGGAAATCAGGCGTCGTGTCCACCACCAGGGTGGTAGCGCCGGATTCGACGAGGATGCTGCTCCGGAACCGCTTGTCCTTAGGATCGGCGGAGGCGCATACCGCGCAGGGACAGGCGATCATGGGAACGCCGCTGCTGGTGCCGGTACCAAGCAAACTGATCTTTAAGGATGGATAACTCACTCGTCAAAAATAAGAAAGGATTGTCATCGCAAATCACCAAATCGAGAAATCTCAAAATCAGCAATCTCACTCGTGGTTCACCGCCATCACGTCTTCATAGACCTTGCGGGTCTCGGGCGTGAGCATCTCGGGCGTGATCTGTAGCTGGGGGATAATATCGATAAGCGTATTGATACGCCCTTCGGTCTGGAGGAATCTGTTCAGCACAACGACCTTTTTCTGCTCGAGGATACAGTAGCCGCTCTGGAAGGTACCTCTTTCATAACGCACGATGTATGCCGCCTCGTCCAATACCTTCTCTATCTTATCCAGGGTCGTTTGTGTGTATTTCATGTCTCCCCTTTTATGGGGTTGATTTGGTACGCCGTAAAGTTAGTGCATATCAACGCGGTAGAACCATTACCCCCTCCATTTTTATCCACAGGAATCCGGGGGATGTGTATATGTTTTCCCGCCCTCTCAGGCATTCTTGGTGGTCATTCTTATGACCGGTATGATCATTTCCTCCATGCTGATGCCCCCATGCTGGAAGGTATTGCGGTAATAGTTGACATAATAATTATAATTGTTCGGGTAGCAGAGGAACCCATCCCCCCTGGCGAAGATGAAGGAGGAGTTGACGGTCGGCACTGGCAGGCCCGCTTCCTTCGGATCACGGAAGGCCAGCACTTCCTTGGCCTCGTAGTTCAGGTTACGCCCATGCTTGTAACGCAGGTTGGTGGTCGTCTGCTTGTCCCCGATGACCTTGTACGGCGTCTTCACCCGGACGCTGCCATGGTCGGTAGCCAGGATAATATTGATCTTCTTATCGGCGATCTTCTTCAAAGCCTGGTGCAAAGGGGAATGTTCGAACCAGCTGGCGGTAAGGCTGCGATAGCTGATCTCGTCGCTGGCCAGCTCCTTCAGCACTTCCATCTCCGTACGGGCATGGCTGAGCATATCCACGAAATTATAGACGATGACATTGATGTCGTTGCTCAACAGGTTATGGACATTGTTCACGAGGTCCTGGCCCGCCTGGTGGTTCAACACCTTGGTATAAGAGAATTTGAGGTTCTCCTTTTTCAATCTCTTCAGCTGCGCGCGGAAGAACTCTTCTTCATAGAGGTTCTTTCCTCCCTCATCCTCGTCGTTCTTCCATTGGGAAGGGAACTGCTTCTCGATATCTATGGGCATGAGCCCTGCGAATATGGCGTTCCGGCTATATTGGGTGGCTGTCGGCAAGATGCTGTAGATGCTATCCTCTTCCATGATGCGAAAACTCTCCGCGAAGATGGGCTGTATCGCCTTCCATTGATCGATGCGCAGGTTATCCAGCAGGATGAAGAAAGTGGAAGTGCCTTTTTCCACATGCGGCAATACCTTGAACTGGAAAAGACTATGGGACATGATGGGGGCGGCCTCCGAACGGGGGTTCACCCAGCGGGCATAGTTCTTCGATACGAACTTGAAGAATTCCGTATTGGCCTCCTGCTTCTGCGACTGCAATACTTCCCGCATCTCCGGGCTGTCGCTCTTCTCCATTTCCAGCTCCCAGTACACCAGCTTCCGGTAAATCTCCATCCATTCGTTGTAGTCGGGATTGCTGTTCAGCGCCATGAACAGGTTGCGGAACTGCTGCTGGTAGGCCGTAGTGGTCTTTTCCGAGACCAGCCTTTTATTGTCGATGATCTTTTTAAGGCTCAGCCATACCTGGTTGGGGTTCACCGGCTTGATCAGGTAGTCCGTGATCTGGCTGCCGATGGCTTCGTCCATGAGGTTCTCCGTCTCGTTCTTGGTGATCAGCACTACGGGGATCTGCTGGTTGGCTTCCTTGATCCTGGCCAGGGTCTCCAGTCCCGTGATGCCGGGCATGCTCTCATCGATCAGCACGACGTCGACGGGATTGTCCTTCACATAATCGATCGCATCGAAGCCATTCGTCATGGCTTTTACTTCGTATCCCTTGCTCTCGAGGAACAGTATCTGCGATTGCAGGCTGTCTATCTCATCGTCCACCCAGAGTATTTTTCCCAACGCCATTTATAGTTAATTATTTGATGTACAATGTACGGTGTTGTTTGTAGATTTGCCCGTTCTTTCCGGATGTTTTAACAAAATCAAAACAGGAATGGCCCAGTCTTCCCGCAAGATCATCAATGACCCCGTGCATGGATTTATTACCCTCGACGATCCCCTCCTGCTGAGGATCGTCGCCCATCCCTGGTATCAGCGGCTGCGGCGCATCCACCAGATGGCTTTCGCTCACCTGGTATATCCCGGGGCCGTACACACCCGCCTGCACCACTCCCTGGGCGCTTATCACCTGATGTGCAGCGCACTGGCCGAATTAAAGAGCAAGGGCATCGCCATCAGTCCCGAAGAAGAACTGGGGGCCAAGGTCGCCATCCTCCTGCACGACGCGGGACATGGTCCTTTCTCCCACGCGCTGGAAAATATCCTGGTCGGCGACCGGAGCCATGAAGATATCTCCCTGCTGATCATGCAGGTGCTGAACGAAGAGTTCAAAGGAGGCCTGGACGAGGCCATCGCCATCTTTACCAATACGCATCCTAAAAAATTCCTGCATCAGCTGGTCTCCGGCCAGCTGGACACCGACCGGATGGACTATCTCACCCGGGATAGCTTCTTCACCGGCGTTTCGGAAGGCGTCATCGGCTATGATCGCATCCTGAAGATGTTAACCGTACACAATGGCGAGCTGATGGTGGAGGAGAAGGCGATCTATACGATCGAAAAATTCCTCGTATCGCGCCGCCTCATGTACTGGCAGGTCTATTTGCACAAGACGGTGGTCAGCGCGGAGAAAATGCTGGTGAAGGCCATCGAACGGGCCAAAGAACTGATCACAAAAGGTATCGAAGTCCCCTGCTGCTCCCACACGCTGGACTTCTTCCTGAAAGAAGGCGGCAAGACCGGCGTGGTGGAAAGACACCTGGAAAAATTCTGCCTGCTGGATGACTATGACGTCACGGGCACCCTCAAGAACTGGATGTTCCATAGTGATAAGATCCTGTCCCACCTCTGCCGGTTCCTTATCGACCGGCGACTGTTAAAAGTACGCCTGCAGGCCAACCCTTTCGAAGAAAAGACCGTAGCGGAATATAAGGAAAGGGTTATGAAAGAACTGTCCCTGACGGAAGAGGAAGCGGGCTATTTCGTATTTACGGGCGAGACCAGCAACACCACCTACGATCCCTCCGACGAAAAGATCAATATCCTGTTCAAGGACGGTTCGGTCAGGGACATTTCGCAGGTAGACAATGCGCTCATTCAGCAAACCCTCTCCCGGCCCGTGAAAAAATTTTATATTTGCTACATGCTAAATTAAACCTATGACATTCACCGCCGCGCAGATCGCTTTAATGGTTCAAGGTAAGATAGATGGCAACCCGGATACCGCGGTTGGATCGTTCGGGAAGATCGAAGAGGCCGTTGCAGGCCAGCTGGCCTTCCTGGCCAATCCCAAATATGAGGAGCATTTATATACGACCAGCGCCTCCGTCATCCTCGTCAATGAATCCCTGGAATTGAAACAGCCCATCGGGGCCACCCTCATCCGTGTCCCCGACGCCTACAGCGCCTTTGCCAGCCTGCTGACCAAATACCAGGAGATCGTGGCCATGCAGCTGACGGGCGTCCAGCAGCCATCCCATGTCTCCCCTTCGGCCAGGCTGGGAGAAAATGTTTTTATCGGGGTCTTCGCCTGCATCGGCGACAACGTCGTCATCGGCAATAACGTAAAGGTCCACCCGCAGGTCTATATCGGCAACAACGTATGCATCGGCGATAATACCATCCTCCACCCGGGCGTGAAGATCTATCACGATTGCATCATCGGCAAACAGGTCATCATCCATGCGGGTACGGTCATCGGCAGCGACGGCTTCGGCTTTGCGCCGCAGGCGGACGGCAGCTTCAAGAAAGTGCCGCAGATCGGGAATGTCGTACTGGAAGACCAGGTGGAAATAGGCGCGAACGCCACCATCGACAGGGCTACCATCGGCTCGACCATCATCCGTGCAGGGGCCAAGCTGGACAACCTGATCCAGATCGCCCACAACGTGGAAATAGGCCATAACACCGTCATCGCCGCACAGGCAGGCGTCAGCGGCAGCACCAAGGTCGGTAAGCACGTCATGATCGGGGGACAGGCCGGCATCGTCGGACACATCCAGATCGCCGACGGCTCGAAGATCAACGCGCAAAGCGGCGTCAGCAAATCTATTAAGACCCCCGGCGGAGCCGTAACAGGCACCCCCGCCTTCGATTATACCAGCGCTCTGCGGAGCCAGGCCGTCAGCCGCAACCTCCCCGAAATGGAGAAAAGACTGAAAGAGCTGGAAGCCCTCGTCAAACAACTCCTTTCTGAGCGGGTATAACGAGAAACTGTAATATATTGCACTAAATCCCGCTTATGGCAAATTCCGATAGTTTTTTGCAGTCCATCAAGGATGGCTATACGTTCAAAGGCGAATCCATACGGCTCGGCGTGGGCATGCTGGACGGCAAGCCGGTGACCGGCGCCGACATCAATCTCTCTCTCAAGACCATGAACCGCCACGGACTGATCGCAGGCGCCACCGGCACGGGTAAAACGAAGACCTTGCAGGTGATCAGCGAAGCCCTCAGCGACGCCAGCGTCCCCGTCCTGCTGATGGACATCAAGGGCGACCTCAGCGGCATCGGCGCCGCCGGAACTGCCAATGACAAGATCACCGAACGTTGCAAGGAGATCGGCATCGACTACAAGCCGGCGGCCTATCCCGTGGAATTCCTTACCCTCAGCAATGAGAAAGGCGCCCGGCTCCGCGCCACCGTCAGCGAGTTCGGCCCCATCCTGCTGGCCAAGATCCTGGGACTCAACGATACCCAGGAAGGAGTGGTCGCCATGATCTTCAAATACTGCGATGACAATAAGCTGCCCCTGCTGGACCTGAAGGATTTCACGAAAGTATTGCAATACGTGAGCAACGAAGGCAAGGCGGAAATAGAAAAAGCCTATGGCAAGATCGCCACTTCTTCCACCGGCACCATCCTCCGCAAGGTCATCGAGCTGCAACAGCAGGGCGCCGACACCTTCTTCGGAGAGAAAAGCTTCGAGGTCGACGACCTGATGCGCATCGGCGACGATGGCAGGGGCATGATCAGCATCCTCCGCGTCACCGACCTGCAGGACAAACCGAAATTGTTCTCCACCTTCATGCTGCAGCTGCTGGCCGAGCTCTATGCCAGCTGCCCCGAAGAAGGCGATCCGGACAAGCCCAAGCTGGTGCTCTTTATCGACGAGGCCCATCTCGTCTTCCAGGAAGCAGGCGATGCCCTCCTTCAACAGATCCTCACCGTCATCAAGCTGATCCGCTCCAAAGGCGTCGGCGTCTTCTTCTGTACACAGAACCCCACCGATATCCCCGCAGGGGTCCTCGCACAGCTGGGCCTGAAAGTACAGCACGCCCTGCGCGCGTTCACCGCCGCCGACCGCAAAGCCATCAAGCAGACGGCAGAGAACTACCCCACTTCTACCTTCTATAAGACAGAAGACCTGATCACCCAGATGGGGATCGGCGAAGCCTTCATCACCCTGCTCAATGAAAAAGGCGTCCCCACGCCCCTGGCCCATTGCAGGCTCTGTCCCCCGCGCAGCCGCATGGATATCCTCAGCCCGGCCGAGATCGACGCCATCGCCGGCAAATCGAAGATCTCTGCGAAATATAACCAGGTCATCGACAGCGAGAGCGCCTACGAGATCCTCACCGCCAAGCTGGAAGAAGCCGCGAAGAAAGGCGACGATGGCGGTACGACCACTCCCGGCAAACCCGCCAAAGCGGAAAAATCCACGCTGGAAAAAATACTGGATAGCCCTGCGGCAAGACAGGTAGAAAGAACAGCCGCTGGTATGATCACCCGCACCTTACTGGGCGCACTGGGATTGGGAGGAAGAAGTAAAAAGAAAAGTTTGTTCTGACAGCAGCTGTCAAGGACTCTGTTAGCAATTAGATACGGGAGGGAATAATGGGAGATCAATCGCCATTGGGAGTGGATTTTTTGTTTTTCTTCAGGACATTGTCTAAAATTTCTTGCCTTCGCTCATTCATGTATTCGCGCCTGTTTTCACGCTTGGCTCTCCTGACGCGGTTAAATTCACTAAACAGATAGAAGCTAATGAAAATGGCGACCATCCCCCAGGGAACAAAAATATGCACCCGGTATTGATCTGGTCTGGAATGGTTTGATCTTAAAAAGATAGCCACCAGAACGAAGAGTATTATAACAAAAGCTGCTAAAAATACTCTTTGTGAAAATTTAAATTCGCCATGGATCAAATATATTGAATAAGGGCATTTTGAATTTCTAATTCACCGGTCGCTTATCAACCTTTACCGCTAACACGACCTCTTCAAACAATTATCACAGATCCCGCAGTCCCTGGCCGTCGTATCGCCAAAATATCCGGCGAGGAAGCGGCTGCGGCATTCCCCCGCTCCTTCCAGGTAGGTCACCATGGCCCGGAGGCGCGCGGCGTATTGCTCTTTTCTGCTCTTATGGTTCAGTGGATCGATATACAATTCCTCCGCATAAGGCCTGTCCCGGAGAAAAAACAATTGGGGTCCTTCCTTCTGCGGGCTGTAGTCGACGATATGAAAGGCCTGCAACCGCAGCAGCTCGCCCACGACCTCCTGCCGGTCCCGGCGAAGGGTCCATGCCAGCTGACGTTCGTAGATGGACGCCGGCTGATCGAAAATGCCTTCATAGCTCCGCAGTAAATGATCGATCAACGGTCCCAGTTCAGGATGGGCTTTTTCAAATTCATAAAGGGCCTGCTTGCCCGTGGTGAAGCGAAGCTGCGAGGGCAGGAAGGCCCGCTGCTGAATGCTCAGCAATCCTTCCTGTTCCAGGGTCCTCAAGGCGCCGGTCACCTCGCGGCTATCCAGCTTCAATCGATCGGCGAACAAGCCCGGATCAAAATCGTAATAGTTGCCTTCTCCCGTCCCCGCCGGGATCTGCAGGTAGTTCAGCAGGTGCTGGTAGACGCCCCGCACTTTTTCAGGAGAAGGATAACGGGCATCGGCCAGCAGGTCCGCATCCGCGGGCTCCTGCGCTCCGTAGAGCAATACCGCATAGGCCTTCCGGCCGTCGCGGCCCGCGCGGCCCGCCTCCTGGTAATAATTTTCTATCGCCTCGGGGACGCCGGCATGGATCACCGTCCGCACGTCCGGCTTGTCGATCCCCATCCCGAAAGCATTGGTGCAGACCATCACCCGCAGCCTGTCCTTTATCCAATCCTCCTGCCGCTGCATCCGCTCGTCCTGGGGAAGCCCCGCATGATAGACGCCCGCCGCGATGCCCTGCCGGGCAAGCACGGCGCCGGTCTCTTCCGCCGCCTTGCGGGTCTTGCAATAGACGATGCTGCTGCCGGGAACCCCTTGCAGGATCTCCAGGATCTTATCGGTCTTCGACTCCACTTTAAAAGCGCTGTAGGAAAGAGCCGGTCTGGTAAAAGGGCCCCGGAACAGGGCCGGTTGCCGGAGGGCCAGCTTGTCTTCGATATCTTCCAGCGCTTCACGGGTAGCCGATGCCGTTAGGGCCAGCAGGGGAACGCCCGGAAGCTCCTCCCGCAGCTGCGCGATCTTCAGGTAGCTGGGCCGGAAATCGTAGCCCCACTGCGATACGCAATGCGCTTCGTCCACCGCGATCAGGCCGACAGGAAGGGAAGGCAGCCATTCCGCGAACAATCGCGTCCCCAGCCGCTCCGGCGACACATAAAGGAATTTGCAGTTGCTGTCCACTGTCACTTGTAAGGTATTGATCACCTCTTTGCGACTCATGCCCGACCAGATGGCGAAGGCCGTGATGTTCTTTTTCCGGAGCTGGTCTACCTGGTCCTTCATCAGGGAGATGAGGGGGCTGACCACCAGGCATAATCCCGGCCTCATTAATGCAGGGACCTGGAAGCAGAGGGACTTCCCGCCGCCCGTAGGCAGCAGGGCCAGCGCATCCTTTCCGTCCAATACGGCCCCGATGATCTCTTCCTGTAAAGGGCGGAAGGCATCGTGCTGCCAGTATTGCTTCAGTATATCGATCGGCCTTGGATCCATGCGTGGAGGCTAAATTTAAACAACCTTTTTCACAAACAGCCTTACCGAATTGACGGCAAGGACCACATCGCTGAACCCCATGACCAGGGCGGCGAAAGTGGGCGTCAACAGCCCGAAGCCGGCGATGGGGATGGCGATGATATTGTAAAAGAAGGCCCAGAAGAGATTCTGCCGGATCGTTGCATAGGTATGCCGGCCCAATCCCAGGGCCGCGGGCAGCTGCTTCAACCCCTGATTGACGAGCACGACGTCGGCCGTTTGCAGGGCGATATGCGAGGCGTCGCTCATGGCGATGCCAAGGGTGGCCTTCGCCATGGCGGGGGCGTCGTTGATCCCGTCTCCTACCATGGCGGTGGGGGCGACGGCGTTCAGGGCCGCGATCTTTTCCATCTTCTGCTGCGGCGTCTGCTCCGAGAAAATATCGGTTATGCCTACCTGCTCCGCCAGCCGGCGGCAGACGGCCTCGCGGTCCCCGCTCAGCAAAAAGGTCCGGATGCCCTGGCCATGCAACCAGGCGACGATCGCTGCGGCCTGCGGCCGCAGGGTATCGGAAGTATCGATCCAGCCAAGGAGCTGCTCGTTGCGCAGGATATATACATGATGGGTGTCGTCCTTCGTCAGAGAGGCGGCGATCTTATAAGAGCCGGCGCGATAGACGTCCCCTTCCTTCGTAGCAGCCCGCATGCCTTCCCCCTTGATCTCTTCTATTTTAGCCCAGCGCAGGTCACCGGGTTGCTTCCATTCCCGGGCGATACAGGCGGCGATGGGATGATTGGAATATTTTTCCAGGGAGTAGACGATCCTTTTAAATTCTTCCGCGCTAACTGCGCCGCCCGGAACGGCCCGGCGATCTCCTGCACCAGCCGCATCCTCTCCTGCATGGACGCCACCAGCCGCATCCTCCTGCAATCCCCATCCGCTGATGGTCAATTCTCCCTTCGTCAGCGTGCCGGTCTTATCGAAGACCACCTGCCGGATGTCTTTGAACGACTGCAGGCTTCGGGCATTGCGGAACAGGATGCCCTGCCGGGCGGCGCGGCCCAATCCTACAGCGATGGCGGCCGGCGTAGCCAGTCCCATGGCGCAGGGACAGGCGATGACCAGTATGGCGATGGCCCGCATCAGGGAAGGGGTCAGCGCATGCAGGACAAGATAGTTGGCGGCAAAAGCCGCTAGGGTAATGATCAGCACCGCCGGTACAAAAACAGCGCTGATCCTGTCGGCCAGCTGCTGAATGGGCGGCTTCTCGCCCTGCGCCTGCCTCACGAGGTTGAGGATCCCCGATAGGACGGAATCCTTCGGCCCCTTCGTCACCTGCGCCTTCACCGTACCGGAGACCAGAAGGCTTCCCCCGATGAGCAGGTCCTTGGCCTTGCGGTCCAGCGGCAGACTTTCGCCCGTGATGATCGACTCGTTGACGCCGGCCTCTCCCCAGAGGATCTTACAGTCCGCCGGCACCTGTTCGCCCGCTTTGATAAGGATCAGGTCGCCGCTTCGCAATTGTGTATTCTCGACAGGAAAGATGATCTCCTGGTGGGCTTCGTCGAAAGCGATCATATTGGCCATCAGCTTCTGCGACCGGGCCAGGCCGTTCAATGCCTTTTGCGTGGCCTGCATCGACGCGTCCTCCAGGTAATACCCCAGGAAGACCAGCGTGATGATAGAGGCCGTCGTCTCGTAGAAAAGATAGTCGGGTCCCAGCCCGAACAGGGTCCCCGTCAGGCTGTACAGGAAGGAGGCCGTCGCGCCGATCGCGATCAGCACATTCATATTGGGCAGACCGTTGAGGATGCTGTTGACGGCGCTGCGGCCGAAGAATTCCATACCCGTTATATAGACGGGCAGACAGATCAGCAATTGCACCCAGGGGATCATCAGCCAGTGCGGGGTCACGGCATCCCCCAGCATATGCAGGAGCAGCACCAGGGTAAAAGGCAGGCAGATCAGCAGGTAACGCAGGTGTTTGTTCATCGGCTCCTTAGCCGCCTCCTTGCCCGCGTCCTCTTCCCGGATGACGGAATAGCCCAGGCCCCTGATCCCTTTCCGGATCTGCTGCGGGTCGACCTGCTCCGGGCTGTCAAAGCTCAGGTCGCCGCTGATAAAGCTTACCCTGACATTCTGCAACCCCTCTTTTTCCAGGTATTTGCTGACGGTGAGCGCACAGTTCGAACAGCTCATTCCTCCTATCTTCCAGTTAATTGTCTGCATAGTATGATGGACAAAATTAACAACAATCGCCGGGGCAAAAAGTTATATTTCCTGCGTGTTCCGGCCACCGGCTATGGTTATATTTGCCGCATGGAGATCTGTTTTACCTTGGAGGAGATCCGGTCGGCCGCCGAACTATTCTGGCGGCAATATCCCCGGCAAAAAATATTCGCCTTCCATGGCGGTATGGGCGCCGGCAAGACGACCTTTATCCACGCCCTTTGCGACCTGAAAGGGGTCACCGATACGGTGGGCAGCCCCACTTTTTCCATCATCAATGAATACGCCTGGCCGGGCGGCAGGATCTTTCATATCGACCTTTACCGGTTGAAGGATGAGGAAGACGCTCTGCGCACGGGAGTGGAGGATACTTTGTACAGCGGCGGCATCTGTTTCGTCGAGTGGCCGGACAGGGCCCCGGGCATTTTTCCGCCCGATACCGTGTCCCTGCAGATAGAGGCATTGGACCCCCTGACCCGGAAAATTACAGGTCCCGATTCAATTTAAAATTGTAATTTGTTTGCTCATTCCTTTATGTGTAAACACCACTGATAAGCTTCTGAAAAATGTCCCAGCAAAAACCTTTCATTAGTACCTCTTTTAGCTATGAAACTTTGGAAGAGACCCTGGACGTGAAGCCGAAGGGCGAACAGCTGCATATCGGCATTCCCCGCGAAACGGCTTTCCAGGAGAATCGCATTGCGCTGACCCCCGACGCTGTCGGCGTGCTGGTAAGCAATGGTCACAATGTCGTCATCGAACACGACGCCGGCGAGGCCGCCCATTACCGCGATAAGGACTACAGTGAGGCCGGCGCCAGGATCGTATACGATAAGGCGGAGGTCTTCAAAGCGCCCGTCCTCGTCAAGAGCGCCCCGGTGATAGAAGAAGACCTGCCCCTCTTACAGTTCAATCAGCTGGTGATCTCCCCCATCCATCTTTCCGCCATGAAGGCGGAGCTGCTGCAGAAAATGATGGACAAACGCATTACGGGCATTTCTTTCGAGAACCTGAAGGATGACAGCGGCACTTATCCCATCGTCCGGAGCATGAGCGAGATCGCCGGCAGCGCCGTCATGCTGATCGCAGGCCAGTACCTCGGCTCCGCCAACCACGGAAAAGGCGTATTGCTGGGCGGCATCTCCGGCATCCCCCCTACCAAGGTCATCATCCTGGGCGCGGGCATCGTGGGAGAGTTCGCCGCCAGGGCAGCCCTGGCGCTGGGCGCTTCGGTGAAAGTATTCGACAACAGCGTCTACCGTCTGAAAAGATTGCAGAATAACATCGGACAGCGCATGTGGACCTCCGTCATGGAACCCCGCATCCTGGCCAAGCAGCTGAAGACCTGCGAGATCGCCGTGGGTGCCCTTTCCTCGCAGACAGGCCGTACACCGGTGGTCGTGACGGATGAAATGGTGAGCAATATGCGGCCGGGCAGCGTCATCATCGACGTCAGCATCGACCGGGGCGGCTGCTTCGAGACCTCCGAGATCACGACGCACGAACATCCCATCTTCATGAAATACGGGGTGATCCACTATTGCGTTCCGAATATCCCTTCGGGCTTCGCCCGCACCGCATCCCATGCCATCAGCAACGTGCTGATGCCCTTATTGCTGGAAGCCGGTGAAGAAGGTGGGTTCGAGAACCTGGTATGGCATAAGATCCACCTGCGCGGCGGCATCTATCTCTTCAAGGGAGCATTGACCAATTTCCATCTCAGCCAGCGCTTCGACCTGAAATATACGGATCTGAATTTATTGA
>Ga0307517_10002350_pt1 | contig 30512 bp, 20 predicted proteins | sample 23_EM_MG_FD_194515 | JGI IMG/M metagenome (GOLD analysis project Ga0307517, IMG submission 194515) | Populus trichocarpa ectomycorrhiza microbial communities from riparian zone in the Pacific Northwest, United States - 23_EM | ecosystem: Host-associated > Plants > Roots > Unclassified | place... | reverse complement strand
TTCGCGCTATGACTCACTATGAGTCATAGAGGTTTATGTAGCGCGAGGTGATGAGTCACCAAGGTTAGGGTTGTGAGAAGATGCCTATATAAGGCGCTTGGTTCCGACCAAGGGGTAGGATCTTCACGCAACCATCTAAGTACTTTTCTATACTCAAGATATTGCAATACGATTACTCTTTACTCTCTTTACCTACGCTCCGCCTCTACGAGAACCTACGCTCTAAGAACCTGGAGACTATTGTGATAGTCTCGACAGGTTGCCCGAACATAGGACTATTGTGACAGTTCTATCAAGCACGACAATCCACCCACCTTACTATCTGAAGAGATAGTACCTCTAGTAAAACGACTCAAGACAAGCAAGCCAGTTCCGTACTATCTGAAGAGATAGTATTCCCCTATGCCTTATTACAAAGAAGAAGACTTGCTCACTATAGGAAACCACTATCGTTGCCTGTTGTATAACTACCTAACAATAGGATTGTTACAGATGGTTCGTGTCCTATCCCTTGGTCGTTTTTTCTCTTTTTTTTTGTAATCATGCGTTATTTGTTTTCGGTACAAAAAGCCTTGTGCAGCGCTAGCTATGAAGAGAAAAAAACCTATAAGGCTAATAACAACCGCCCGCTTCACCTCATCATAGGAGAAATCAAACCGCCCGAGACATTAGAAGAAGCTTCCCCCCCTTAGCACCTAAGACTCACACCTCAGACACGTAGGGAAACAACTCATAGAAACGTACAGGAGAGAGACCCAAAACCTTCAGCAGGCCCCCTGGTAACACTAGGAAAAGAAGTAAAAAAATGACGAGATATAACTACTATTGCCAATATGCCTAACGAAAAGACCCCGCGGCTAGTCGGCGGAAGGGACAGGCCGGTTCACGGTCGGGACTGAATGGAAGATCGTGACCCGTCGGCGTTTAGGAGAGACCAAGGAGGCAGTGCAATACCATGATCAACCGTAAACTAAGTGAGGTTTGCGACCGTAGAGTCAATCGCAGGAGGGAGAGAGGTAGGTGGGAGAGCGGAGCCACCGGGCAGAGGGGATGCCAGCCAACGATAATGAGCAGTAGGGTGCCAGTCGGAGAGTAGCAGTAGGGTGCCAGCCGGTGAGGAGCAGTAGGGTGCCAGCCAGAGAGAGGAAAGGGGGCAGTAACGATGCCAGGGGACAGAACCGGGAGGTGGAGAGAGGAAGGATCGCGAGCAAGCTAGCCACAGCCGACAAACGGGCCATAGCCCAGGCTTTGTGGACGACGACGAACTGAGCGAGACCGAGATGTTAGTAACTGAAGCTTTCCCCATCAGAGGTACAAGCCCAGCCAGCCGAGGCCTACTTCGACCAAGAGTCCGACACCGTAACGCCGACCGTGAACAAAGCGAGAAGCTTTCCGACCGTGCAAAACCCTAAGCGAGGTGCAAAGAGAGTGCTGGGTAAGGGGGAGAAACGAACATCATGAGCGGGTGTCAACGAAGAACGAGAACGAGAGCCCCAAGGAGGCAAGGCCGTGAGGCCACCGGAGAGGAGGGGAGATGGCTTAATGTCAACTCCAACGCAGTAGCCATCGTGGGAGAAGAGAGGCGGGTGTGGGAAAGTCGCGATGATTTCTCGTGCTGTTGAGATTTCAATCGCTGGAGGTGTTGTTGCGATGGTTTGTGGTCCTATCCCTTGGTCGGAACCAAGCGCCTTTTATAGGCATCTTCCCACAACCCTAACGCTGGTGACCTATCCCCTCGCGCTACACAAACCTCTATGACTCGTAGTGTGTCATAGCGCGACATCCATCAATAACTCACATGAGTCATCACGCACATTCTGTTAACCAATCAAAACTCATAAACCAAGTCATGTGCTCAAGTGAGTCACGTGCGTGAAACCCATGACTCATAATGTGAGTCATGTGCGAAAGTCATCAAATCCTATGACGTAACAATCGTAAGTCATGAAACAAACAATCAATCATAATATACCGATGACTGTCACAAATTCTGACTTAGCCAATTTGTTTTCACATGACTAATCAGTTATTAGTCATCACTTGTTTATGTTTTACGCTATGATGTCGTTTGACTCATAAGCTCTCACATGACTACGCACTTGTGAGTCATCGTTATATTTTGATTGGTTCCGACCAAGAGATAGGACACGAACCATCTCTCCTCCACCTCCGGCGATTGAAATCTCAACACTACGGGAAGTCATCGTCACTTTCCCCCACCCACCTCTCTTCCCCCATCATGGCTACTGCCTAGCGGTTGACGTTAAGCGATCTTCCCTCCTCTCCTGAGGCACGCATGCCTCCCCTCCTTGGGGTTCTTGTTCCCGTTCATCGTTGACACCCGCTCATGAAGTTCGGTTCTCCCCCTTACCCAGCACTTGCTTTGCACCTCGCTTAGCATTTTGCACCGTCGGAAAGCTTCTCGCTTCGTTCACGGTCGGCGATATGGCGTCCAGACTCTCGGTCAAAGTAAGGCTTCGGTTCTGCTGGGCTTGTACCTCTGATGGGGAAAGCTTCGGTTAGTAACATCACGGTCCCGCTCCGTTTCGCTGTCGCCCCAAAAGCCCTTGCTATGGCCCGTTAGTCGGTTGTGGCTAGCCAGCTCGCGATCCTTCCTCTACCCCCCTTCCGGTTCCGTCCGCTGGCACCGTACTGCCCCATAAGCTGGCACCTTGCTGCTAAAACACCTCCCCTGGCTGGTACCCTACTGCTCCCCTCGGGCTGGCACCCTACTGCTACTCACCGGCTGGCACCCTACTGCTACTCGCTGGCTGGCACCCTACTGCTGCCCCTCCGATCGGTTGACCCCTCCTCGCTTACACCTAGTCGTGGTATAGCACTGCCTCCGTGGCTATTGTCCAACGCCTTGGATCGATGTAATGAGCTGCCTGACCGTACGTCATTGTTGCGGTGGGCCCTCTACTGGAGTTTTCCTATGTCGCCGATCATCAATCCTCTCCATCAGGTCCCGAAAGGGCCTTAGCGCGGCCGTCGTTTCCTTTGTTTTAGGGAGCCTGCGGAAGGGTTTGGGTCTTTCTACCTGTACGTTTCTATGTATTGTTTCCTTACGTGTCTGGGGTATATTATCTTAGGTGCTAGGCGGGGGGGACTTTTCCTATGGACTCGGTGTGTTTGATTTTTCCCATGAAGAGGTGAAGCGGGCGGTGTGATTGCATTTATAAGTTTTTTTCTCTTCATAGCTAGCGCTGCATAAGGCTTTTTGTACCTAGAAACAAATAACGCATGATTACAAAAACAAAAAAAAAACGACCAAGGGATAGGACACGAACCATCGCAACAACAGCTCCAGCGATTGAAATCTCAACACCACGAGAAATCATCGCGACCTTCCCCCACCCACCTCTCTTCTCCCACGATGGCTACTGCCTAGGAGTTGACGTTAAGCCATCTCCCCTCCTCTCCTGTGGCCTAACGGCCTCGCCTCCTTGGGGTTCTCGTTCTCGTTCTTCGTTGACACCGGCTCATAAAGTCCGGTTCTCCCCCTTACCCCGCACTTGCTTTGCTCCTCGCTTAGCATTTTGCACGGTTGGAAAGCTTCTCGCTTCTTTCACGGTTGGCATCACAGTGCCGGACTCTCGGTCGAAGTAGGCCTCGCCTTGCTGGGCTTGTACCTCTGATGGGGAAAGCCTTGGTTAGTAACATCACGGTCTCGCTTGGTCTCGTCGTCGTCCCAAAAGCCCTTGCTATGGCCTGTTAGTCGGCTGCGGCTAGCTTGTTCGCGATCATTCTTCTCTCCTCCTCTCTGTTCTGTCCGCTTGCACCGTACTTCTACCACCCTCTCCCAGGCTGGCACCCTACTGCTCGTCACCAGCTGGCATCCTACTGCTACTCACCTGCGGGCATCCTACTGCTACTCACCGGCTGGCACCCTACAGCTCATCGTCGTTGGCTGGCATCCCCTCTGCCCAGTGGCTCCGCTCGCCATCTACCCTTCCGATGGGTTGGCCCCTCCTCGGTTACGCCAAGTCGTTGTATAGCACTGCCTCCGTGACTATTGTCCAACGCCTTCGATCGATGTAATGACCTGCCTGACCGTACATCGCGGTTTCTGTGGGGCCTCTACTGGAGTTTTCCAATGTCGCCGATCAACAAACCTCTCCCCGAGGGCAGCGTTTCTGGCCGTTAGTGTTTTTTTCTTTTATTTTGGTGGGCCTGCGGAAGGGTTTGGGTCTCTCTCCCTATACGTTTCTATGTATTGTTTCCTTACGCGTCTGAGGTTTTATCTTAGGTGCTAGGCGAGGGGGACTTTTCCTATAGATTCGGGGTGCTTGATTTTTCCCATGAAGAGGTGAAGCAGGTTGTGGCTTTTGTTTATAGGTTTTTTTCTCTCCATAGCTAGCGCTGCATGAGGCTGTTTGTACCTTAAAACAAATCACGCATGATTACAAATAAAAAATAAATAAATAAATAAAACGACCAAGGGAGAGGACACGAACCATCTCTCCTCCACCTCCGGCGATTGAAATGTCAACACCACGGGAAATCATCATCACTTCCCCCCACCCACCTCTCTTCCCCCACGATGGCTACTGCCTAGGGGTTGACGTTAAGCCATCTCCCCTCCTCTCGTGTGGCCTCACGGCCTCGCCTCCTTGGAGTTCGCGTTCCTGTTCGTCGTTGACTCCCGCTCATGATGTTCGGTTCTCCCCCTTAGCCCACACTTGCTTCGGACCTCGCCTAGCATTTTGCACGGTCGGAAAGCTTCTGGCTTCGCTCACGGTCGGCGTTACGGTGTCGGACTCTCGGTCGAAGTAGGCCTCGGCTGTCTGGGCTTGTACCTCTGATAGGGAAAGCCACACTTAGTAACATCACGGTCTCGCTCGGTCTCATCGTTGTCCCAAAAGGTCTTGCTATGGCCCGTTTGTCGGTTTTGGCTAGCCCGCTCGTGATCCTTCCTCCATCCACCTCCCGGTTCTGTCCGCTGGCACCGTACTGCCCCATGAGCTGGCACCTTACTGCTAAACCCCTCCCAGGCTGGCATCCTACTGCTCATCAGCGGCTGGCACCCTACTGCTACTCACCGGCTGGCACCCTACTGCTCATCGTCGTTGGCTGGAATCCCCTCTGCCTGGTGGCTCCCCTCGCCGTCTACCCTTCCGATCGGTTGGCCCCTCCTCGGTTACGCCTAGTCGTGGTATAGCACTGCCTCTGTGGCTATTGTCCAACGCCTTGAATCGATATGATGACCAGCCTGACCGTACAACATGGTTTCGGTGGGCCCTCTACTGGAGTTTTCCTATGTCGCCGATAAACAATCCTCTCCCCGCGGGCAGCGTTTCTGGCCATTAGAGTCTTTTCTTTTGTTTTGGTGAGCCTGCGGAAGGGTTTGGGTCTCTCTACCTGTATGTTTCTATGTATTGTTTCCTTCTGTGTCTGAGGTTTTTATCTTGGGTGCTAGGCGGGGGGGACTTTTCCTATGGATTCGGGGTGCTTGATTTTTCCCATGAAAAGGTGAAGCGGGTCGTGGCTATTGTTTATAGGTTTTTTTCTCTCCATAGCTAGCGCTGCATGAGGCTGTTTGTACCTTAAAACAAATCACGCATGATTACAAAAACAAAACAAAAAAACGACCAAGGGATAGGATCACGAACCATCGCAACAACACCTCCGGCGATTGAAATCTCCATACCACGAGAAATCATGGCGACTTTCCCCACCCACCTCTCTTCTCCCACAATGGCTACTGCCTAGGAGTTGACGTTAAGCCATCTCCCCTCCTCTTCTGTGGCCTCACGGCATCGCCTCCTTGGGGTTCTCATACTCGTTCTTCGTTGACACGCGCTCATGAAGTTCGGCTCTCCCCCTTACCCCGCATTTGCTTTGCACCTCGCTTAGCATTTTGCACGGTCGGAAAGCTTCTCGCTTTGTTCACGGTCGGCGTCACGGTGCCGGACTCTCGGTCGAAGTAGGCCTCGGCTTGCTGGGCTTGTACCTCTGATGGGGAAAGCTTCGGTTACTAACATCACTGTCTCGCTCTGTTTCGTCGTCGTCCCAAAAGCCCTTGCTATGGCCCGTTTGTCGGCTCCGGCTAGCTTGTTCGCAATCCTTCCTCTCTCCTCCTCCCGGTTCTGTCCGCTTGCACCGTACTGCTACCATCCTCTCCCCGGCTGGCACCCTACTGCTCATCACCGGCTGGCACCCTACTGCTTATCATCGGCTGACACCCTAGTGCTATACATCGGCTGGCACCCTACTGCTCGTCGTCGTTGGCTGGCATCCCCTCTGCCTGGTGGCTCCGCTCGCCATCTACCCTTCTGATCGGTTGGCCCCTCCTCGGTTACGCCTAGTCGTGGTATAGCACTGCCTCCGTGACTATTGTCCAACGCCTTGGATCGATGTAATGACCTGCCTGATGGTACAACATGGTTTCGGTGAGCCCTCTGCTGGAGTTTTCCTATGTCGCCGATCAACAAACCTCTCCCCGCGGGCAGCGTTTCTGGCCGTTAGAGTATTTTCTTTTGTTTTGGTGAGCCTGCGGAAGGGTTTGGGTCTCTCTACCTGTACGTTTCTATGTATTGTTTCCTTACGTGTCTGAGGTTTCTATCTTGGTTGCTAGGCGGGAGGGACTTTTCCTATGGATTCGGGGTGCTTGATTTTTCCCATGAAGAGGTGAAGCGGGTCGTGGCATTTGTTTATAGGTTTTTTTCTCTCCATAGCTAGCGCTGCATGAGGCTGTTTGTACCTTAAAACAAATCATGCATGATTACAAAAAAAAACAAAAAAAAACCGACCACGGGATAGGATCTTCACGCAACCATCTAAGTACTTTTCTATACTTAATTTGCAACACAATTACTCTTCTCCCATACACTTCTCCTCTATGCGAGCCTACGCTCTAAAAACCCGGAAACTACTGTGATGGTCTCAACAGGTAAGACCAAACGTAGGACTAATGCGATAGTTCTATCAATCACGACAATCCACTGATCTTACTATCTGACGAGATTGTATCCTTCGACGAATCACTCAAAGACAAGCAAGCCAGTTCTGTACTATCTGAAGAGATAGTATCTCCTTACCACTTAATACAAGAGAATGAGACTTAGATACGCGATAGACAACTGTCGTTGCCTGTTGCATAACAGATTAACAATAGGATTGTTACACCTTAACATATTCAGCTAACTGAGCTGTCATGACCAAAGACATTGTAACTGTAGCCAGTTCCTATATTAGAACTGTACTACTATTAAAAGTCATAGTAACTAAACTCAAATACAAGCTATATAGTTCAAGTTCATAGATAGTTAGCAAGCAATACAATATTCAGGATTGAACAGAATAATAACAATACCTAGTTAATTTTATATTTGGTTTAGGGATAAAAGAGAGTACCTTTGTTCATATACTAGTATGTTTTAAAAGTATTATTTGATACTTCCAATGTTTGAAGTTTTGTTTCAAGGATATTGTTTCATGTTATGTAAATTGTTTTATATATAGTTGGATAATAGTAACTACTCAATAAATAAGTGGTTTTAGATGACAAGTTGTACTTGTGGAAGTAAAGCAGGAGGAGATAAGTAAAAATGTAAGTGATAAGAAGTTTAGAGAAATAGAACCTGAGTTCAGATAAGAGTATTGGATAGAAGAGTAAATAAGGTTTAAGAAATAAGAAGATTAGTTTGAAATTCATTACCAAAGAAAGTATTCTTGAAATAATATATCATGGGGAAGTAAGTAAAAAGAAAAAAGGAGGAGAGAAGATACACTTTATTTTCTTTGGGAGAGAAAGATTACTAAGCATCACCATCAGAGGAGTGATGGCCCTACCTTGAAGCTTCTTGTAACGTTTCCTTATCAGTTGCAGTACATTGAAATCTCTAAGAAACTATTTTGGGTTATGTTCTTTAAATTCTAGCCACAGAGTGGCCTAGGCAGATTGATCAAGCAGAGGCTCTAAAACGGTTCTTAGATAAAACTCTTTACTATATCGCCAAGGTCTTGAAGTGTTTGACGGCTTCTCACTATTATAGTGCACTGAAGAAGTAATTATCAGATCACGTATATTGAAAACTCTGTCTGTTAAAGTATAACCTTTCTAAGACTTAAAGATGGAGCCTTTCTATATATTGGCCACCTTTTCCAAAGCCTAACTCCTATGACTACAGCTCATATCTTAAAACAACTATGATATCAAATTAATATCATAAAACAATATATAAAACAAATCAACTTGAATATATCAAACAATCTCTTGAAACAAACTTCAAAGACTGGAAGTATCAAACAATGCTTCCAAAACATAATCAGGGAGAGGCACAACCTCATATCCCAAAACCAAACATAAAACAAACTAGGTATTAAAACCATACCTCCTGTATTACAAGGCTACAGCCCCAAGGGTTGTATCCTAGGCCTGAAACTAAACAATTCCTAAAAAAAATCTATTAGTAACTATAGTACCTATACCGGTTACACTTCTGTCTCAAAAAAGAGACTATAGAGCTGGCTAGAAGGAGATTGCAATCTGACACTTGCTTTGAAAGGCTTTTCTTCTTGTAACCTACGTGACTGGTTAGTACACTGGCATTAACTTGAAGAGAAAATCTAATAGAGTATTGTTGGTGAAAAGAAAAGATCTACAAGTTCAAGTTTCTGCTTGGGATACCAGTATTATCGGTCTTATCGAATCTTAGTTAAAGATATGTGAGAAGTCTTAGTCATTTGTAATAGGAACTTGAAGCAAGTTAAGAGGAATAGCAGTGCTGCCAGAGGTATGATACTAGCCCTAATATGTGACATTTTTTCTATCTCTTTAGTCTATGAATGACTCAGAGCATAAGGATCTGCCTTGAACAAGAGGTGGGGTAGTTCTTATTATTTGTAATATTATTGTTATTACTATCCTAACTTCAACTTCACTGAGATTGTCAAGAGTCCCATTAAAGCTGCGATAAATCCAGACCTATCACTCTATCCTAAATGTGACCAGCCCCTCATCTTGACAAGACCAATACACAAAGTTCAAGGCACACAGAGGGGAATATGTAAGAGGGATTAGTGATAGAGGTTTGCTAACAATCGTGTGCTCAGATGTGTTGTCAAGTGGATTCAATAATTCTTTATTACTATGTAGAGAGACCGTGCCAATCGAGTGGAGAGGTTGTGGTTATCTATTCTCTATGGTGGTTGCCAGCTATGGTTCACCTTAAGTAGTGAAAACTCTGCTCGTACATGTCATAGCCCTATGTCTCCACATATGCCCTATACATCCGTTCATTCCCTAGAACGTTCCTGATGTCCACCCTCTAATGTTCCTTTATACATGTGAGTGTTCCCCATGCCTCCGCTATCTCTGCTTGCAGGCAGTGCTCCACTACTGGGATTACTATGCCATCAATTAGTCCATTGAGTGATAAAGCTACTGCGGAATAAGAAGGAAGATAGAACAAATTCAAGTATGCACGATAGCACATAGAGGAATTTAGAGTCTGAGCCCTCTGGACGAGCTGCAACTAAGTTGGGGGAAGGGTCGGTGCACTCTAATCTTGGAATCTGTTTGATACGTACCTTCAAGCTGGTTGGGTTTTAATTTTTCAGGACCACAGTTGCTATATGTATCAAAGGGATACCGGTAAATGGGGAAATCCAAGAGCTGGATTGCAGAGAAGGAGATTGAGAGATTGGATAGCAAGCTAGGATGGGGACGGCAGTAGGAGTGGAGAGATAGACAATCTTGAAAGAGTCTCGGAGGCACTGAGGGAAATGAGAAAGAAAGAAAAGGATGGACAAGAGGGGTTGTTAAACAAACATCCTGAAGCTAATAGTGGAGTTTTCTTATTTCCCAATATCCTAACAGCCATTACATCGAGGGTACTTTTAGGGTCCCCCGCACTACTAGTCCCGCCTTGGAGGAGGCGAGTTGCCTAACTGTTGCCTGTTGACCCCCACCTACGAGTGCTCTCCCGCAGCAGACTACCGACCGTAAGAACTCGAATAATTGAACCTCGCTCTAGGGAGCTGGAACTGCATTTGCTGAACATTTTTTTTGTCTGAGGCTGGTGCTGAAGTACTTTTGCCCCCCTTATCTAAGAGAGAGAGGGAATTTTGGACCTCCTAGCACTAGGTTCAATTCTTGGAGTTCTTACGGTGGGAGACGCGATCAGTGTCCAAGTTAATGGCTCCTTGGCTTGCCCAATGCACCAAGAGGGGCCGTTTTGGGGGGGGGGGCATTAGGAAAAATCCCAGAGGTTTGTTCCCAATACGATAAAAGGCGTATTTACGGTTTGCGCCCCGGGCTTCTCACAATGCACCAGTAGGTTCATTCCACGCATACTCAATTGTCAGAGTGGATAGAAATTGAAGTGCGCTCATGAAACATCACTCATGCCTTTCCCCCCCGCCCCCGACAGGGGTCGTTTAGTAACCAGACAGAGGCCAAACCGCACCAAAGTTTCTGGCTTTCGAGCTCTTATATTCCCACAGAGATCTTAAAAACCAGCCATTGAAGTTTCCCGAAAAAAATAAGCATGTCCGAAGTATAATATATATTTATTTCAGTTTCATATCTAGAGTTCGTAGAGAGCTGTGGGCACATGAACTGGGCAAGGCGTGTTGTAGTGTATCTCTCCCATACAAAAGCCCCGGTCTTGGTAGGTACCTTGAGGAAAACAACATTCCACTCCTCACTACTCTAGGAGAATGGAAGGAAAGGGTCTCACACATATTTGTGTGGGTGCTATTGTAGCAAATCACTTTTTGAATTATTTTTTCCATGCCGTTTCCACTTGTGGTGCTTGGGGTAATGATAGCTCGAAAAACCTGCAATTTTCGTGTGTTTTGGCCTCTGTCTTGTTACTAAACGACCTCAATTCCCCCCCCCCTCTGCCCCCCTATATCATCGCCCGCATCGTTGGGCCGCCGCTTTCCAAAAGGCGAGCTGGGCTCTGAGGCGTGCACAGATATCTCCAGATTGCCAGGGTCTCTGTGGAGTGTTGGACTGTCTTGTCGGTCCTCGCTCGGAGGTTGCTTGGGCGCAGTCAGACTTTGGCCGCCAGGGATGACTTTGGTCGGACCAGCCGCACAGTCCTGGGCGGAGGGAGGTGCTGCGGGAGATCGCCCACCCCCGTTCTACTCGGGTATGAGTGTTAGTGATGGGGTGGACAGGGGTTGGCGATGTCAAAGTTTTTTATCATACCCTTCCTAGCATCATGCCTGCCAAATTAAATATTTTTTCTTCCTCTGACGGTAGTGAGCACGGGGACCTCTAACACCTGTCCATCCCATCATTTACGTCCACCTCCGAGTAAGTCCCCAGTAGTCCCCACCCCAAACCGTTACTCGTGCAAAGGTTGCGGTGAGCGGCCATAGCCCCCGCATGTTTGCGGGCTAACGACCGGGGACACTCTATAGAGTGTCTGGCGGCTCAACGTAGCTTGACAGCTCAACGTAGATATGTGGGTTGCTCTAGCAGCTTAATGGCACGACTTTGTGGCTTAATATGACCTTGGAGTCTGCCGCAAAAACTGGAGGAATTCACTATATCTAGACTAGGATCTCATAATAATTCTTGTCCAGTATGATATGATATGGCTTGAGGTTTTGGCGTAAAGAATGGGTTATCATTTCTTCAGCTCTTATGGGGACTCCTTAGGTCCCCTCAAGACTTGAAGTTATGTTGAGCCAAAATGTTGCTATAGTAACCCACAAAATCATGTTGGGCTGTCACGGCATTGCTATGGTAAGCCACAAAGTATGTTGAGCTGTCAAGTTAGGTTGAGCTGTCAGACACTCTTTAGAATGCTCCCAGTTGTGAGCCTGCGAGCATGAGGGTGTTGGAGCCCCTCGCGGCAGACTTGGCACGAGTAGGAGCATTAGCCACGAAATCGTGTTATGAATTAGCGTACAAAAACTCAGGCTAGCAAAAGGAGAAGTCAAGAAAGAAAGAAAGGAAGGTAAAACAACAATCACGAACACAAAAGAGAACACAAAAGGTAAAACACAAGAGCCCTCAGACCCCGCTATCAATGTACCCATCTCCCCAGGAGAGAAACTTTGTTCACATCGTTTCTTGTCCGAGTTTGCTAGTTTGATGGTTGCGCTAAACGCCGTCCTTTAATCTCTCCACAGGGCCATATCACAACACCAACTAAGATAGTGCATGAGTATAGAGGCCCAAAAGTGGATTGCGCAAACGTGGCCCCACCAGATCAGCGCACGTATTGCCGTGTCTTACGTTGCCAAACTGCACAACACCCCCACGACTTACGGAAAGGCTCCTGCGTCTGAACTGCCGAGTGCTCCAGGGTCCGTGGCACGCTCCTAAATCGTACGTCAAGTCAACCAGCCAGAGGCAGAAAACTATTTAAAGCCCCTTCTCCAGCCCCTCGGCCATATTATCGGTCGGCGTGGATCTCCACACTCCAATAGCTGCCTCAAGGTCTTACAGAGGAACCTCTGGTGGGACGAGACGTAGATAACAGGATTGTGCACGTAAACGCGGCCGGAGCATGGTAATCAGCAGCTCAATCGTTCCCACGCTGAGATGAACATCGACCAGAGGCCGTCCCGTACTGCCCCTGTTACAAGGTAAACCTCGCAGGGTTCTTCTGATAGTTCTATCTCTGGCGAGGGAACCAGAAAACACAGCGGGAGGAGCATCTAGGTATGACATTCAGACACAATTCAAAGTAGGGGATTCAAAGGGGAGAACCTTACCGCACGTGAATTCTTAGCATGTGCTCGCTAGCACACTTCATCGGCCCCAGCACCCTCCAGCGCATATTGGTAGCCTATTAACCAAGATCTGGGCCCTCACCAATTCAGGTACCCAGAAAATGGCAGCCTGTGCGACATCGAACTCTCTGGAGCACGGGATACCGATTTCAACGGAAAAGTTCATTGCCACTGCGCTCATAGGCTACCTCAGCTACCGCTCTCGGTGTGTCAGAGTGCGCGGAGTGGCCGCTCCGGAGCCCAAGACTTAATTAAAAGCTGATTTCAACAGAGAAGCCCGCCTCCATGACGATCATGACAACCTCAGCTACGGATTGCTGTGAGTCTCAGTGTGCCGACATTAGCACCATGAATTGGATACCCAGCCCCCTAGGGTAGAGAGGGGAAGAAATAAAAGAGGGGAAATAAAAGAGGGGAACGGGAGGGAAAAAAGAGGTAACTCCGATAGAGAAACCAAATAGGCGGAGAGGGGGGGGGGGGTGGTGGTGGTAAAAGAGAATTTACCAAGGAGATGAACGAGAGAGGAGAAGGGAAGGAAGAAAGACCCCTTTATATACCACCCGTGCGCGAGACTGCTTAACATTTGTGGGGTGAGTTTTCCCTTAAAATTAGGGCATGCCTTGGGACTTTTTCCTCTCGTTTTTTTTTTTTTTTCAAAAATAAGAGAAGCGTAGCCCTAGGGAGGGAAGGCACTTTCTATGTAGGATAGTTACCCCAATCCAGAACACACAAATTAGATAAGAAGTAGAGACTTATTATAGGAGCCTATTTGGCTATGATATGATGATACAACGGTTCCTTTCCGTTCTCCCATACAAATAACCCTTTTCCTTCCGTTGCAAAACGGAGAGGAGGTCATTTTCACAGCAGAAACGGTTTCCCCCAACGGAGCGGATCCGTTGTGCATAGCCAAACAGGCTCTAATAATAATCCAAACACTAATTTAATTTTTCTTTTCTTTTCACCACAGGTTCTGGGAGGGATGGCTAGAAGGGCGGGAAATTAATAAGAAGACTAAAATCGCAGTTTGTGCTCCATTGAAAATTTTCCATATCATGGTTGATCGAGGTTTCTAAGAGCCTGTTTGGATACAACTGTTCCGTTCCATTCCGCCATACAAATAATCCCTTTTTTTCCCTTCCGTTTCAAAAAGGAGAGAATGTGCTCTTTTCACAGCTGAACCGGTCGCCGCCCCTTTCTTTTTTTTTTTGCCAAACAGGTCCTAATATGCTTGGGATCTCATGGGAGATGTTGCCAAGCCACGAGTGACAGTCCATGAGACTTCCCAAGGAAAAGTATCATACTCAATAGTATGATATTATTATATATGATAGCTGCTGATCAAACCCAGCCTCCACCCTGGCAAGTCTCGATTTCCCGGGCATTACGGGTTGGCGAAGGGAATAATGCTTCCCGCCTCTCTCCCAAGGTAGACTCCTCGAAGCCACAAAAAATTCTAAGCTGGGTAGCCTGCCTCCCCATGCGGCGAGGGGACCCCAGCGTCGCGAGTAGCCATTGCAGCCATTTATTAAGTTCTCTTCCGGAAGTTGCTCAGTTCCTGATAGCGGTTTGCAGAATTTTGTGAGCCACTGCTCGTTTTGGGGGGAAACATCGTACAAGAGTACAGCACTTTTTCTACCCTGCTGCTTGCTAGGGTAGGGGGGTGCTCTCCTCCAAAAACACCCCCTGGTCTAGCATCATCCGCTTGGCAGCCCCACATGCTCAAAAACGCTGAAATTAGTAAATTCAAGTTCCTCGGAGGCGTCCCGGGCGGCGAATACCCATCGGGGGGGAGGGGGTTAGTTAAGAGGATACAGTATATGAGTTAGCCCACCCTGGAACTGACGTGTTGAATTTCTCTAAACGATACGATAGATGCAGTGCCGGTTTTCTGACTTGCTAGAAGAACACAAATGTCAGGAGTTATCCACTTTCGGAGCCACAAAACATCACTCGTAAAGTACTCTCATCCCAACCAGCAGCCACAATGGCAGCGGGCAGGAGGGAAAAGAAATTATATAAAGTCTATGACACCACGCTAGATATGGAGAGAAAACAGGAGGAAAAATGTAAAATGTCATAATATATAATTTACATCTATGTCCGTGTCGACAACGGAAAAAAGGGGAATAAGATCTAACAAACGCGCTAGACGATGATCTAAAGATATATATAAAAAATTGCTAATAAAAAAGCAGGCGAGCAAGCAAACCGGAATCACGCAACGATTCCCAATACCCGTATCTTTCCCAATCACCTAGTGAGGTGCAGGTGACTGTAGGGCACCGTATCGCTCAGCGCCTGAAAGCAAGCAAAAAGAGCCCAACCGATCATCTACTTCTATGACACCACCGAATCTCCATTCCGAAAACTCCCAATAAAACCCATCCCACATTACCGCCATCACGCCCATCAAGAAACCATACACCCAGATCCTCGCCTATTTACGGTGGTAGTCTCTCGAGTAGTCAACTCATCTTCGGGAATCTCCCGGTCAGCCATTATCCTCCCAGCAGCGTATGCACAACCTCCGAACGCGTAGCGAACCAGTGAGTCACCAGTTAGGCTGCCGACGACCCACACGTTTTTCGTAATTTCCAGGTCTGCTTCTACTCGTCTCCTCAGGGTGTCGGCAGATACCCACCCTGCGTCTAGCACGCCCACGGCTTTCCGCAGTTCCGCGGAAAGGTACTCTAGGCTTCCGCGCCGACCGACACAATAGCTAAGTGTGCCGATGGTGCGCTCTAGGACATCGCCGTCTGCCGTTAATATTCTAATAACCCGCCCATCGCTTGATACGGCTATGACCTGTGCGTTTGGAAAGCCCTCATAGTTTGATGGGGTGGTTGGTGAAGCCGGAGAGGTACTGTCTGCGGCAGACTGCTTCATTCGGCGGTATATGGATGCGTACTCTGGATATGCCTGGGAATGGCAGCCCTTCAACGGTGAGGGGCGGGTAGTGTTCCATTTGAAGATGTGGATTATTTTCTGGTTCGGTGGCGTGCTGATGATTACGTCTGCTGCTGTGAAGCCTGAACCGACGACGAGTAGTGGAAGGGCTTTAACGTGCTGCTGCTGGTAGAGGGTGTTGTTCGCTGGGTTGAGCAATGGTAGGAAGATCGGCGGGGGCGGTGTGACGTTTGTGAAGATCCCAGTTGCAAGAACGAGATGCTTGCAGTGGATCGTGTACCCGCATTGTGGTCTCAACGAGGTGGGCTTTCTGTAGGCCTTCACCGAGAAGCCAGATTGTGTGCGATTCACTCGGTGCGCGTATACCGACGAGAAGACCTCCGATGATATCCCCGCCGCGCGAGGGTACGCGCCATAGTAATCCGCTACTTCTCGTCTCGTGGGTCTATTAAGATAGGGCATAGCCTTCCCATGCTTCCTCCGATAATGTTCCCGAAAAGAGTACCCCGGCAGCGACAACATCTCCGCATAGCTTACCCCCAGGATCAGCCCCCAAATCCCGAATCAAAAGCGGACTAAGGAAAAAAAGAGAAGCTAACCTCAAAGCCTCAATATCCCCGGAAGTACCAGTACTAGCCGGATCTTCGGACCACTGTCCGCCAGCCTCTTTCGCCGAGCCCAGAACGACATGTCCGATCCTCCTCCGCCCATCAGTACTCCACCTCAATCGGGACTTTGCCCCCCCGATCTCTGTATCAGCGCCCGGCTGCACCAGCGTGTCCAGTAAAACATTCAGCGGCAGAGCCTGATTCGAATAACTCATGTAAGTGGCAGCATGGAAGTGCTCCGTCAGCACCTCGCTCGCCCTCATGGACTCGATTGCATCGAAGAGCGGTCGATTGCCATATCGCGAGAGTTTTGCGTGGAGTGCTGGGTCGGGGTGTGGTCCGTGGGTGACGGAATCGTATGTCGGGATGTTACCGTGAAGCAGGTAGCTCAAGAATAGAGCCGATGGGCCGTTTCCTTTTACAATAGGAGATGTCAATTTCAGTTCAATCACGTTTTCTCACTTTTTCTTCAATCATGTGGGCAAATAATTGATGATTAATTATGCAGTGGAAGGGGGCAGAAGATCCCACCTATGATTACTGTGTCTGTGCATTTGAAATCTTCGGGTGCGATGTGATTGGATGACGTGAACCTTCCCGGAGCCATGCCTCGGATTTTGGCGTGGATTACCAAGCAATTGCGTGGTTATAATTATTCAAAACAAACTCTGGTTTCTCAATTGGGGTGGGAAATGGCGGTAAGTGAAAGAAACGTAAGATTAGGGAGTAGAGGAGGAGGAGGAGGAGGAGGAGGAGGAGGAGGAGGAGGAGGAGGGGTTAGAGGAGGAGAAGAAGAAGATAAGGAAAGAGGGACAGAGAGAAGGAAAAATGGAATTGTGAGAAGAGAGAAATTTCTAGCGTAACGGGCGGGGAATTGATTGGGCCTAGGCTAGAAGGGGGGGAGATAAAAAAAGAAAAAAAGTGGAAAGGGAAAAGCGAAAATATATCAAAAATGGACTAGATAGAAAGAATCGAGGCGAACCAAGCCTACCCTAGACCTTCATCGTTCAGCACAAGCGGGGAAGCGTTGTGAAGAACAAGTACTCGAGTAGGAGGAAACGAAAGCGTGGGACAAAGAGGAGGAGTACAGTATTGTACCGAAAGCACAAAGTGAAAAAGGAAAGGAAAGAAGGGGAGAAAGAAAAGGAAATCGGGACCAGTACTTATAAACCCGCCCATATCTACGGCATGGCATGCACAGTACCCGTACAGTAGTGTACAGTAGATGCCTGATCCACTCCGACCATGCAATGCCAAGGGGAAAGCCAATCAAGGTCATGATACGATACCAGTGGTACCTCGATATATATATATCTATTTGTACGAGCACTGTGCTGTGCTTGTATCATACTCCACAGGGGGGAAACAAGGCTCAAGCACCGATATGCAATCCATACCTCGCTCACTCAACGGCTCATTAACCATTGGAATTACCCCCCGCCTATCCACTTATCTACCTATCCATCATATTATACTAATCACTATGCATCCTATACCCGCAATCGAAGGCTCCAGTCATCATTGATTTATAAGTCAGACAAAAGGCAACCCCCAAAAGAGAAAAAGAAAAAGAGAAATAAATTATGCAGGGAGCTTTTATTCGCCGTCCTCACCCGACCCCACCTGAGAGATGGGGAGGTAGGTTGTATAGGGTGTTACAGGAAAAGTGGAGAAGAAAAAAAACAACACATGATGGATGGATGAATGAATGAATAGATGGATGGGTGGATGAATGGGTGGATGGAGGACAAGCAATTTGCAACGAGCGTGTGTGATGTGATGGATGGATTGTGGAAGGTCCCATACTGTACCCGCACCCGTACAGTACCCGCTGGGGACCGGCACCACATCAGCGTCCACAAATGTGCCGCCTACTACAGTAGATGGTGAGGCTCGGGTCGGTCGTGGATTGTGGTACTGTAGGACGATTGTGCACTATTGCATCACACTACTCCTCTCCTCCCTGCTTGTAGACTCAAAATGAGGACCAAATAAACAACCCTCTATCCCCTCCTTTATAAAATTTAGCACTACATAGCCATTACCGGTATACCTCGGTCACCGTGATGACAATGAGCCGGTCGCTCGCCATCCGTAGAGTACAAAGATTGTCGTTAAACCCAATGTTCCCCTTGGCCGCACGCTACCAGATAGATATAATTGGCCAGCGGTTGGTATCAGGCACTGCACTTGTGCAACTTGGCTATCATGCGGCAAAATAGCGGGTAACCCGATCATGGAGCACGCACAGCATTGCTTTCACGTTAAATTTACTCGACTTAATGCAAATGTAGCGGATAGAAAGTACTGTACAGTACTATACATACGACGCACCCAACTCAAACTCCGACTCGCTATCATGGAATAAATACCAAGACGAAGACACAACAAAGCAAGAGTAAAAAAAAAAGACAGGAAAGGGAAAAAGGGAGAGAAAAAACAAGTCCTATACCCCCATACTCCGTATCACGTCTTGAAATTATGATGATGATTAGGAAAGGTAAGTGGATCGAGAAACTTAAAAGAGGAAATAAGGCCGAACCCAGAGAAAAATTCCTACAAGAAGGTAAGGGAGCGCGTTGGTTTTTGGTTGTCACGGTTGTGTCTTGGGGGGAGGGGGAAGGGAGAGGTAGGTGAAAATGGATGAAGATAGACAGATGAGGAGGAAAATATAAAATAGAAACAAAGAATATAAGCTGCTGCCACATGCTACTTGCTCATTCCAGAAGTATCCGGAAATGTGGATACCGGCTCGGAGCTAACCTAGGTGGGACCGCCTGCTAAAAAGTGTCTGGCCTAAGGTCCACATTTCCTGATACTCTGGGAATGCGTAAGCAGGGCTGTAGGTAGACAGGTTCGTGGAGAAATAGATATATATATGGGGGGAACTCCCCCTCCAAATGGTATCAGGAACATCCACAAAGAGAGAATGCGAGCAAATGCTCTATAGAAAGAAAAAAAGGGTAATGAAGGGTTGAAGAAAATCCAAAAGCCCAGCACAGGAGGGGAGAAATAAAACGAAGCATCAAAAAAAAAAGAAATGGGATACAAAAAATAAGAGATCGGGCCCTCTTTCAGGTCAAGAATTTCCTCTGTTCATTCCTTCCGTATTCTCCACTAAAAGCATCTAGCTTGACACCTACTAAGACGACCTCTGGCCGATCTCTGCCGTCCACTCTAGGCGTCATTTGCACCCTCAGTCGCCACTGTCCTCGCTTCACAAGCCACTCAGAGGAGTCCTCGATCCCCGCCATGCGCTTCTGGCGTTTTCGGGGATGCATGCCCAAGAACGCTCCTTGGGGTTTTGTCGACGGGGGTCGGCTGCCTGCCCCGGAGTGCTGCTGCCATGGCAGATTTGGGCTTCCGCCTGTAGCACTCCTCCCCGCATCACTTCCGGGGCCGGGCCGGCCGCCCATGCCATAAGCGTCATCGGCAGCCGTGCCATCTAGATCATATCCATCTACTGAATTGACACCTTCTCGATCCCATCCTTGCCATTCCTCTCCGTCTAGCTGCACAAAGCAATCGGGGCCTATTTTAATCTTTACCCTATCCTCGCTAAGTGGAGTGTTGCCTGGGCTCGACGGGCCAGGAGTCGACCCACCGGTGCTTCCATTCATGCTATTCTGCATCAGAACCAGACCGAGTGCTCTTTCATGCCCAACGGGCAATCCCAGTTTATTGGCAATCACCTGTAAGAGCGCTGTGACGCGTTGGTTCGTAGTTCCAGAAAACTCCGCTCTCCCAAGTTTCCAGTCCACCTTTGTTTGCTCACCTCCTATTTCCAGGATGAGCTCTCTCTGCGTCTCATCCACGAACGGCCGGGAGTAGTTGATCCAGCCTGAAGTGCCGCGCGGTGGCGCCCGATCCGGGATTATCAGATCAGGGACAAAGGAAATTCCGGACGGCTTGATATCCTCCAATCTGATGACCATCTCCTGCTTTTGTCGCTTCTGATTCCACGATATCTCATGTGGGATCAATTTCTGTTCCAGCCCCTTTAGGTGAAAATATTTGCAATCGCGCAGGAGCTCTTGCCGGTGCTCCTCATTCCGGATGTGAATCGGATAGCCACGCAGCAAGTGCAGAAGCTCGGCAAAGACCTCGCCCGAACGGGTCGGGACCTCGGGCGGTAATATCGAGGGCGGCCGCAGGAGCCCCTCTCGACTCAGCCCGGGGAAGACTTCATTTGGCGATGAAAAGAAGACAGCAAATCCAAGTGAAAAATAATTAGGGTTGTTTCCGGGGGACTGGAATAATTCACGGTTGATCTGGAAAGGCCTTGATCCGATCGAGATGAAGATCTCTGACTCAAAGAGCTGTGAGATCAACTTTGGAACTACTCCAATTAGCTTTCATCCTTCACAAGCTCTAGAGACAACCCACGGCTATAGAATTGCGCATCAGCAAATAGCTGTACAAAGTGTTGCCCATCTCGGGGAGAAACATGATAGCCTACACGATGTTAATACCCTTATTCTCCTAATTGTAGCTCCACTGTGGGCGTAAATCCATGCCTTGTAAATGCCGAGCAATATCCCTAAACGTGACCGGATCCCGGTCGATATAGAGTGTTCTCACACTCTGACCTTCTTCTAGGTTCGCCAACTGCTGCTCGAAGAATTGCGAAAAGTATGAGGGAGCTCTAGCACTCTCAGTTTTCTGCCCTAACTGTACAACAGATAGAAGGGAGCTTCATTTGGATACTGACCATCTGAGGATATCGATGCGCCGCTGAAACCATAGTCAGCCTGAAAAAACTCACACAAATCACTCCGGAGAGGAGGGAGCAAACCTCAGTCGAAACAATTCGCCACCAATTTGAATCGGAAATACCTATTTCATTATGGGTCGCTGTCAAGCTCAAAGCACGTGACAATTTTATTTATTTATTTTTTACTCATCGTGTTGGTAGGGCAGGGTAGGGCAGGGCTGAATGAGGGGCTCTCGTACCTTCTCGTGCGGTAGAATCCTAGGGATTTCGGGAAAGAACGCGCTCGTGGCAATCCTCGATGACGGTTTATCGTCGTGGTTGTTTCCCTGACTATGCACGCTCATTGTGTCGTCTCCGGCGTCGCCCTCTACGGGGGTTTCCCTCTTCAATGATCCCGTAGCACCACCTTCTATACTCCTGTTCAGAGCCTCCCTCTCCGATAACCGAATAGAGGGAGGTGGGCACAAGGACGAGGATGGAGAGGCGACAACACCGGTTGGTCGTTTGTTCGACTTGGTGTTAACTTCAGAGTTCGGGAGTGAGGATGGTAGAACCTTGTGCGATGGTGGAAGGCTCTTCGGGGTAGGGGGGTGCTTTGCGCCGGAACCTGCGAGGGAACAACTATTTGCTGAGGGGAGGCTGTGAACACTGTGAGTAGGATGAGAAGGGCGATATGGAGGGCGAGAAGGAGGGTGATGAGGATGAGAAGCAGAACCCGGTGGTGGCTCGAGGAACGGGTTGAGTGAGTTTGTGGGTGTTGCACTAAGTTCCACCCACGGACCGAAGAGATTTCCGGGAGACGCGAGATCGTAATCCGCTCCACCACCAGACGAAGCTGTGGCTAGAGCAGAAGTGCCTGGTGCAGCAGCAGGAGCCACGGTTGAAGATGTTGTAGTAGAAGATAGTAAATTTGCTGAAGAGGAAGCAGTACGATTGCTATTGCTCGCGCTGCAACCAGAACCCTTAGCCGTTGCTGCTGAAGCGGCTGATGAAAAGCAGTGGAGGCTAGTCATAATAAAGCCAAAAGCTGGTGAAGGAAAACCCTCAGTCAATCTATCACCGATCTCGACTCTCCACGACCACGGTTCCCCACTCAAAATTGACCGCACGCACTCTCGGACTATCTCACTGACTGCAATGCGCCGTTCCCGCAAAACTATTTCAGGAACTGACAACCCCGACTGACGTTTCTCCTTTCTTCTCTCTGTGTCTCTCCTCTTCTCTTGGTTTGTTTTTCCTTTTTTTTCCGCTTCCACTATTTCTTCCCCCAAGCTATTCTCCTATTCGTCAGATTGGGTGTGATATTTGTTTTTTGTTTTTTGTTTTTTTGTTCTTTTCTTCCTTCTTCCTTTTTCTCTCTTTCGATTCTTCGTTCCAGAAAAGCAGCCACAATCGATTGCGCCAGCTCGCTTAGCGCTTTTTTAATCAGGGCGTCAATTGGTATCTTTTTTTGTATAAAGTTGCAGTGCTTTTTAGAAACCAAAGGAGCCCTCCACGAAACACCACCACCAACAGTCTAAATCGAATTGCTTTGAGATTACCAGAAGAAGAATAGAGGGATATTGAAATATAGTTATCCGGATATAGTGCTCACAAAATTCGGGACGCTAGTCCTTAGATCCCCGAGTAAGGGCTGTTCCTGTTTCGGAAATAGATACCCAGGGAAACGATGCACCGGTGCGGTATGGCACGTATGTTTTTCGGATGGGTGTTGTGAACTTGTGTCTCCTTATTTTATAGGATAGAGGTTTCTTGATTGCATGGAGGAACTATGGTGATTGCATTCGTGGAATGTATTGTGAACTTGATGGATGGATGAAGTTTGAGACGGGGTTTCAGGGTGCGGTCGGCTTTTTCGGCCCCGTCCGAGGGAGGAAGAAGTGCAGCAAAGGGATTGGTAATGGGGAAAGCCACCAGTCTCTGGACAACGGGGGATGCCGGTTGAGTGCTTTATGATAAAATATCGGGAGACGCTTGATCGGAAAGTGAAGCCCGAGCCATGTGCGTGGCCCTTGAAGGTGTGGTATGCCGAGGAAATATTTGATGAGTATGATATGACGATGCCCTTGGTAATACGGTAATACCGGTAATATCGCCTGGTATGATACCCTTAACCGAGCCCCGAGAAAATAAAATACAGGACTCGAGTTATCCTACTGGGCGACGCTGAAGTATATAACCTCCTATTTGTTCTTTTATTTACTCCGCCGTGTCACATCTAGATCTGGTTCATTACAAAACTTAATCTCCCAGATCTCGTTTCTTAATCAAAAAGCAAATGCGTAGAGATGAGAGCTCCCTTCTGGGATAGTGGCCATCTGGGCTGTGAGGCCGAGGTAGATAAGCTTGAATGGACACAGCCACCATGAACAGTACCGATACATTCTGGCAACGACTATTCGTCATTGCCTAACGCTTGTAAAACAGACGGCTACTGGTATGATATTGCATGATAGCACCAGAACCCTGGGGCTCTGACCATTTTTTTCGACCGGTATGCAATAGCAGTCCGTTTTGTAAACGTCGGGCGGTTACGAGCGGCGCCATTTAGTTTGTTCCCCGGACCCCGAATACGAGTATGCGGGGCCCACAGACTTTCAAAGTGATGTCGTAGGGCTGAGAGATAATAACCGTGTCGGTATGTACCCTACCTGAATCTAACTTGGATGCACCCCATCTAGACTTTGGAAACAGTGGGGCATCTGGCTATGACCGACTTTGTTGGAGCCTGCCTACCGACCGGTAATGGGGTGAAAGCTTGTTTCTCCGCGTACTTGTACTATGATATGATATTAGGCGTTCTGGCGCTAACCCTAGCTACATTATCCTACATACATTATGGCTTAAATGGCTATTCGACCAAAGAGATCCGAATCTGGCTGTTCTCACTCCCTTATTGTTCTGCTGGGGTGGCCTCCACGATCCGAACGAGATTCCCAGAAGGAAAGTTGTTACGCTCTTCGCCCCGAATTTAAAAATTCTTAAACTCCCCACCCACTCACCCTAACGGTCCAAGCTACGCACTACCGTACCTGTCAGCCGGTCGCAATGATCTCACAATGCCCCAGGTGTAAGAACCTCGCCCCCTATGCACTCTTCACGTCAATAGAAAGGGGAAATCACTGCACCGTGTTCTCCGAGACCGGGCAAGGAAAAAAAACAAAAAACTCCTGGAGCATTCATCCGGGGGCCGAACTAGGGCACTCGTGGGAAGCATGGCGGCCACGACAGCCGCGGCTTCCTCTCCTCAAGTAAGCACGGGCTCAGCTCAATTTAGCCTCGGCACTTATTCCCACGTGGTGAGGAGCGGGCTTGGGCATAACCTTCGACACCTGGGAATATTTTATTTCTCGGGCCCTTACCCGCCCACCGCCCTACCGGTATTGATACCATCCCCAGTTTTTATAATTGACAACTGAGCGGATTCTGTAATATTGCAGTAGCAATCGCGGTATATCCGGGTATGCTATTCGTGCGGTTGGGGAGACTATTCAAAGTGCAGACTAGAATAGGATTGGAACGTCGATACTTATGGATTATCTGTCAAAAATAGCGGCAACATTCTAAACTAAGGGCACACGTGCCGCGTGCATCAGAAGAAGAGGCATAGAAGCAGTTGGCGAACGCTTCTTTAATCCTCTCCATGGCCAACAGGAGATGTTCGCTAAAATTAGAGTTCTGGAGACCCCCCCCCCCTGTCCATTAGTAACATAATCCCTGCAGCAGATCATGTCGTGACTAAGGGATCTAGCCTAAATGGGCCGAGCCCTGGCTCCTCTGAAAACACCGAATCGCCCCAAACCGGGCAAGGTTGGGCCGAAATTTTACCGCATCGTCGAATATTAGCGAGGTGCAAGTACCCTATCGCTGGACGCAACTTGACGTGAGGCTCAACCAGTGCACCCACCTGACCGTCCTGGAAAAGTCTTGCCAGCTTAAGCATTTAAGTTATCATTTAGTCCGGGGCCCAGGGGCGTTAGCTCCCCCACAAAAGTAGGCGGCTGCTTATCGTATGTTGCCTGGAGGCGGCTCGCAGATACTTCCACTGGTCTAACGGTTCGCTCTGAAGGGCAAGGTACAGCAGACAGCTGGTGCTGCCCTACAGTTATTGCGATGACGAGTGTTAGAAGGGCAAGAAAATTGAAACCCCCTCAGCTTATTTATGTATAGTGTCTTCAACCTGGGATAGTAGCTATCTTGAACCACAGCGGATTTGGAGGTTTTTGAGTGCGGAGCCTCTGGAAACATCGAAAGCGTCTAGAAGCTTATATGGCTTCACAGAGTGCACTTTCACAATTGCTATTGAGGACCAGAGTTGAAAGAGTGATAGATCCGCCCAACTGCGTAAATTGCAAACCATGACTTGAGGGCTCAGTAGCTTGTCCTTGCCTAAAATATTGGCATAATATATTTCTATGATACTACTAGGCACAACCTGTCAAGTATTTTTGCAAGTGAAAATGCACAGCAGAAGCTTCCAAGCAAGAAAGCCAAGTTTTCAAAGCTTGATAAAAAATGCAAGGAAGAAATAAAACAACTCAGTTTTCATCGGGGGTTGGGTTTGTCATTGGCCTTTTCTCACAGAGGGGTGTTGTTTTGCCAATGAATTAATAATGATGTTTGCTTGGTATTTTTCTTGGGCCCTCAAATGCTGTTGAGGCCGGTTGTGAAGAAGTCGTCCCGGGAACATTTCTTCCCCCACACACTCTCCGTGAGCAGTTCCGGGTCCCACGAGTCATCTCCACAAACGCCCCCACGAGACTTGCCTCTACAAAGCCTGGTTAACGCTTCCTGACCTACGATACCAATGAAGATATTATACTTGTGCAAGCCCCACGATTCCAAGGGGTTATCCTGAGGATGTGGTTCGATCAGGACTTCGCGAATGCCAATGGTGGCATCCCGGCGCAATAATTATACCGGTAACCTACCGGAGATCAAGGACTCGAACGGGTATCGACGACGCGCTGTGTAACGAGGTTTCTGCCTGACGCCATGGGCACTACGCGATGTGCCGCTGTTGTGTTGGCAAGATCCTATTTGGGTTTCTTTTCCCTCCGGTGCAATTATGTGCAGCACCGTAAGAACTCGTGAAATCCGCCATCTCGGTCAGCCCAGAATACCGTATTTACTCGCTGGATTCACCATCGGGGATCTCAATGGAAATCACCGTCTAAACTACTCGAGTACAGTGGGCTTAGAAGAACCGGTTATCATGATTACGAATATCAGTTAACCTGATCCAACTGGCTCAGGTTAAATAGGCTATTCTGAGTCCGGAAGGCGTTATTCCTTCTTGCCGTGTTTTGTCTCGAATTGCGAAGGCAGGGGCCTGACCGCCGATGGTAGATCTAGCGAGTAAATACGGTACGGTAGGTTTTAGTTTTACAAGTTAACAGAATTGCGAATACAGGTTAGTGAGATCCAACAAATCGTGAAGGTTGATCTTATGCTGTGTCAGGGAAACGCTAATCCTTCTCAGGAGCTCCTGTCTCGGAATCCGGAGATGGTGGGTTTCGCAAGTTTTTACGGTATATGTCAAACCTTGTCCTGGGGCTGACCGCGAGCCCGACGATTTGATTTCGGTACACTGCTAGTGGTGTAATCCTAGGTGCTGCGCAAAGCCCCTTGAGCGGCGGTGCGAGCGCCGGTACTGCAAGAAGTACGAGTATAGTACTAAGAACTGAGAATCTGGCTTGGGCGTTGGGGTTGCTCCTCTTGGTAAGGTCTGTTGAATTTTTTCTTTCTATTCCCTCAGATGAGGGCTGAAAGAGAATCTTTTCGCCCTCTTCTCCCATTGATCTAAAGGGGGAATTCTGGACGTCCTAGCGTTATTCTCAATTACTCTAGTTCTGAAGGCAGTTGCTGCGCAGTACTCGTACCGGTATGAGTACTGTGCCAGTGGATACCGGCAGATAGCTCAGCCCTACAGTTGTGCGGCCTGTGACAGTTGTGGTGATATGGCTTCCTCGACGAAATTCAACTATATACCGGTACTCTCCTGGGGAGTATACAACTGCCCTTCTATTGGTTCGGGACTTCAATTTTTGGGGGACATACAGCCCCCACTGGCAAGTCTTGTTTGTCGTCTATTAGCCCTCCGTGAGGCTCGGGGTTTTTCTTCTTGAGGGGAAAAAAAAAGAAATAAGTCCGTTAAAGCAACCGATGCGTGCTACTTGCGTGCAATATCTATGATTCCGAAACCTGGTCAGGTGATGGCTACATGCCCTGTAAAACAGAAGGGGTGGCTTTGGCAGGACGGATCGTTTTTCCAGGAAAGAGACCGATGACCGGTTAAACCCCCAAATACCTTAGGCACCATAGACAGGCTTGCCACAGTCTGAAAGGGCCTTTGTGGAACCAAGGAATCAGAACGGCTCCCGAACTCGGCTCTTGGGCAATAGGGGTCCACTGTGAAAAAGATCAGAAAAAGAAGACTCAGACAGATGCGTTCGATCCCGGGCTTAGGAGGCGTGAATGCAGGCATTTCGAGTTGAAGGACTTTGGTATGCAGTGCCTCCCTGCATAAAAGTATGGCAGACTCACTCGAAATCGGTGCTCGAAACACGCTTTTTCGACCCTGAATGCCTCCATTCTGACCTGGGTCTCGTGGCTGCGTTAATTTTTGCCTATACAACAGATCGGATCGGGGAACCGAGGACTGGAATTCCCTCGAGCAGAATTTCCTGGGGCCCGCCCCCCGCGACCAGGAGACTGAAAAAGAGATTAGGAGGACTTCCCTCTCAGAACCAGGCATCTATTTTCAAGGCTGGCTACCATGTCCGTGGGTAGAGGCACATCGACTCAGGCAGTGCAACCCTGCAAACACTTTGCCTCGCTGGTCACAGAGGATTCTATGTCCAGAGCCGAGTATACCCGTTAGTTGCTGATAATGGGATGTCGCTCTGTGAATGTTGTACCGGCAAGGAGGATACAGCAGAGCTTGGCGGACGTCAAGGGCCTGAGCTGTTACTTTGGGGCCCTCGAACCTCTCTCTCAAAATATACCTTTTCGCTTTGCCATTGTGTTCCCATTAAGACACTATCGAGCTCGGGCAGATTTCGTTCGAAGGTAAATAGACTCAAAGATATCCACGAACAGTTGAGAATGGCTGACTTTAACCGCTCCCAATATGCGCCAAAAACTTTGCCAACGCGGCCCCGAAGACCCTATCGATTTAGATGTTAGGATCGTGCTCGGTATTGCGATTTCTTGGGGTGATATCGCCAAATAATCAGGCGGACGGTAGTGGCCAGAACAGCTGAGGAACCGGGCAAAGGGCCAAGGACAAATAGAGTTTTACACGATGTGAAGAGCCATGTTTTTTGGTGTAAAAAATAATCATCATTGAACGAGGCATTCGTCTAAAACCCATTTATTCCCTATTCATAACCCGCATCAGCCATAAGCTCCACGTTTACCGCGAACCCCAGAGGCCGTCAGGCTTTGCACAGATATTGGTGCTGTCATAGCATGATATTCTGCATCTGCGCACAGGAGTCTGGGGGCAGATCTTCCAGGCAGCGTGGGGGGGATAGGCACGAGGCAGGGATAGCAGGAGGAATACTTGACCTAGCCAATCGTAAGGAAAATGTGAAGACCGAAGCTCTCTAACACCGTTCAAAATCACGTTATCATAATTGTCATGCAAATGTTGTATATATGTCACCTATGATATGATACCTAGAGAACCTAAATCATGCTGATACCTATAATTCGAGTGTTCTGAATTCTAGAAAACCAATGGTATCATAACCTTGCACTCTAGAGATTAAGGGATCGGGTCCTTCACCAGCCTCTCCTCTTAACTTATTCGGGGGGGTTAAAGGGTCAGATTTGCTTCTTTCCGAGTCTAACAGCTCGGAGTTAATTCACATGCATAAACCTCTATAGACACCGGCGTCGTAAGAGTGAAACGAGTGTGGGAGAATATATAGTGTGAAAAACTGACTTAAACAGGGAAGCGCCGTTGGGGAAGTGGGGCCAGGAGGTGGAATGACTACAGGTAGTTGTATCATAGCGTTAGACTGACCCATTCAGATGTAGAGTCACAAGGTTGGGATCAAAAAGAATTTCATGGATATTGCAATTGGGAAAGGATTGAATTGGAAAATGGAATAGCCTGGCTTCGGATCCCACATGGATCATATGTGGCACAGTAGCCCCGAGTAGCAAATATCCAGTGTAAGGGGAAAGCATCGCCTTCTTCCAACTGCAAGTGATCCAAGCTAACAGAGGAGGGTAATCTACTAGCCGGGAGGGCTGCGGACAATGCATCAGGAGTCAAGTGGCCAGCATCAAATTTGGTAAGGCTATTCATTGTAGGGCACTGTGCTCCTCTTATTCGTTATCTCCTAATGGTACTTGTATATTAGGTCGAACAAGAGACTGGGTATGGTTATCAAGTTGTCAAGGGAATGGCATGATAAGATAGAGCTGACCCATGGTGCTAGAAGCTATGGAGGGGAAGGTGTGAGCCCCCCCATTTCCATTTCTCAATTGGTAGAGGGCAGTAAGCTAGACCCCCTGGAGTTTGGGGCCACAATGGAATGAATAGGTACCAGTATCTGCACGCAAGCCACTCTGTAGCCGGGGGCTACACACTTCCCTCCTGCCTCCTCCGCCATAGCCCTGCAGGGCAGCTCAAGTAACAGGTAAGTACATGCCCGAACCAAGGGATTGGAAAAATATATTACCAATTATCTGGGCATATTTAAGACTCTATACTAAATCAGTGCTCGAATATTACGGTACTATACCTTTTATACATATAGACGTTTCCATTTCGGGCACTGCGGCTATTCAAGCTGGTTGGCCCCATCACCGCCATCAAAGCCACCCCCGCCACAGAACCTTCTCCTACTCCCCTCAAAAAACGCCTCTAGATGCTTTCTACCTATTACTTACACGAAGGATCTCTCCCTAGGAAGTCTTACGAGTACTGTAGATCTACGCCCAGATAAGGGCGTCATATAATAGGAGAAACCACTCTCAAATACCGTGAAATAATAGGGGGGTATCTTCATAATGCCATTCTCAGCAAAAAAACATATGACACCATCTGCCAGGTTTCATACTGCAATAAGCAGCACAATATTTCCGCATTTTCACCTCTCTTTTTATCCCCGGAATAATACAAAGAGCTTGGGGGAGGTGGTTGAGAAATAATAAGGAATCACTTGGAGCGCTCACACTTTTCACAATTTTGCCCAAAATTTCTCGAGATGAATTGAGTGATGTGGTAAAGGCTTTTGGCAATTTAGTTGGGATTCGGGTCACACAAACCACTGACAGGCAACTCCACTTTTAATTCAGAGGAGAGCAGTATGAAGGGGGGGTTTCTGGCCTGGAAGATGGAAAAAAAGTCCAAAGATATATAAGTGCCCGAGGATATGTTTTCGTACGCTATAGATAGTTAACCAGCAAAATAATCCCTGTCTTGTTTAAACCTTCAGTGACCTGTCGCATTTCAGGGTTACGCCAATCACGGTCCTTGATTCATACCTCACGGTAGCTTCAAGTCTCTAATCTCAGGCTTTCTACCTGATTTTAGTTCGTTCGTCGGGAGATCAGTTTATCTC